>Ga0070746_10002988_pt1 | contig 10073 bp, 16 predicted proteins | sample VirMetDEL_Mar_21_FD_77016 | JGI IMG/M metagenome (GOLD analysis project Ga0070746, IMG submission 77016) | Aqueous microbial communities from the Delaware River and Bay under freshwater to marine salinity gradient to study organic matter... | ecosystem: Environmental > Aquatic > Marine >... | reverse complement strand
GATTTGAGGTTTGTACCAGCTTCAGCACCTTTAAGACCACCCTCTGCCAATACAGCGAGTGCGGCGTTCGTTGTGTCAACATCCAACCCAAAGCCTGCTGCGATGCCACCAACATTTACAAACGCATCACCTAGCATGCTCACCGATGCCGATGACACCTGTGATGCCTGTGTCAGACTGTTCGCCACATATTCCGCCGCGGTCAAATTCCCAACGGTGTCACTCGCAGCAAGACCGAACATCGACATGATGTCAGTGAGCGTGTCTGCTGATTGCCCGAGTTCCAAACCACCCGCAGCTGCTAAACTCATCACGTGTGGCAGGGTAGAAAATGCCTCTTCTGTTGATTGCCCTGATGTGAGCAGGTCGAGGAATGCCTCGGATGCCTGTTGTCCGCTGAATACAGTCGCCGCGCCCATTTCCAGCGCATAGTCTGAGATGGCTTGTAATTCCTCACCAACAACACCCGTGCGCGCGCTAATCTCATTGATGACCGATTCAAAATCGCCATACGCTTTGATGCCAACAGCACCCATCGCAGCAATCGGAGCAGTCGCCATCGTTGCCTGCATGCCCATAGATTGCAAATTGCCCCCGAGGTTGCGGAGGCTTGCACCCATGTTTTGAAATGTGCCACTGATGCCACTGATTTGCTGTTCAGCGTTGCGCATCCCTCGTGTAAATCCGCTGTCATCCAGTGACAATAATGCGGTCAAACTTGCGACTTCTGTTGCCATTATTTACGTCTCCGATTCTGGCTCTGTTGCCATGCCTGAATCTCATTATTTGCCGAGTAGATTTCTAGTACATCGGCGACATCCTGTGCTGGCATACTGTCCACGTCATGAGGTGGCATGTGTAAAATCAGTGCCACCTGTGCGCGTTCGATGCGATCAACTTCCTCCGCATCCAATTGCACACCGCCGATTTTTTTGACAGCGTGGACGTATGCCAGATTTAGTTTTTTGCCGATTCCTGACGGCTACTACCTGCCAATTGTACGAGCTCGTCGAATCGGTCTGCTTGCAACCAATCCAGATCATCGACATCGTCCCATGTCAGGTCATCAGGTGCGCCATCAACGAGCCAATCCATTGGCACATATTCCAGTACCTGAATGAGCAGGGCATCGCGCTCATCTTCTAGTTTGAAAATCTCATCCATCGATGCAATGCGCCCAGCGTTTAACGTCTGCTGTTCTTCTGGTGTCAAATCGTCACGCGCATCAGCACCAATCACAACGGCATGTTGCGCCATTGCGACCTGTGTGCGGGCGAACTGTTTCGCCCATTTGCGCGACACGTTACGGAAATTAAATCGTGGGGTTTCTTCCTTTTTAACCATGATTAGAATGTGTCTCCATTCGCGATGGTTGCTGTTGGTGTTGCTGCGCCCTCAAACGAAAGTTCGAACATAACCATGCCTTTTGCAATCGTTGGTGATGGTCCTGTCACGCTGGACAAAATCATTGTGCATTCAAATTTCGGTTTGCCAGCTGTATTACCCTCTGGCCCAAAGATCAAAGTGCCTTTTGTACCTGACACCAATTTGCCAACGTATGTCGCCAAGTCCGCATCATCATACACGATGTTGAATGACATGCTGTTGTCGAGCAGACCGCTCGCACGTTCGACATGAGTTGCGCCACTGCCTGCGGTGATGTCCACTGTTGTGACGCTTTCATCTTTGCTCACGTCACCTGTCCAATACCCGTCAATTTGCGTACCGTCCCATGACAGGTACACGTTATTGCTGTTTAATGTTGCCATTACAGTTTCTCCATAACTATGTTGTACTGATGCCCGCTGTTGTATAGCGGTTTGTCATCACTAATCATCTCAATCTGCTGTATGATGCGCAATTGCTCAATCGTTGTGATTGTCCAGTTTGCATCACCTGTTATTGTACCACCATCTTGCGAGCCCTGATTATTCAACAGCGCACTGATTCGGCTCGCACCTGCCATCGCATCCGCCATCTGCAATGCTACACATTTGACGCTGATGGTGAATTCTGCATCATCACGTTTGAGGTCATTACGCTCGCCACCACTACTGACAAAAAACACCACATATGGGCGTATAACCTGCGCTGGTACGATTTCAGGGTAAACCCTGTCCTGCCATAGCGTGTCATTGCGTAACGCGCTGTATAGACTCGTGTACAGTGTTTCCAATGCGCTCATTAGTCTATGTCCAGTTTCTGCTTCGCATCGTCCATGATCTTCGTCTGCCATTCAGCAAAAACAGGGTTCACAAACGGACGCGCCGCCATCTTCTCTGTGCCTAGTTCTAAATGCACACCATACTCAACACCGTCATGGATTTCATATTTGAGATTTCCGAGCTTACGCAATCCCATACTGCCACGCAATGCGCCTGTGTCGATGTTCGGAGGGTAGCCGGGTTGTGATGCTACATGTTTGACCGTGCCCCGTGTGTGCGTTTTGCCATCAGGCGATGTGCCAAATGACAGCTGAATGTCGCCGAGAATTTGCATCCCAACGCCACGCAACCACGCATCAGCACGTGCGGGTTCATTGTTGATGATGTTCCGTAGCTTACGCATGTCCACTTTGATTTGCAGGTCTGCCATGTCATCGTTCCCGTTCTACGAGCACATGTACGTCCAGCTCATCTGTTCTGTCGTCCATCACCTTTGTCACACGGTACACATGACCACCAACAGTGATGCGGTAATCAACACTCACATCAGTGCCCGCCACTAATACGATTTTGTATTGGTCAATCATTAATTCCTGATTACCCATCATCTCATTCATATTACGACCGCCACCACCTGTGATGACCCGACATTTGACATTTAATGCCACTGTTTCCCAATCGTGCACCTGCTCGCCATAGATGCCCCGTGTGTCAGATTCGCGCTCAATAAACGCCGTCTCTGTTAACCATCGGTTTGTTTGTTTTTGCAATTGCGCACGGATGCTATTGGGTAACATTAGACATCCTCATCTGTGTTGTCTTCTGTATAATCGGGCTCGGATTCCTGACGACTGTCCGCACGGTATGTATGTGTCACAGTCGCCACGATCTTTTTTAGCCCGAATTCGCGCCGTTTGTCCATCAACAGCATGCGCCACGCATCAATTGACGATTTAGGATTGACTGACAACCAGTCGGAGCTAAATTGTGGCGTACGCGCTAACGTGGTGATGTACTGCTCAATTAGGCTCACAACGGCACGTTGCCAACTCCCATCATTTAACGTGATGGCATAGGTGATGTCCTCATCAGACCAAATCGCATCTGCCTCAACGGTGTCCGCGAGGTGGTAGCGCACGCGCGTGATGTCTGTTGGATTACTCGTGTCGTATGTGAATGCCATTAGCCTCGACCGCCCTCATTTACTAGCAACGTAACCACTGCACTCCCAGCATTGGATTGTGCAATGGATGCCGTAATGTAACTGTCAACAGCGAACGGGCAGGTCTGTTTGTTTAGCTCTGCGCCCGTGTTGTCGTGAATCTCAGGATGTGGGTACCACCAACCATCAGCATTGACATTGGTGAGCGTCAAAATCGGTTGTCCGTGACCATCGACAATCGTTGTGTCTGCCGTGCCTGCCTGACTCGTAAAATCGATTTTGATTGCTGCAATCATGCCATTCACAGGTCGTGATGTCGTGCCACTGCCTGTCGCGCTTCCTGCTGTTCCTGTTGTCGTGATGTTAATTGTATACGTCCGAATCATCGCGCACCGCCTTAGGCAGCAAACGTGATGGCATCAGACACAACCAACTCGCCACTTGGCATCACCAGCACAATGTAGTATGTCGCCGCGCCACTAGCATCGCCAATGGTTACATCAATGTCGCCATCTGCTTCACTGATGAGTACGCCTGCGCTGTTTGCGATGTGCTCAATGATGAGCCCGTCTGTACCGATTGCCAGCGATGTTGTCGCAGCAACTAGCGTGTCGCCGTTCGCATTGTCACTTAGGTAGAACTGCACAGCAGAGCGTGTCGCCATCGCGTCGCCGTTGCCATCCAATAATTGAATGACCACATTGATTTCGTTGCTTGTTTCGTCACCAGCTGTGAATGTCGCACCATTAGGTGATGCAAACCCTGACACGCTGATGCCGTTTGGAAAATATGTTAAACCCATGTATTGCCTCCAATAGGTCAGGGGCGCATTGTACGCCCCATCATCGTGTCAATTAGCTAACGTTGTGACCGTAAACCCAACGCCAATCGTCCCAACCGTAGGAGTAGCGCATGTACGCTTCATATACTGCTTCGGTTGCTGTCTGGTCTGCCACACTGATTTCTAGTGGTGTGCGGTTGTACCATTTCAAGCTCAGATTCATCCAGACCGTGTCCATCATAAACCAGTTATTGCTGTCGTTCAGGTAGTGCCATGGAATGACAGTAAAACGCCCCGCCTGTGGGTTGATCGCGTTGTTCGCAGATGTTGGGTCTTGCAAACTGTTCACGATTTCCAGTGCGGTGTCTTCAAGTTCTGGCGGTACCATGAGCGCGTTTGGCATCATGCCGAGAATATTACCAGCATCGTCCTCTGTGCTCATCATAGCCTGACGTGTTTCGCTAACCGCCGCCTTTGTCAGTGCGGATGTACCAGCGTTCACGAGGTTACCTGATTTGTTCGGGTTACGTGGGTGTGTGGTCGAGCACAATGGCTTGCCATCAGCACCTGTGTAGGATGCGCTAAACGCATTGTTGAATACACTCGCCGCGTCGATTTCCATTTTCTGGGTTGCGCTTACACCGAGTTTGCGTGCGCGTTCGCCTGCAACGATGCCGTATTGGTCATCATCCAGCAGTTTGCGTTCAACCTCGAAGGTGACCACGTATTCCTGATGTTCGTAAGTCGCTGTGTAGCCTTTGTCGAAGTCGACGCGACCCTTTACGCCTGATGCCTCGTAGTTGTCCCACGCATCAGGAGCGATGCCACCATACCCAACGTTGCGTTCGTCTGCACGTGAGCTGGTTTGTACGTTGTAGATTTGTGGGCGCAATTCAGGACGCAATTGACGACCGATGTCGTAGAAATTGTAGATTGTTGGGAGCAGTAGTTCTGCCCAGTTAGATGATCGCATTGGCATTGTCAATTACTCCTAATTGTCTGCATGCTCGCCATGAGTAATCATGACCAGCGTTTCTTCGTCTGCTGTGGATGGGGCATATACGGTAACATCCGCATTGCTCGATGTTGTAACGGTCATAGCACCTGTTGTGCCACTGATGTCGAGAGTTGCACCTTTAACACGTGCATTCGCATCGTATACGCCGTAAATAGCGTCCGCGTCAACAATAACCTCATAGGTGGTGGTGCTGTCTGTACCTGCTGCAGTGTTCAGAACAACGCCCAAAATGGTGCTGTCGTCTGTTGCTGCGAGGTCGATTTCACCTGATTCAAGTGTCACGAGGTCGCCCTTTGTCAGGGTTTCGGTGTCTTTGATGGTGAGTGTTTGGATGGTGGGTGGCATTTTGGAAACGCGCCCACGGTAGCGGAAACCCGCTGATGTGTCTACTGCCATGTTGTTGCTCCTAGTCTATTACCATTTGACTTTGTCAGACCAATACGCCCCGGACATTTTGCCCTTGGCGATGTTTTTTGCGTGACGCGCTTTGAAAGCTTCACGCTTGGCTTTGTCCGCTTGGCTTTCATTCTTGCGAGGCGGTTTGGTGTCCGCACCCTGTTGACCAAATCGGATCAGCTTAAATTGCCCTTTTTCCTCTGCCATCACGACATGTGATTTCGTTGGATGGTTGGGCGTGCGTTTTGGTGTGTTGACATCGCGGATGCCCTCACGTTTCATGATTGTTTTCACACGTTTTGGGATTGGCACGTCATCACCCCCTAACTGCCAAATATGCGCTGTTTGTACTTAGCGTAGTCCTCAAAACTAACACCAGTGTCCCGCGCCACTTGCTTTTCTTCGTCTGTCAAACTAATTGCAGACCCGCTACCGCTCGCACCGCCGTCCAGTTTTGGCGCAATTGGTTTTGTCAGTCGGCTCAAATTGGCATCTAGCCAGCTCGCTAATTTCTCGGGCGCGTAATCTGTTGGGACGAGGGGTTGCATGTCCTCGGGTATGGATTCAATGCGCGATTTGTTGCTGTCACGAATCATCGATTCCAGCGCATCGGCACGCTCACGGTATGGTGCAAGGTCATTCAATTCGCTTGCCCGCGATTCTGCCAATTCTTTCCATTTACCCTGTTCTGCGAGTCGCTCCTGATCACGTTTGCGCGTCTCTTCCTCGTATTGCTTCAATGCGACGCGACGTTCTGCCGCCTCACTGCGCAACGATTTAATCATGTCCCGCGCCCATGATGGCAATTCATCGACCGATTGGGTGTCTGTGCCATCGTTACTGGGTTGTACAGCGTCGAGCTGTTCTGTTGTTTCGGTGTTGTTTGTTTCGTCTGCCATCGTGGCATCTCCTCTAATACGGCATCTAGCCGTTTCTGGTTGTCTGTATATATGTATTATAACGCATGTGTCAACTGAATCGTTTAAGTGGGCGTTCTCGCAACATTCGCCCAAATGTCGGGTCGGTGTATTCCTCTGACATCTCATCCCATCGGATGTCACCACGTTGCAATGCCTCAAACTTTGCAGGTCCTGCCAGTGCCAACTGTTGCTCCTGTGGAAGTGATGCGTACCAATCGGGCCCGCTTTGAATCTGCCGAGCCCGTCCAGTAACTAGTGGGATGCTGATGCACCGTCCCTGATGGTGGTCATCAACACGCTCGCCCACTTTCAACACCTGCCCATGCAATGCCACACAGCTCATACACACGCGCCCATCTAGTGACGCGATGCGCACATGACCATCTAGGATGTCCTGATTTGCGACCATGTTTGCTGCGCTACCTGTACGGTACGATTGCAATTGTAGCGTCCTCATGAGATTGTTCGCCTGATGTGCTGGCAGTGCCTCTGATGTCCGTCTGATTTCCCGTGCAGTTTTTAACGGGCTCCAACCCTCAACCACGCCACGAATAGCCTGATTGCGAATCGTCGCCTGAATCCGCGTCGGGTATGATGACAGCTCATCCTGCCATGATTCCATGTCGGTAAAGTCGATGAGTGATGCCACCGCTTCCTCTGATGGTGTATTCCATGACACGCCCAACACCGTGCGCAACTGGTCATCAGGCACATTGGGCAGGGCAAGCCGTCGCGTTAATTCATTAGCCGATTGGATGCCTGACTGTTGCAAATCAGGCGTGGCATCGTTGATGCGTCGGGCATCGTTTGACAGCGTGTCAGACAAATCAGCAAGCAGGGCACGCACCACAGGGTTCGTGGGCAACAGTCGTTTGTTTGCATCCGCTAATCGGCGCGCCTCGTCATCGAGTTCAGTGAGCCGTTGCGCGATGATGCCTGTTGTGCTGTCACGAACAATGGCACGTATGATTTGGTCAGTCGCACGGGTATACCCTCTGTCGAGTAATCGTGAGACCAATTGGGTCAGTCGTACCGCTGGTGATTGCGCGCCCTCATTGCTATTCATCGTCGGATTGTACCTGCCGTTTCGTCACGTTGCGCTTTGGTGCCTTTTTAGCCTCAAACGCCGTGATTTTAAACCCCGTGTCTGTTGCCTCAATGCTGATGTCAGATTCTGACAGCACGCCATTGGGACGGTCTTCACGGTTGCCAACTTTCCACATGTGCAATGTGTTGGCTAGCAATCGCCCTAAGTCGTCGCGTGTTTTTTGGCTAGCCATTACGCAGGTACTGCCACACCGCTGTTGAGAATGCCCAACAACAGATTGTCTGCTGTTTGCGCCACGCCGATGATGCTCACATATTCACCTGATGACAAGTCGCCTTTTGGCGCAATGCCACCAGCACTCGCCGCGCTCAATACGTAAATCTCACCGACGGTCAGGGTCACGCCCAAATCAACCACGCCACCCGTCAAAACTTGCAACGGTTGCCCATCAGATGCGCCATGTGCTGCGATGCCCACAACAGCGTCAGTCGCCGCGTCGTCGCCTTGTGCCAGTGCGTATTTGCCTGATGTGCTGTTGAGGTATACCAATTGACCTGCTGTGATGGTCGCACCAGCTGTACCACGTGCTGATGTCGCCCCCGAAACTGCTACCACGTCTGCTGCTACTACACTTAAATCTGCCATTGTTTAGCTCCTATGCTATACATTAAAATTGTCAAACCCCGGTAACGAGCCCGCTAATGCGCTCATCGCTTGCGCGGTTTGCGCTTGCTTCTCTTGCTGGATTTCTTCTTGTTTCCCCATGCCATAACCATAAACCTCCGCGATTAATCGCAATGTCTCACGTTCACCAACGATGTCACGTACAGCGAGGGCATTTTGAATCATCTGCGCCTCATTGCGTACCTGCGCGTCGCGCCACACACAACGCCAATTGCTCACAGGTGCGCGTGTGCCTGAGAATGTATTGTGCAATACCACCGCCATGCGCATCAAATCCTCATGGGCGTTTCCGACTTTAACCTGTGCTTTTCTGACCTTTGCCAATAGACCTGATTCACGCTGTTTCAGTGCCTCACCTGATGCGCTGTCACCACCCAGCGTGGTCGGTAGTGGTGTGCGACTGATGGTGGCAATCTGTTCTATGAGGTGGTTGGCTTGGTCAATAAACGGCACGATGCCACCGGGTTCAAGTGTAAACGCATCGGCAACCTGATCATTGCTCAATCCCTCTGCGCCAATTGTAATCCACATCCCCGGACTGACCTCTGCTGGTGGTTCAAATCCTTTAGCGACGCGGATGAGGAACGCTGTCAATTCAGCAGTCATCACCATCGACATCAGACCACGGTTGAGCGCATCCTGTAACGGCACGACTGATGCCAGCTCGCTGATGCCATATTGTGTCATCGTACGCATGCGGTTGCGGTAATGAATCACAGGCACAACACCCGGCAACCATTCAGCAATGCCACGCTCATCTGTGCTGTCATCAACATACGGTTGCATGCCATAGCCTGACTCATCGCCAATGTATTTCTCGACACGGTCAGGGTAGTAGAAGTTGACGCGACGCGCATCATCTAGACCCTCATACCACACTTTAACCGCGATTAAAATGTTTTTTAACCGTCGGTCATACACTGCAATCATGCCTGTCTCACCATCCCAGCAGGGCTCGTGACTAAACACCACGCGGTCTGTTTCGTTGTCGTATTCCAACAGCACAAACGTGTCGCCATCGCGTATGGTCGCCTCGTGAATGTCCATCTGCAAACCATCGAAACGGTTGGCATCCATCAGCTCTGTTGCCCACATCGTCGCCTCGTCACTGTCACCTTGCATGCGCTCAACCAGCAGACGGTCTGCATATGTGTCGACTACCAAACCACAATAGTTCTCGTTGAACTGGTCATGCGCGTCACCACTGATGCGTAACATCCGCTTCATGTTGCCCGTGAGTTTGCTCCGATGGTTGCCGTCGTAGTAATCGCGGAAGAGTTTAACGCGGTCACCCCAATCGTCTGTTTCTGTCAACCACTCATCGCGCACGAGGGTTTTGGGTAACATCTCATAAATTGTACTAAGCATAGCGCACCGCCGATGCCTTGATTGCCTTACGTTTCGGTTTGTCTACTGCCATTACTAAATACCTCATTGCGTCCATTGCATGGTCATTGGATTTGACAGGCGCATCATGCAACCCATCGCGCGTCTCGCGCCACTGGTACTGCTCAAATTCACTGATTAGATTAACACACGAACGATGAATCACCAAACGTGGCAGGCTACCGTGTGCAGTTTCGGCACGGGTTGCGAGCCGATGTTTAACCGCTTGAATGCCTGTCATGACCGTGTTGTTCGCTTGCGTTGCACTAATCCCCGCCTGTTGTAATGTCCTGATGTAATCAGGTTCAGACGGGTCACATACAAATTGATTAGCTCCATAGTTTCCCCTAATGTCGAGCGCGACGTTTGCCCACTCCTCAATACGTTGTTGGCGTTGGTAGCGTTCTGACAAAATCCAAATGCGCCCATCGCCATCGATGCCACCAATTAGCATCACACCAGGATTCGCATAACCCCAATCTACGCCCACGATCATGTCATGGAATGTGTCAG
>Ga0070746_10002977_pt1 | contig 10083 bp, 5 predicted proteins | sample VirMetDEL_Mar_21_FD_77016 | JGI IMG/M metagenome (GOLD analysis project Ga0070746, IMG submission 77016) | Aqueous microbial communities from the Delaware River and Bay under freshwater to marine salinity gradient to study organic matter... | ecosystem: Environmental > Aquatic > Marine > Coastal... | reverse complement strand
TGGTACAATGATTTTGCATGGCGTGGGTTAGCTAATAACTCAGTTGCTTATACAGAAAAACCTGATATGGAAACATTCATGGATGAATGGGTATCATTAGTTAAGTCTAAGTCAGGAGAACGTGGTATATTCAACAGAGTTGCTGCGCAAAAACAAGCTGCTAAATGGAAAAGACGTGATGAAACAATGAGTTACGGGACAAATCCCTGTTCGGAAATAATTTTACGTGATAAGCAATTCTGTAACCTAACAGAAGTAGTTGTAAGAAATGGTGATACTAAAGAAAGTCTACTTAACAAAGTGCGACTAGCTACTATACTTGGTACATTACAATCTAATCTAACTAACTTTCAATTTTTGTCTCATGAATGGACTAAGAACACAGTAGAAGAAAGATTACTTGGTGTATCACTAACAGGTATTATGGATGCTAAGATAACATCTAATCCTGACCCTAAATTTTTAGAGGAGATGAGAGACCATGCTAGAAGAACCAATCACAAATACGCAGACAAACTTAACATACCACGAAGTACAAGTATTACGTGTGTTAAACCTTCTGGGACTGTTTCTCAGCTCGTTGATAGTGCTAGCGGCATACATGCTCGTCACGCTGAGCATTACATAAGAACTATCCGTATGGATAAAAAAGACCCTATCTATGAGTTTCTTAAAGGTCAGGGTGTAACAGTAGAAGATGAGCAATACAGACCAGAGTCTACTGCAGTGTTTAGTTTTCCAATGAAAGCTCCTAAAGGTGCTGTTACTCGTAATGATATGACAGCTATAGAGCAGATGGAGAACTGGTTAGTATATCAACGTCATTGGTGTGAACATAAACCATCAGTAACTATCAGTGTTAAGGATGATGAGTGGATGGATGTAGGTGCATGGGTATGGAAATACTTTGATGAGATATCAGGTATATCTTTCTTACCACATAGTGACCATACATACGTGCAAGCACCATATCAAGATGCAACTAAAGAAGAATACAATGCATTACTTAAAGAAACACCTAAACATATAGACTGGACTTCATTTATTGAAGAAGATGATAATACTGAAGGTAGTCAGACACTAGCGTGTACTGGAGGTTCTTGTGAGATTTAGTTATTATCCTATACTCGGAGTCCATGTTGGCTTCGAGTTTACTGATGCAATAGTAGATGATGTACCAATAAGTTATTTACTAATTGATTTGTTTGTTATAAGAATACAATGTGCGTGGTATCCACAATGAAGTTAGCTATCATAGGGAGTAGAAGTATTGAAGATGATGCCTGGACTCTTAAAACCGTGGATAAAGCAGTAAAAGAACTTAATCCTACATGCATACTAATAGGTGCTGCTAGAGGTCCAGACACTGCAGTAAGTCATTATGCAGAGTCTCATGATATAGATTTAGTAAGGTTTCTACCTTATCATCTACTAGACCCTGTAGCTAATTTTGATAGTAAACACTTCTTTATACGTACTAAACAGATTATAAACAATGCTGACCATGTATTAGCCCTTTGGGATACTAAAAGTCATGGTACACAGTATGCAATTAGATATGCTCAAAAGTTAAAGATACCTGTTAATGTCGTGAAATTTGTCTGGTAACTTTACAGTCTTCATAGATAGCTACAAACTCTGTAGTATCAAACTTAGATTTACCTAATTTGAGGGGGTCAATATAGTCCCCTCCAATTACTGCCATACATATAGCAACAACGTGTAATATTACTGACTTACTTGTTTCCATTTAATTCTTTATAAACCCTATTTGATAACTCAATACGTCTTTCTAAATTAGGTTTACCTGGTTTAAAAAAGATATTTTGCATTAGTGTTGTAGCTTCATCAACAGATTGTACATTTTTTAATCCTTCTCTAAGTTTTTTAGCATTTCCACTACCTAACTCATCAAATCCTAAATTATCTTCAATAGCTCCATGTATATAATTTAATTGACCTAATAAAGAATCTTCTTGTTTATTTGTTTTAAGCCAAGAATTATATCTATCAAACATACCTCCTTTTTCCATTTGTGCTATCCCTTGACCTGGACCACCACTACTTTGTTCTTTTGTATAATCAAAAGTATTACCTGATTCATGGTCAAGATTGCCAACTATTCCTGCAATAGCATAATTACTATATCCTTTATCTTTCCAAAACTTAACTATCGTTTTATAATCTTCTTGTTGCTGAGGTGTATCAAAAGAATAATCTTGATAAAATTCTGATGCAATTTGTTTACCTTTTTTTAAAAAAGCTTTTACATCAAATACAGGGTTTTTAGCTATTCTTCTATCTAAAAATTCTTTAACATTAAATTCACTCATGACATAGATTCTATTTTTTTACGTACTGCTTCAGCATCAGGGTCATTTGGATTATTTTTTAACCACTCTTTTGCTTGTTCTAATTCTGTATTAGCTTCTACAGTAGTACTAGAAGTATTATTAGTCATCTCTTTTACTTTAAATAATCTATTGATTACTTCATCAGCAGCTTGACCAGGTTTTTGTCCAAGTAACTTAGATTGATATTTAATTAATACATTTAATCTAGCAGGTATAGACCCTAAACTATCACTTAAATCTGATGTACGAACTGCACCTGTATTTTTATCTACTATTAATTTACTAACAATGTCAGGATATGTTTCTGCTTCTTGTAGTATACTATTAGTATAAAAATTAATTGCATTAGCATTCATTCCTTTAAAATCTGGATTAGTATTTAATAGGTTTTCAAATACTCTAGTATCTGTAGTCATAGTTAATTTGTTTAACCTAACATCTAAATCTCTCATTCGTTCTTCAGGATTAGTCATCAATTCATTTTGTTGTAAAATATCATTGTATTGAGTACCTAATGCATCTATATTTTCTCCTGCATCTAATAATTTTAAAGATTCTTGATTTAATAATGGTAAACTACCTGTTAAATTTGATTGCAACACACGTTGATTATAAGAATAAGCTACATTAGATTTTTTACCAAATGAACTTATAGCATCTACCATTGACTTTGCACCATCATTTAATAAATCTTGGTCTTTTTCACCTAAAGTAACAAACTTATTTTGTAATAAAGCCGTTGCAGAATTAACTATTAAGTTCATACTTTGTAGTTTTTCAGGTCCTCTTCCTGCAGCACGTTCTTCTAGTTCTGCTTTAGATTTAGCAATAGCTGCTTTATTTGAAAAGAAATCTTTTTCAACTTCTCCAGATAATACTTTACTTAAATCTGTTTCCATATCATTTAAATCTTGTGTTGCTTGTTTAAAATATTCAGTATACTGAGGTTTAACTGGTAGTTTTGATAAAGTACCACTTAATATATTTCTAGCTTCAGCAACTAATTCTATATGTCTTTTTGTTTTTTCAGCATCAGTTATATTTGGGTTATTTATATTTAATTGCATTTTAGCATAATAAGACTGTTTAACTTGGCTTCCAAGTACATGTATACCACCTTCGTTTAACATTTCTTGTTCAAACTGATATTGGTTTACAGCCTCATTACTTTCTGACAATAATTTTAATCCTGCTACTTTTTCTGTAATTGCTGTTATTTCTTGATAATAAGCTACTTTCTTTTCTATAGGCATACCTACAATACCAATTCCATTATCTTTTAATACTGTATCTATTTCTTTTATTTCGTCTGCTTGTGCTTTTGCTTGAGCAGTATAGTATGATGAGTCCATAGAAATTAAATCATTAATACCAGTACCACCCATAATACTAGAGACTTCTTTAGCTATTTCATCAGCATATACAGGATTATTATTACTTAATTCTGTAGTTTTTGTTAACAATCTCATCTTAAATTCTTCAGGACTAATTACACCTTGTTCTTTCATTAAACTAAGTTTATCATTAATCTCATCTAATTCTATTTGATATTGTTGTTTTTCATTACTAGGAGCAGAACCTAAGTTTTGTTCTATTTCATTTCTTTGTTGCATTAAGAATTGTTGATTAGTAATACTTCCTTCTTTATATTCTTCAGAAAGTGCTAAGGCTTCTTCTTTAGCTTCTTGTAATACATTTCGTTTATCAAAAGCTACAGCTCCTTTAATAGCAGTATCAGCTAAAGAAGCTACAGCACCTAAATTACTAAATTTAGCAGGCATAGCTTGTGGTGTAACATAAGTTAACCCTGGTGCATTTTGTGTCATTTTAGTTGTGTCAAATTCTGCCATTACTTGTTTTCCTTTTTGTATGTTTCATTAACTTCTTCCATATTTCTAACTTGTAAATTTAACCATTCAGCACCTGATGGATTCTCTCTTTTTAATATATCAGCTAGTTCTCTAGCTCTTTGTATTTCTGAATCTCTATATACATTTTGTACAGTAAATCCTTTTCTAAAACTTGTATATAAAACTTCAGCCATACTTTCATTTTGACGAAGAGCTTGTCTTAAAATTTCATCAGTAACCTCATTCCATTCTTTAGTACGGAAACCAAATTCTACCCCTTCTAAATGTACTTTAGCACCAGCAATATGTTTTTTTAAATCCATAATAGTTAAATTAGGATTTAATCTATATACAGATTCCATATATGATTTAGCATATTCTCTTATAAACTCTGAAGTAGTTTTATTCTTTTTAAATTGTTCATAAGTATCTCTTTGTGCTCTGTTAGGTATAGATAAAAAGTTTTGAGATAAAGTTTCCCATGTAGTTTGTCCTCCAAATACTTCTTGTCCTGTTTTAGAACGTCCTGCTGAGTCATGAGATAGTTGTATTACAGTTCTTGCTATACCTTTAGCTACAGGAATTAACTCTAAAGTTTTTTCAGCTACTAATTCAGCTCTATCTTTTATACTATAATTCCAAGGATTTTGATATATAGTTGTCATAAAATCAAAAGCTGGTCCTACACCTTTCCAAAAGTTAATAGTAGCTCCCATATCACTTGTTTTAAAGTTATCATTCCAGATACCCATCATGTTCTTAAATAAAACACCATAAACACCTAATGGTTCCATACCATAAGGACCAAAAACTTCTCCAGGCAATGTTTCAGACCTAATTACTTTACCATTTTCATCTCTTTCTGTACCAAATATATAATCACCAAAGTAATTAGACATCCAATAACTTATAGGTAATTTTTCTATTTGCCTACCAAATTCTTTTGCTTCTTCAGTACCTCCAAACATATCAGCAGTCCATTGAACTACATTATATAAAGCATAAGGAGCAGTACCCCACATAGCTACGTTCCATGCTGCTAACTGTAGACGTTGTGACATATTAAATGGTGTAGCTGAAGCATTCCAAGCAGCTTCATTCATCTTCATACCAAATGATGCAAACTGTCCTAAGAATCTCATAGGTGTACTACGTTGCCATCCATAAGCAGTTATGTCTGTCATACCACCAGATAGTTGATATGCATCATAGATAATTTGATTTAAGTTAGCTTGTGTTCTCCAGTTCTTTCCTGGATTTTTAGCTTCAAAGTTACGTAATGCAGTAATAGTCATACCAAATCTGTTCATTAATTCACCAGCACTAAATCCAAATTCTTGTAAAAACTCAGCACTTTTAGAACCTGCATTAGATAGTACACTATCACTATCATCTAATCTTCTTATTCTATCTACAAAAATACCTTTAGCAAATTGATGGTCTGATACATCTAATAAACCTTGTTCTTTAGCAGCTTGTAATAGTATTTCATAATCTCTTCTTTGTAACCCACCTTTAGCTTGAGGTAAGGTTGTAGAAATACCATCTTCAGTCCATAATGCATCAACTATTGTATCTAAATCTTTTTTTACTTTGCCTTTAAACATACCAGTATCTTTATAATATGTAGTAGCTAAGCCTGATACATCTTTTATGTTTCTAGCAAACTTTAAAGGATTACCTCCTGATACAACAAGTAATGGTGTTAAAGCAGCCATAGGCTGTAAGATTAATTGTTTAATAGTATTAAACATAATTCTAAATTGAGTAACTGTTTTAAGAGGCATAGACACAACACTACCAGGTCGTTTTTGTCCTTCTCTAATTACTCTATTTAATTTAGCTATTCCAAATGCTTGTGTACCTTCTGTAGCATCTCCTAGTTTATCTAATACTGCTCTTGCTGCAGTAGATAAAGCACCTGGAGCATAACCCATTTCTTTAACATATATCTTATTCCAAGACTGAATAGCAGCATCATAGATTTCTTTATTGCCTGCCATTTTTTGTATTTGTTCTTCTCTTACAGGAAACTTACTATTAGCTGAAGCCTCTGCTTTTACAGGAGCATTTATATCTGGCATACCTTCAGTCATTAATTTAGCTGGTTCAGCATTAGGTGCTATTTTAATATTAGGATTATCTACAAAAGTCTTAACCCATTCCATTTTAAATTGGTCTATAGCTAATTGGTCTAATCCTCTAGAACCAGAAGTATATAAGTTTTCCATCATAGTAGCAAATGGGTCTGATTTAATTTTAAAGTCTACATCATCTGCTCTTAATTTAGCTCCAGTAACAGCTCTATCTTGCATAATATAATAGTCAGATAATTGATTAGTTTGTAGTTCATTAGCTTTCTCTACAACATATATCATATCTTTTTGTGGTCTAATCTTTTCACCAGCATAAGTATAAGCTTCTCGTTTAGAGTTTCTCATAGCCACTACCTGTCCAAAAGCTTGCATTCTTTCTATAACTAATGCTTTATTTCTTGCCATATCTTTAGTATACTTTTCTGGAGATATCCTAGTAGTAGACAATTCTACATCTAATACTGCAGTAGGACCTGTATCTAAGTTGCGTAAGTCTATTATTTTACCTGTTTCTTCATCTCTAAAAATATTTACTTTTCTACCATCTACTTCCATATATTTAGGATAAGCAGTAACAGTATAAGCTTCATCATGTACTCTAGGTACGTGTCCTGGTCTTTCTGGTAACATGTTATTAGGTAAAGACTGAGATTTAGTCTTACCAAAAATACCATAATTATATACTTTAGAGCCATCTCTTTGTTGTTTAGCTAATCGATATACTTGACCTGCAGGTTTACCATCAGCATCATATACATAATGAGTTTTATCACCAGGTTTTAATACTGTAGATACCTCTACTTTATTTATAAAATCATATACTTTAACCGAAGGATATGGGTCTGGTCCTTCTACTTTATTTACAGTAAAGTCTGCTTTTACAGCATGTGGTACATCATCTACTACAAAAGCAGATGTATATCCTGCTTCTGTTAACATATTTTTATAAGTTACATTATCATAATAATGTAATTCTTTATCAAATCTTCTGTATTGATAAGCTGCTGTTTGTACTTTATTAAGTACTTTAGGGTCTAATGAAGCTCCTGCAATTTCATTAATAGTATTAGCATCTACAAAATCTTGACCATACTTATCTTGATATTCTAATACCTCAGCAAAAATACCTTTTTCTTTTTGAGGTAATCCAGCTACATCACGTATTAATATTTCTCTTTGTCTAGATAAAAAAGATTGTTTTAATAAATTAGATACATTTAATCTATACTCAGCATTTCTAGCTAAAGAACCATAAGCTGCAAACCATTCAGAAGCAGGTCCTGTTTTTCTACTAACTGCTGCACCACCAAATAGTCTAGTTAGAATCTTTTTACCTAGCCAAGAAGAATCTTTAAATCTTTCTGATACAGTTGTACCCCAACCATTAAAATAACCATCATACAAAGTAACATCATTTTTCCATACTACTCTATATCCATTTACATTAGATGCTTTTATTTTAACTTTATCTTTAGGATTCCATTCGTTTATCAATTCACCTTTAGTATTTATTTCTTGAATAGTTATTTCAGCATCTGGTCCTACTGATTCTTCTAATTGTTTAGCAGCATTGTTAGCTTCTCTAAATTTATAATCTGATGTAGTTGTTTTTCTAAAAGCTAGTTCAGTATTAAATCCTGTTTTAGTAGGATTAAATACACTAAAGGTATTAGAAATAACCATAGGTACAGTAGGTATAATACCATTTAATTTAGTAACCATTTCACCTAAGTATTGTTTTCTTTGAGCTAAATCTTGAAGAGCAGGATTAAGTATTTGTATTTCTCTTGCTCTTTGCATATTAACATTTAATTCTTTAATTCTAGCAGCATCTACATGCCATCCAAAATCAGCAGTTTTAACTACTTTACCCATAGGGTCTGTTAAATAATGTATTAATTGTCTTATGTTAAATCCTGTACCTTCTAATAGTTGACCAGAAAAATCTTCAAGTACACCATCTACTAAGTCAGTACCAGCTTTTTTATTAGTAGCTACTGTAGTTACCATAGGTGAGTTAGGGTCTACTGGGGTACTACTTTGTACTTTAGACTTTTGTTTTTCTGCTTTTACAATTGCTTTTGTTTCTTTATCAACAGTAGTCATTATATCATCAACAGTCTTTTTAGCTTTTCTTCTAGCACTAGAGCGTTTTAATCCATAAGCTACAGGAGCGAAAGCAGTAACTAATTCTAGTATAACTGCTGGTTTAGTAGGGTCTTCAGGATTAATAAATTCAGCAGCAGTTTGTATGTATTCACCAACAGTAGTTAATGCTTTATTAACAAACGTACCATTAATAGTTTCTGTATTATATCCCATCTTAAGAAGCATATCATCAAAAGCTTCTTGCCATTGTCCAGTCCAAGATTCTTTATTTTGAGCTTCAACTATTTCCATAATCTCACCCCAGGTTTTCTTTTCATCTCCCTCTGGATTATCATACATAAATAAATCAGCTATGTTATCTAACCATATTGGAGTTTCTCCTAAAATCATTCTAGTATAAGCTAAAAACTCTGCATCTAAACCTAATGGTAATATACCACCAGTATCACCCATTTCTTCTAATGATTCTACTTGTTGTATTCGTTTAGCAATAGTAGTACGTTCTTCAGGATTTGTTTCTACTACATTTCCTTTAAGAACTTTACCAGCTACCTCTAAGACTTGACCAAAACCTTGTTGTACTTTAATATCATTTAATTGTAATTCATAAGTTACTAAATCTTCATTAGATGCATCCCAATTATTTGATAGTATTTCTTCTTCAGTTAATTTTTCAAAGTATTTATCGTGTAAAGATTTAGATAAAACATTAGTTTGTTGATAATCATCTAATACTTGTTTTTTTTCTTCTTTACTTAACTCAGGGTCAGAAATAACATTTTCTAAATAAGACTTTCTAACTACATCTTGTTCTGTTTGCCAATCTAGTTGTGCATCTAATATAGTTTGAGAATAACCATTAATATCTAATTCAGATATTATTTGTTCATAAACACCTATAGGGTCTTCACTTTCACTAGTAATTGCAGTATAATAAGCTTCTCTAGTATTTGAAGGAGCTTCAGTTACACCTTTATTAAAAGGTGCTACAGGAGTACCATTAGTAACTTTATCTACCATTTATTACCCTTTAAATATATTACCTATTTGGTCTGCTTGTGCAAAGATATTACCACCCAAAGTACCTATATTTTGCCAAGCAGTTCCTTTACTACCTGCTGTATTAGCTTTAGAACCAAAGTTAGCTGCTTGAAGATTAGAAGCACTTATCATATTACCATAGCCTTCAGCTACATTAATATTACCTAAGTTAGCAGATGCTTGTGTACCTAGTGAACCTACAGAACCTATATAACCTGAAGTACCTCCAGCACCTAATGTACCACCCATAGAACCACCTATTTGTCCTTGTTGTATTCTAGCTTGTCTAATAACTGCTAATCTACTTCTTTTTTGTTGTAACTGGTTATATCTATTTCTTATTTCATCAGATTTATTAGCAGCTTCTACTTGTTGTCTTTGATATCCTGCTGCTTCACTAGCATATTTTTGAGATTGTATATTACCTTGCGCTTGCATAGCTAATCCTCCAATAGAACTTGCTGCACTAACCCCTTGCATAACCTTACCAAAAGACAAACCACTAGTTAATGAACTAAGTCCAAAACCAGAGCTTGCCGCTGGTATACCTGCAATTCCTGTATGTATATTAGCTGTAGCCAGTGTTGGTGCCATATAATAAGCTCCTGCTGCTACTGCTGCTATTGGTGCTAC
>Ga0070746_10002975_pt1 | contig 10084 bp, 19 predicted proteins | sample VirMetDEL_Mar_21_FD_77016 | JGI IMG/M metagenome (GOLD analysis project Ga0070746, IMG submission 77016) | Aqueous microbial communities from the Delaware River and Bay under freshwater to marine salinity gradient to study organic matter... | ecosystem: Environmental > Aquatic > Marine >... | reverse complement strand
TGTTATTGCTACAGACTTGACTGTACGATTAACTAACAAGTATCAAGCTCGATCAGTTGTTGCTTTAGCTTTCCCTCCTGCTATTGTAATTAGCGCAATGCTAGCTGATTGGCGTATCGGCTTTGCTAGTGCATTGGCTTATTTGATTGGTCAATTATTTGACGTTTCAGTATTCCAGCGCATTCGTGAACGCTTTACAGATATGTGGTGGGTAGCTCCTGCTATCTCAACAGTCGTTGCCAATGTTGTTGACACATATTTGTTCTTCTATGCAGCATTCTCAAATCATCCTACAAATGAGTTTATGGCTGCTAATTGGTTAGAAATTGCTACTGTAGATGTATTCTTTAAGATTGCAACTTCACTAGTATTGTTCTTACCAATTTATGGTGTGCTTTTATCACATTTAAAAAGAAAACTGAACGTAAGTTCTGTTGGATAAAATAAAGGAGAGAGTCTTAGGACTCTCTCCCATTATATGAGGTTAAAATGTTTGAATATAGAGTAAAGGTGAGAAGAGTTGTTGATGGCGATACTGTTGATTGTGATATTGATCTTGGATTCGGAGTATGGCTTTATAACGAACGCATTCGATTATATGGTATCGACACCCCAGAGTCAAGAACTAGGGACAGAATTGAAAAAGTTTATGGACTCGCTGCCAAGTCTTTTGTAAAGAGGTTCTGTGAGGACAAAGCAGGAATGACACTTAAATGTAAGACATATGATTCTAAAGGTAAGTTTGGTAGAATTATGGGTGAGTTATGGCGTGTTACAGACTATGCTGATAAGTCTTTAAATCAATATCTTGTAGAAAAAAACCATGCTGTTCCTTATTATGGACAGAGTAAGGAAAGTATTAAAGAAGCACATCTTAAAAATAGAGAGGTACTTAAACTCCATGAAGATAGCGCATGAAGCACCACTTAGTATCTTTGATAAGGTACAAGAACTAACTGACTATGATTATTTCTTAGTTCACCTATTTGAAGAGAATGAAGAGTACTTAGCTAAAGCTCATGAATGTGTAGCTAAAAGTAGAGAAACTATCTTAGATAATTCTATTTTTGAGTTAGGTCATGCTTGGAATGCTGATAGGTTTGCTCATTGGGTAGAAGAGATGAAACCTACATACTATATTGTACCTGATGTGCTAGATGATTGTGATAAGACTATTGACTCGTTTGAGCGATTTATGAAGCAATATGATAGCTTACCTGGTAAGACTATTGCTGTAGCTCAAGGACAGACTTATAATGATCTTGTTTTGTGCTATAATTACTTAGCTAACGATGATAGAGTAGATAAGATAGCGCTATCTTTTAATCACCCGTTCTTCCAAGAGTATGCAGGGGGTAATCAATATTATAAGATGTTAAATGGTAGGCAAGATACGTTAAGTAGAATGCTATCAGAAAGTGTTATCAATACAAATAAACCCCATCACTTACTAGGTTGTGGTCTACCTCAAGAGTTTTCTGCATATAAAGAGTATGAATGGCTAGATAGCTTAGATACATCTAATCCAGTCATTCACGGTATTAAAGATATATGGTATACAGCAAAAGGTCTTACAGACAAAGAATCTGTTAAACTCTATACTATGATGAATGATGATGTATCTAAAAACTGGGCAGCTATACATTATAATATTTTAACGTTTAGGAGTCTCTGTAGGTGAAGTGGGTAGCATTATTTTCTCAAACAGGCTCTGAAATTGAAACTCTGTCAAATAAAATTGGCAGAGTTCCTGATACTATACTAACTAACAATAAGAAATATGAGGGTAATTTAGACCCATTAGTATCTGATCATGCAGCTATTATGAAATATATAAATCTCAATCACAAATATGATCTTATTACTTTACATGGCTATCTAAGAATTATTCCTGAAGATGTCTGTAGAGAGTGTAAACATATCTATAATGGTCATCCAGGTCTAATAAATGTATATCCTGAGCTAAGAGGAAAGGATCCTCAAGAAAGAATAAAACCTTATATGAATCTTATAGGTTCAGTTGTTCATAAAGTTACAGCAGAGGTTGATGCTGGTGAAATAGTAAGTAACATAGCAGTAAAAAATAATAGGTATGATTACTATAATATACTTAGAGAAACATCATTAGAAGCATGGGAGCAGTTCTTTGAAAACTATTAGACCTAATCACTATCGTGCTGAGCGTATGGTAGAGTTTGAATGTATTAAAGTTATTGAGGCATTGACTGAAGATCATCAGAACGATGTCTTTACAGATTATAATCGTTATCAGGCGTTTAAGTATCTATGGCGCTTAGGTAAGAAAGATGATGTATTGCAAGAGTTGTATAAAGCAGCTACATTTATTAATTTTGCTATTGAGAAACTAGAGAAGGATAGAGGCATTGCAGATGAATAAAATTGAAGATATTGCTAGTCAGCATTTAGGACGTACTTCTGATGGAGGTACTATGACGCGTTATGAGACTCCTGATTCAGTAGATAGTAGTCTACTGGTAGGAATTCCTCGTCATTTGAATAGAGAAGCATATGAGATTACAAATAAAGACTTTATCGGAAGTGATACTTGGCATGCTTATGAAGTATCCTTTTTGCTTTCTAGTGGTTATCCAGTATCAGGTGTAGTTAAGTATGTTTATGAATGTGACACTCCTAATATTGTAGAATCTAAATCTATTAAGCTATATCTTAACTCATATAATATGGCTGTTATGGGTAATACAGTAGAGCAAGCTACTCAAAGAGCTGTTGAGATGATGGAAAGAGATCTTACTGAGTGTATTGGCGGAAGAGTTAGAGCACAATTTCATACTAAAGCATATGGAGAACCTGTTTCTGAATCATATGTTAAGCTAGAAAATGTCGTAGATGTATCTGAAGTATCGTTTGATAGATATAATGAAGATCCTGATATCTTAGAAATTGTCGATTTAGAAAATAGACAGGTAACTAAGTATACTACTAATGCTCTTCGATCTAATTGCCGTGTTACTAATCAACCTGACTGGGGTGATATCTATATCTATATTGAAGGTAATAGTACTGTTACTCCTGAATCGTTACTACAATATATTGTCAGTATGCGTAGAGAGAATCATTTTCATGAAGAGATTTGTGAATGTGTAATTAAACGGTTAATGGTTCTTATGCCTAAATGTGATATTGCTGTTGCTTGTCTCTATACGCGTAGAGGTGGTATTGATATCAATCCTGTAAGAGCTACCGGTCCTTTAGCAGAAACTAGATCAGGGTTTGCTGAATTGCAGAATGTATTAGAACCTCCTTTGAAGACAGCGAGGCAGTAATGCAACTAGAAAGACACGAAGATTATATGAAGAGAAGGATTACCCAAGTGAATAAATTAGAAGAAATTATTAACCGTCTTCCTCATACTGATAAAAAAGTCATTGTGACTCATAGTGGTGGTATGGATAGTGCTACAGCGGTTATTATGTGTGCTCATCATTATGGAGCAGAAAATGTTATTTCTCTAGGATATGACTATGGGCAAAAGCAAAAAGTAGAATTAGAGTATGCTGAACGTCTATGTAAAGAGCTGGGTGTTACTAGAAAAGTATTAGACTTATCTATTTTAGGAGAAGTAGTAAAGAATGTATCAGCTAATATTACTGGTACAGATGTTGCTATGCCTACTATTACAGATATTCTAGGAAATCCTCAGCCTCCTACATATGTACCATATCGTAATATGGTAATGTTCTCTCTTACAGCTGCATTTGCAGAAGCTAATCAAGCATCTCATATTGTATGTGGTTTGCAAGTTCATGACGAATATAGTTATTGGGATACTACTCAGAAGTTTGTAGATGGATTGAATAGTATCTATGATCAGAATAGATCTTGGCCTCTAACTCTAATTGCTCCTTTTGCTGATCTATCTAAGACAGAAGAGATTAGTCTATTAGAAGAGCTTGGGGAAACAGAGTTGCTAAAATATACTCTTACGTGCTATGATCCTATAGATAAAGTTGAATGGGTCAAAGGTAAGCCTATCAGTCATGGTGTTGCTTGTGGTAAATGCCCTTCTTGTTCAGAACGCATTCAAGCTTTTATGAATAAAGGTATGAAAGATCCTCTAGAGTATGCTATTGATATTCCATGGAGTAATTAATGTGTGCTATTTTTGGCTCATATGATATAGATAAATTTTATGAATTATCTAAACTTAATAGTTATAGAGGATCTCATAGCTATTCTATAGCATACTATGACAGAAAAAATATAGCTATTGTAGAACAAGGTTTTGGTGAATTTCCACAGATTACTCTAGATAAAAATTATTATTATATTGGTCATGTACAAGCACCTACTACAGATAGTAAGGATGCATCGTCTATTCATCCTGCTAATGATATGGGTGATTATCTATGGCATAATGGTATTATAAAAGACTATCAAGTAAAAGTATGGCAAAGTGCTTGGGGCTATGATTGGTCGTGGGACACTAAATGGCTGTTACATTTATTAAATGCAGGAGACATTGAAGGAACTTTATCAGAAGCAGATGGTTCTTTTGCTTGCTTATGGTATGGTAAATATAACCCATCTATACATCTATTCAGAAATGATAACTGTCCTATGTTTATTAACGGTCATGACTTCTCTTCTACTAAATTTGATGGAGCAGAAAGTATAGAAAGCGGTCGATTCTATTCTTATAATATAAAAGACGGTTGGGTAAAAGATAGAAGAACTTTTAAAACAAAAAATAAATTTTATTGGAGTGCAGGATGAGTAATTTTACTAGAATTAAAGATTGGTCAGATGAACGTCTGATTACATTTAACGAACCAGATCGTAATGGCTTTATTGCTATGATTGTAGAAGAATGTGGAGAGTTTTTAGAAGCAAGAGATGACATTGAAGGCAGAATCGATGCTATGGCAGATATGATTGTATTCTGTTATGGTGAGATGGCTAAGTATGGTTATGATGGTGATAAAGTAATGGATGAAGTTATTAAAGAGATTTCATCTCGTACAGGGGCCTATGATCCAGCTACTAAAAAATGGCAGAAAGACAAATCTCCAGAAGCTCAAGCTAAATGGTATAGTGCAGACTTTAGTAGGTGTAAATTAGATGGATAGCAAATACATTCAAGTGTATGAGAATTCTCTAGAGCCAGACTTCTGTCAAGATTTAATAGATATGTTCGAATCTAATAAAGATCTATATGAGGAGGTAAATAAAGCAGCTGTAGCAGGAGAAAAAACATATTTTAATCAGATTCATATTACTGAGCAAGCTAAACATTGGCCAGAATGGCAGCCTTATCATGATAAGCTTGTTGAAGTAGGAGAGAAGATAGTTAATGATTATATCTCTATTCTTCCTTCTCCTGTATATCCAGAAGGATATACTCAGACATGGGAGCAGTTTCGTATTAAGAGATATCTTCCTGGAGGCTATGAAGGCTTTGGTCTTCATGGAGATGCTACTCATACTGGTACTATTACTAGATGGTTAGCATTTTTTTGGTATCTAAATGACGTAGAAGAAGGCGGCACTACGACATTTTTATATCATGAGAATGATGTTGTAGGTTCTATAGAAGCTAAGAGAGGAAGATGTTTAGTGTTTCCTCCTTTGTGGACTTACCCTCATAAGGGCGATCCTCCTATATCATCACCTAAATATATTGTTGGTTCATATTTACATATTGTTGGAGATTAAATTGGGAAAAAGTAGATTTAGTTCAGATGAACAAAGAATGGTTGGCACAGTTTCTAATAAGCTTAAGGCTATGTCAGAAAAAGATAGACAGAAGCGTAGGCGCATAAGATTATCTCAAATGACAGATAATGAGAAGAAAATTATGGCTAAGTATGGTAAAAACTGGGATACAGAATATAGATCGACTTACTGATAAACAGCTTAGAAAAATGGTAGAGCTTTTTGGAGAAGATAGAATCCCTGATCCTTTTATGTATCCTATATCATTTAACTACTATGTAAGAATGTTTAAGTATTTGAGAGAAAGAAAATGATAAGAGAAAACTTTGTAGCTCAGACAGGAGGTCAGCCTTTTCTTGATCTTGTAGATAAAATTAACGAATTAGCAGAGACTATTCCTGAGGCTGCTGGTAATTTGTTAACAGAAGAGACTGATAGAAAAGTTAGAGACTCTACTGTTAAATGGATTGCTCCTGATAAAAAAGCAGATTGGTTATATAGAGAGATTAACAGCTTTATTAGCGAGATGAATAGTCAGTTGGAATGGAATTTTGATATCGATGGTATCAATCCTCTTCAATATACTATCTATAGACCAGGACAATTTTATGGATGGCATCCAGATGTAGATGTCAGAAAATTAGATAGACAAAGAAAAATATCTTTTTCTATCATGCTTACTGACCCAGAAGAATATGAAGGAGGTGATTTTGTATTTTACAACACAACTTGCCATCCTGATTATACAGACACTCATAAGACTCTTAGATATAATAATATTCCAAAAGGAGAAGCGATAGTGTTTCCTAGTTTTGCTTGGCATAAGGTAGAGCCTCTAGTTAAAGGAACTAGAACTAGTTTAGTTGGCTGGGTAGATGGTCCTGCATGGCGATGAGATTAAAAAAAGGTCAAAAGCTAGTAGAATTTATCTATAATAGAAAAGAGGACTCGGCTGTAGTCACATATTGGTATAATGGTGCTTACAAAGATCCTTCATTTATCAAAAATGTGACATTAGAGGAGGCTAACAGAAGGTTCGATGATCTTATTAGAGAAGGATACAAAAATGCAATATAGAATAAAATGTTTACTAGCCTGGAAAGAACAAGCAGAAAAAGAAAATAATAAGTGGGCTTCTGATATAGCTACCAAGCATATTTTGTCTCTTCAAAAATCGATGATTAAACAAGAGTTAGCATATGGAATTAAACTACATTAAATTATATGTTCCGTATGTAAAAATTAAGTTATATGATCCAGAAATGGATGATAATTTAATTAAATCTATTGATCAATATTGTCATGAGTTAGAAAATAAAACTAACGTACAAGCTGGAATGACATCTTACCAAAGTCATGATCGTCCAGGGTTCGATAGATTAGCAGCTCACGCATTAAATAATGTTGAAGAAACATCTCTTAGAAGTATGCATTTTGGAGGAGTAAATGCTACTCTGATTGACATATGGGGAGCTAGATATACAAAAGATGACTACACCAGATCTCACAATCATTATCCAGCTGATTGGGCTTTCTGTTATTATCTAGCTATTCCAGAGAACGCTCCTGGTCTTACTTTTATTAGTAAGATTGATGATGTAGAGAAAACTAGACACACTGTAGAGATTGAAAATAACTGTATCTATTATTGGCCAGCTCATATTGATCATTTAGTAGAGCCTGGCAATTTTGAAGGATATAGATATTGCTGTGCAGGTAATATAAAAATAAAGGATATCTAATGCAATTAGAAAAATACGAACCAGTACACCATATAGCAATGTATAATATTCCTGACGATATATGTGATGGTCTTATAAATTTTTATGATGAGTCTCCTAACAAGTCAGCAGGTAATGTAAATACAGAAGGTCATGATTTAGATAAAAACACACTTAAAAAATCTACAGATGTTACTGTTAGACAAAATGAGCTATCAGATCCTAGAATTGAAGCATATACAAATATATTACAAGATTTGATGCAAGATTATATGAATATGTTTCCTTCTATTGGTCCTGGAGGATGGATGTTAGGAATAACAGAAGAATTTAACATTCAAAGATATAAACCCGGCGAAGGTTTCTTTGAGTGGCATTATGAACGCAATCCTCATCCTCCTAATAATAATAGAGTCTTAGTGTTTATGACTTATCTTAATGATGCTGTAGATGCTGGTACTCATTTTATGTATCAGAATATTACAACAGAATGTAAAAAAGGTCTTACTGTTCTTTGGCCCGCTGATTGGACATATACTCATAAAGGTCAAATATCAGAAAAAGAAGAAAAGACTATTATTACTGGATGGATAAGTTATACAGGTGATGTTCATGTCGTTCCAAATTCATGAGTATAGTTATGTTAAACATTTTGAAGATAGAATATATCATTCTAAGATAGAATCAAGACATAGAATAGAGCTGCTAAATAAGCTTAAAGAAGTAGATAATTTAGATAGCTATAATCATGAGCTAGCTGGTGATATGGCAGAAGAATATGAGCTCACTTATGGTAAGATAGGCACATTATTATACAGCAATATAGAGCACAGCATATTTCAACACCTCAAAAATATTGTTTTAGATACATCTCAATTTAGTCTATCATCTCTATGGATAAATTATCAGAAGAAGAATGAATATAATCCAGCTCACTTACATTCAGGAGCATTTTCTTTTGTATGGTATCTAGACATTCCAGAAGAGATTAGACAAGAGCATCAGCAGCAAAAATCTTATGAGCAAACAAAAACAAGAGGTCTTATTCAATTCTCTTCTCATCACTCAAATGACTTTATTGTTCTTAATCCAGAGACAGATGACTTCTTAATGTTTAGAGCTCATCACATTCATCAAGTTTATCCTTTTTATTCTGACAACACCAGAATTTCTGTATCAGGAAACATTATAATAAAGACATGAGCTATTTAGATACTATACAGATAATAAATGATATAGCATTAGAAGTCAGAAACTTCGAACGCAGCAAAGACAATACTAAATGGAAGTGGTCTTGTCTTGTCTGTGGTGATTCGAAGAAGGATTTGAGAAAGGCTAGATTTGGTGTCGCTAGAAAGCAAAATGAGTTTCTTTGTCATTGCTTTAACTGTGGTTACTCTGCTCACTTTAATGCCTACTTACGTGAATATCATCCTAGTCTATGGTCTAAACTCTCTGTGTCTCGGATAAAGTCTGAGATGCCATCTCTTTATAGTCAAGATGATATTATCAATAAGCTACCTGTAGAAATTCTCAAGCATATTTTTTATAACGGTAATGTAGATAAACTTAAAGAGATTAAATTAAATATATCACAAAGCAGTCAGAGGAAGTTATATGAGGCGTTTCGATCTTGATTATGAAAGAAAAGTAACCAGTCAAAATGGTGAAGATGGTATTTTAGAATATCTAATACCTTTTATTAAAGCAAAAACATTCGTAGAAATTGGTTGGGCTGATGGTCTTGAGAACAATTGCCGTAACCTACTAGAGAATCACAACTTTGTAGGTCACGGTGTTGATATGAAGAAGCCTCGTGTCAAGCATCCTAATCTTACTCACGTTTCTATGAAAGTTGATCTTAAATCTATCGATGAGATTATTAATATGCAAGGCAAAGAGCCAGGTGTATTCTCTCTAGATATTGATAGTATAGATTATCATGTTCTCAAAGCATTGTTAGAGAAAGATTTTAGACCAGAGATTATTGTACATGAATACAATAGCGTTCTTGGTCCAGATAGAAAAGCTGTAAGAGTTTATGGTGCTCCAACTAACACGAAGAACCTCTATGGTGCATCTCTTCCTGCTTATAAAGACTTATTAGCTCCTTACTATACATTCGTTACTGTAAACACAGAAGGAGTAAATGCATTCTATGTTCGTAGCGATATAGAATTTACAATGCCACATCAGACGTTTGAATGGAGAAGAATATCTGATATGTATGGTGCAGGAAAGCGTTATAATGCTTTCCAAAAAACTATTAACACTCCTGGATTAGAAAACGGCGGCTGGATTGATTTATGAGTTTTGATAATATCATTTCTAGGAATGATCTTTTTGAAGCATTACAAACAAACGACAAGATAGAGATGGATGAGGTTACAGTTGGTCCTATCTCCTATTATGTTATCAAAAATGTCTTTAAAGATCCATACAGAGCAGTAGAAGTACTAAAGAAATGGCCTGTCGTAACTCCTCCTGAGCCTGTCTACACACCAGGAGGAAGACAGCATTTTACTCCTATGGATCTTTTTCCGTTATGCAATTATTATTCTCACATCTCAGAATATATTGTCAAGAGAAAGATCTTACCTCAAAACTTCATCACAGCTTCTAATGTAGTCAATCCAGATCCAATGGTATGGGAAGGGTCTTGGCATCCT
>Ga0070746_10002974_pt1 | contig 10085 bp, 10 predicted proteins | sample VirMetDEL_Mar_21_FD_77016 | JGI IMG/M metagenome (GOLD analysis project Ga0070746, IMG submission 77016) | Aqueous microbial communities from the Delaware River and Bay under freshwater to marine salinity gradient to study organic matter... | ecosystem: Environmental > Aquatic > Marine >... | reverse complement strand
TGGTTGAGTACGCCAACGACCTAAGCACCGAGCCGGCCTAGTGCATGATTTCCTAGCCAGTCTCGCCCCAGAATCTTTCACGGTTTTGGGGCGATCGCTTTTGCCCCTGAGTTACGGGCATGTGATTTTGCTAAACCGATTTGATCTCGATCCCGTCAGCACGCCCATCGAATTGATTCTGGCCGTCAATATTTGCCAGCGATCATTCCAGGATGGGTTTAACTGGTTCGGAGGCACATTGACACCGCAAGGGCAACGCCAGCTAGAGAAGGAGGCCGAGCGCATCGGGTTGGGAGTCGATTACGGCAAGCGATCGTTTCAGGCGTGGTCCGACTATGTCGAGGCAAACAGCAGTTCGCCTGAGTGGCAACAGACCGACCGCAATCAAGGCACGGGTGATCGAGGCGCTCCATTTCTTGCGCAACTTCGAATCGTGCTGATGCGAGATTGCAATTACTCGCCCGAATACATCTTAGACGCTCCCTACGGCCAGTGTCTTTGGGATTACGGGGCAGCGATCGAGGACCGGGCGGGCTGGGGAATCCGAGGCGAAAAACAACGTTGGCTTGATGAGGTCCTAAACAACTGATGCCTGGTTTCACGCTCAAGGGAAAAATTCAGCTTGACGGCTCGCAGTGGCAAACCGGACTGGCTCAGGCTAAGCAAAAGGCTAACACCTGGAGCGCGGATGTTTCCAACATGATTCGGTCTCGAATGCTCAAGGCGTTTGCGGTTAGCGCATTAGCTTTTGGTTTGGATAGGAAGACATCTAGGGCGGGTCAAATTAGGGATCAATCAACCGCGCTTGGAATCGACCCGGAAACATTCCAGCGAATTGATTTTGCGGCTCAGCAAAGCGCGGGAAGCGTTGACGATGCAGCTAAGGCGATAAAGCGTTTGAGTGTGTCATCGCTCGACGCATTGCGCGGCTCCAAGGATTTGCAGGAAGCATTTGGTCGGTTTGGTTTAACGATGGATAACGTCGCAAAGCTTAAAGCTGACCCTGCAAGCCTGCTGTTTCTGATTGCGGAGTTGACGGAAAAAGGAGTGAACCCAACGGCATTGGCTGACTTGCAAAAACTACTAGGGCGGTCGTCTGGTAATTTAATTCCCGCCTTTAAAGCGGGCTTTGCTCAAGCCGGAGCGCAAGCCGAGGAGGTGGGGGCTGTCGCTTCGAATGCGGAAATCCTGAAACTCGCAGAGGCGGGGGACAAGATAACAACGCAAAAGCTTAAGATCGATCGCACCGTAACGGCTGGCATTTTTAACGCTATCAGAACCGTAGAGTCGGCTGGCGAATTGTTGCGGGCGGCTGAGGAAAGCCGTGATGCAGTGCGGAGCAACAAGGAGATTGATAAGAGGCTCGCTGAGATCGCCAGGAACACGGCGCAAACAACCGAAAACACTAAACCTCTCCGCGACTAATGCCCCCACGCTACAAAGGCAACGTCTCAATCCGACAGACCTACCGGGAAAAAGCGTGGGACGACACGCTTGGTTGGACAACGGTAATCCGGTATCACGGCAAATGGTCGGACATCGACGCGGCGGCAGAAAACGCAACCTACGTCAACGGGGCAGCCCGAGTGCGAGCGGTCCAAAACGGAGACCAAGCTCAAGACGGCACGCTTGAGATCACCTTCACGGCCAAAAGCCAAGCAGACGCAATCAGCACAGTCACTTCTGTTCCAGAGTTTTCTAACACCTGGACACTTGTTCCGGCTGAAGAGGAGATCGAAGTAGAGCGGCATTCAGCTTTTCGCGGTCTGTCTCGGATAGCTAGCGAGGAAGGCTACGTGCAAAGAATTCTCCTTGCGATCGAGCAATACAAGAGCAAGGTGACAACGGGCATTTCGGCGGCGGACTCTGACAAGGATTTGGTCTTTTCGCTAAGCGATTACATCACGCTTAAAGGCACGGCTGGCCAGCAAACGCTGGCAAACGAGCTCGCCGCAATTAAGCTTGAGGGGCAAGAGTCGGAGCCGGTCGACCGCTACGCACTGCGCAACGTGCGGGTGGTCCCTGGAAACACAAACATTACCGCGAGTCACGCCAACACTCGGGAGATGTGGTCAAACAACAAGATGATCCAATTGATCCAGTCATCAAGCGCCACGATCACGCAGCGCGCTTTGATTGGTGATATAGCGGCGACTTTCTCGGGGTCGTATTGGTACAAGCTCGCGCCCACGATTGACGAGATGACCAACGGGCGCTATCAGATCGTCACGGAGTGGATCAATTACGCGGCGGATGAATTCAACGAAACTCTCAGACCAAAATACGAATGATAGTCAAAAAGCTGAGCAAGTTTTCCGCCCGCGAAATCCTCACCACAATCAATTGGCTGATCGATGAGGTGCGAAGCCTCAAGCCACGCCGAGGAGCCGGAACGACTGTTTCAAAGACGTCCAAGGGGACCACACACAAGGCCAAGGCAAGCCAGTCAACAACCAACGTAACCGGCGGCACGACGTCTGTTGTGGCTCGGTGGGGATAGGTTTGACATTTGCGGTCATAGGGTAAAAGGCTATGGCTAACAAAAAACTAGTTGCAATCGACGCCGATACGGGGGCTCCCTTTGAGTTTGAGGCCAAGCTGGCGAGAAAAACTCAACGCTCAATTTCTTCTGCGTTTCTGACACTGTTCAGGGCGGCTTTTGGCATACCTGCATCGGCTGAGGGGCTGGTCCCGTCTCAAAACTTGGCGGACGTTGACAACGTTGCTACGTCCCGAGACAACCTTGATGTGTTTTCGTCTGGGGAGGTTAATGATCGGCAACTTAGCAAAGCGCCCGTCAATGGGGTTTACCTCGACGGGGTTGACGACTATATCAACCTCGGCGATCAGGCATTGTTAGAGTTTGGGGACTCCTCGGATGATGTTGCCTTTTCGGAAACCTTTATTTTCGAAATCGATGATCTCACTACAGCATTTCCGCTGAGCTCCAAAATCGCAGGGGGTGCTCCGAACGATGAACGGTCTGTACAGGTTCTTACTAACGGTAAGATTGAAGCCAAGCTGTATGATTCTTCGACGTCGGTTTATATCGGGCAGACAGGTAATTCAGTTCTTACGACTGGACGAGCTTATTTTGCGGCGGTTACTTATGATGGAAGCGGGACATCTGCGGGGATTAAGATTTATGTAGGCGAGGTCGCTGAGTCGTTAACGCTTACAGAGGCAGGAAGCTATACAGCCATGCACGCTGGCAGCGCGTCTGCCTATCTTGGTCGAATGTCCTCGACATACGGCAAGGGTAAAATCTACAGCTATGTGCCTTGGGATCGAGAGTTGTCCGCTGCCGATATTGCGTTGCTTGCGGCTAATGGTAACCAACCTCAGACATCTGATAGGTGGGCGGGGACTGCTGTTTATGTGGCGGATTTCAGCTCTGATTCCGTCGATGGTTGGACCGCAGTCAGCGGTGCTATTGACGCAACGACAACGGTAGGTGGAGATGCTGATAATATACAGCTCACAGTTGATGGTTCAACTGGTGGTCACTACTTGCAAAAGACACTGACTCTAAATGCAGGGATCCGTTATCGATTTAACTTTGACTACTACATCCCTTCCGGTCAGTCAAATATTGACGGTATACGGCTCAACGCGAACGGGGGTTCCCTTGAGGTAGTCCTAGAGATCGAATCAGCTTCAACAGGCAGTTGGCAATCTGCCACAATTGAGTTTATCCCCTCGGATAATAAAACGAGCATCCGGTTTTACGGTCAAGATGGGGCGACAACATCATTCACCGACGCTGGAGCAGATGACACCTTTGCGATTCGGCCTACTTCTGGGAAGTCATTTATTGAGACCATAGGGGCTATCGCATCATACCAGGGACGAAACGTACTTCCGACGGGCAACATTAACGACGAGGGATCTAAAAGCATTCACGCCACAGGGGACGGGGTGACGCCGCTTTTCCGCCCGACATCGGGGCAATTCGTCGAGGAATTCGAACTGGCGCACGGGTCCATTTCCTCAAGCGCTGCAACGACTACGCTGCTGACACTCCCCAAGGGTTGCCGCATCGTCGGGATTGAGACGATCGTTGATACTGCCTTTGACGGATCTACCACGCTCAATGTAGGAATCAGCGGAACGGCCACCAAATACGTCAACGCTCTCGACGTTGCCAGCACTGGACGCAACTACAACGCAAGCACTGAGGCTTCGGAATCTGACGCTTCAGGAACGGCAGTCTACGTGCAGAAAAATCAAGCGACCACCCTAGGCAACGCCAAGTTCCGAGTCATTTACGAAATCACCAACCCGAGCGCTTAATCCATGAAAGTTAAAATCACAAACATCAAGGCAGCGACCAAACGTGTCGAGTATGACGTCTATAAAGACGATGGCACAACACTGATCCAGTCTGGAGAGTCTGTTGACTACAGCGCTACGATTCCCGACCCGTCAACGGCTTCTTTTACGGATTTTGCGGGCGTGGTGGTGGCTGATGCGACCGCGAAAAAAGAAGCCTTGATTGGCAAGCTGACAAACACCAAAACAGCCAACACTGGACAGATCGCCGCTTTTACGAGCGCCAACACAGAGCTTGATTCCCAGATCACCGATCTCGGAACTGCTGTAAGCGCCATTGCTTAACAATCTCGATTCCGAGACACAAACACAAACCAGTCAATGACAAAGCAAACAATCTCTCTCGCGATTAGGTTTATCGGGGTGACAGCATTAACGTTGTTGGCTTTGCTAATGTTGATGGGGTGCGCCAAGCGAGGGAGGGAGGCCTCCTATCACTCTGTGATCGAACGGGACGCGGCGACAGGTGCAATCGTTCGCGAGGAGCGCACAGAGCAGCATGACGCAATCTTGTCAGCCACGGGATACAAGCTGGCTCTTGAACAACTTAAGATGAAAGAGCGGCGCGAGGAGGGCACAAGTCAGGGGCCTGGGGATTGGTCGCTTGAGATTGGCCTGGATAGCGCGGAAGCATCGCCAGAAAGCCAACTACTGAAAGGATTTCAGGCCGGGTTGCAAACGTTGGCGCAAGTGCAAGGCTTTGCGCGTCCTGCTACCGAGGACACAAACACGATCGCTTTAACCGAGGCAATCAACGCGCTGCGAGCGGAGTTGACGACGCTACGCACAAACGCAATTCCCTAGTCGGAATCTCCCGGCATACGAAAGGCGGAACGTGCCGGGATACTTCAACTATTTGCCCACGTCCGTCCTGTGGTGGCCTTGAGCTAAGTCGAAAAATGAATTGTGCAGTCTACGTCCTCCATTCCCCCGAAGGTCTTCTCCGAGGCTTTCGACGCTGCTCCGTTTGGCGTGGCCGTTGTCGGACTAAACAACGAATGGCTTTACGTCAATGAGGCGCTTGCTCAAACATTTGGCTACGCTCTGGCGGAATGGCCCAAGCTTCGAACCTGGCGAGATTTCACCGTTGACTCCGACATCGACGGAGACCAGGCGGCCGTCAACGCCTGTTTACAACGGCACGGCCCTGACGGATACACTTTGGATAAGCGCTACCACCGCAAAAATGCGGGAGAGTGGTTCTGGGCGAAATTGACTGTTCACGCGGTGCGGGACGATGCCGGGAATTGCCAATACTTTGTGTCCTACATCACACCAAAGGAGCGCCCAGGAATCCAGACGGCTTTGTTTTTGTGGGCGATCCGAAATTGGAAGCCGCTCGGCGCAACGTTAATGGCTGTCGCCCTGGTTGTCGGTTGGGTGCTAGGCTGGATTCCTGACGACAAATTCCACGCACTAAGAAAGATACTTTTTTAGATTATGCCAACTCAAGCAATCACACTTCGCGCTCACGACGCCAACCCGGAGCCCATCACCGACAACATGACGACACTCTCGGCGACGGGTTCGGGTAATGGCTTTGCGATTCCCTTCTCGCGGCTCAAGCAGGTGTTTTTACACAACCCGACCGGCTCGACAGCCAACATCACGATTCTTGGCGTAGGGGGAGAGGCTGAGTCGGAGCGAAGTCTTGCAGTTGGCAATGAGACGATCTCGATTGCTTCGGGCGGATATCCAGTTTCGTGGTATCCAGACACTTTCTTCAAAAACTCAAGTGACGAAGTGGTGATCGAGTGCGACCAACTTATTCAGGTCAAGGCGCTGCAAGACTGGTCAATCTCCTAACGTGTGCCTTCCGATTTTACAGGATATTTCACCCGCCTAGTTGATGTTGCTAAAGACCAGATCATCTACAGCGGGCAAGCCAACAAGATCGCCCGCACTATCAACGAGCGGATTCTTTCTGGCCTTGGTGATGTTCATTGGCGCTCTCTCTGGGGCGCTTATTCTTTGGTTCGCAATCTTCGCAACGATGATGGCGGGAGCCCGCCTCTTGAGCCTGCCGAAGACGAATGGTTCCAATATTACGGTCTTTTAAAAGAGACTAACTACTCATGGCCAACGGCTGGCTTCGGGCTTCCCGAGGGGCTAAGTGAGGATTGCCCCCTGGTGGCCTACTTCTACGGTCAAACCGCGCTCCCGGATGAGAAAGACCGCAAGGACGATTGCCCGTATCGTGAGTATGTGGGGGCACCTGTTCCGACGACCCCTCTGGAGACATGGGATCTGGGCAAGGTTCAACGTGGTGCGATCGATCCATCGGATTTAACCGATTTTACCTACGCCCCAGCGATGAAGGTTCCGCGCGTGACCGATGCCTTCAACTCTCTCGCTCTCGGGACTCTCGACCTACGCCACAAGACAGCAGGCGGAAAGATTGACACTTCTACAGACGATTTCATTCGCGAGAAAGGTCAGCAGTGGAACCAAATGCGCCAGCAGTTTCTCAATGAGTGGCGCGGGACCGATGACGAGCGGGAGGACGCTGACGACTGGAACCCGGAGCAATTGACCGTTGATTATGAGTTGATGCTCGCAAGCCAATACTTTCTCGCTCCGTCTCGTGGCGCTGCTGGGTCGGGTGGTGTTGTCTCGGCTCAGTATCCGCTTTTTGAGTGGGCGGCAAATTCAGCTGCGGACACTTACGGGACGTGGGCTCCGTCCACCCCTATTTTGTTTAACGCAACGGGGTTTGTGTTTGCTGGGTTTATCGTGGTTGGAGAGTCGTTGACGGGAGATAAGCGGGTTGAAATTGAGATCAACGGCGAAGTGGTGGAGACAGTGACAGTCGGCACGTCGACAACTGAGGTCATGATCTGGTGGCCGACAGCAAAAACCGGGATCATGAAAATCAAGCTACTTGATGCAATTTCGGGGGTTGAGGATATTTGGGTCGAGGTTGCACACCTAATGGCCCACACCCCGGAGATTGTCGATCTCTATTTGTTTCTCAGGATGGTCACTGCTCGCAATTTCTCGGCGTCAATCTATCGAGGCAAGATCGTGAGCGATGCCAAGGACATTTCCGACGCCTACTTCGCAAACGGTTGCGCGGTCAACGGCAACGTGACGGAGACGCCGCAAGAAACCAACATCGCGCTCAATCCTCAGTATCAGGCGATTCGGGATTTCTTCGTCAAATTCTTCCGCATCGCCAACTATGACCGGCTCAAGGGATACTCGGTCAATGGCTCTGGCAATTCGGTCCTGACGTTTGACCGTAGAGGGGCTGGTTCTGCTGACGCCGATATCTTCCAGGACTTGTGCCCGCGCGCTGAGGAGCAAACACAGATCCAAAAGGACGTGTTGTATAAGGTCAAGGCATCGGGTGGGAGTCCGTCGGGCGAGATCACCTACGACGGCAACGACTACAAGGAGGATGAGACATTCCGGGGGACTGAGGTGCAAGATCTTGACTTCTCGGGGGCAACCGATTTGGCGGTCTACGAGGAGCAATTTTTAATCGACATCGACGACATTCCCAAGGAGGGCAGGTCAAACGAGTGGGTGTTTTCGATCGGGGGCCAGACAGTTTACAAGGACACCAGCGGCGCGACCTACAAGCCGGATGCCTACGGAGGGGTGTTAGGGGCATTCCACGATCGATGCCACACGTTTTCCCATTCGATGGACTCGGTCACGGGGTCGACCGACGGCAAGCAGTTTGGCAAATACGCCAGCGGGACGATAACCGGCCAGGCAATCGTCACCCGATCCGAGACACCACCCGGCCACCGCTACGACGGCGACGAGGTGCCGTATTACGGCGTGGGGACTTTCGTTAATCCGTTGATCTCAACCGCCGATCTGACTACCGGGGCGGCATCCGTCGATGATTGTTACAATTCGATCATCAATCCATCCGGGAGCGTTGAGTCGGGCGATCTGGACGAAACTTGGTGCTCGGGAATCTCGGCGCACTTTAAGAGTTGCCAGGTCTACAAGCCCCCCTACCTCATCAAATCCATTGCGATCAACTCAGGCGATGACAACTTGGTCGACATCGAGTTGGACGGACGGCTAGAGCGCAACGATTCCGCGCCTGCAAGCATCGCCGACACGAGCGCAAGCCGCGCAACCTACTTGTCAACCGACACGGGAGGCAGGAGCGACGAAAACACCGTTGTTGGACTGTTACGGTGGACTCAAGACGGGGTTGACGATGTTACCCGGATTGGCGATATCTCGCCCAACGCTCAATACCCGGATTACACGTCAAGCGATGTCAAGGGGGCGGTGCTGTCTCGATTCTTTTTTCAGCGGCTTTGCCCGTGGGTTTACGACGATATTGACACGTCGGTTGAGCCCGACGAGGACACCAAACCCGTCGCGCTTTACTGGCAGTATATTGAGTTTATAATTCGGGCATCGATCGGGGGCTTTTTGGATGAGGCTAAAGTACTTGAAACGCTCGAATACTTCGAGACCGGGGGCGGGGCGTCTGGCTCGAGCTCGTATTGCACCAACCAGGATTCGCGGGATCTAACGATGACTCGGGTCCTCGATTTGATCGGATCCTCGGACGATCATTTTTGCATGAGGTATTCGGGCCAAGACAAGGGCGGTCACGGGCCTTTGCCGTCAACAGTCATGATCTCGGACCAATACAACGAGATTGCGGCGGTCCTGAATTTGATGAAGGCAAGCCGGTTCGGGGTGCCGATACTGCTAGAGACCCGGTTTCAAACGTACTACGACTATTTTGACGCGGACATTGAGTATATAGAGGGCTTCGCCATTCTCCGCAACGCGGTCTATCAGACGCCAACAACCGAGCGATCGGACACGGGATGGGGCGAGACCGGGTTGCCTTACGGGAAGTCGGCTACGGCATATATGACAATTCTGAATGACGGCAGCGACGATAAGCTGTTGTGCTACCGCAATGTCATTCAGTGGCGAGCTAGACCTCATCCCAAGGTGCTAGAGGCTGTCCCGGTTTCTTTGAGGTCCTACGTCGACACGGGCGGGGCGCTATCAACGCCGATCGTGTGGCAACCGCCGACAAAGACGCAATGTGTCCTCGATCGAGACCCGATTCCGGCTGACACTGTGGTTGAGGATTTCACAAGCTTGGTCGAGGTGGCTAATCCTGACGAGGAGTGCGCGATCGGAGACAGCGGGACGATTCAGCCTGACACACCACCGACCGGGGCAATTGCCGTTGCTTCCACGGGCGGCGGGGTTAGTAATTCACCGGGAGACGCCGGGGGCTTTAGCAATACCAATATCGGAATTGAGACGATCGGAGAAGCCTACATTCGAATTCCTGTGGTATGACGACGAGCAAGAAACAGCGGCGGCGGATGACGTTTGGCGAGGTGGCAAGGGAGTCTTTGTCGTCAGCTATCCGAGCAATACAGGATCCGAGCAGAGCAAGCAGCGATGAGCAAGCAAGACGCATGTCAATTTGCCGATCCTGCCCAGAGTTTAAGCTTGGGTTTTGCCGGCAATGTCGGTGTCAAATGCAATTTAAAACGAGGCTTGAAACATGGCATTGCGTCCTTGGCAAATGGTAGACACTCGGCGCCGCCGACGGAAAATCAAGGAGCGGCCCGTCAGCAATCGACGTTGGTTCAACCACGGGATCGGCGACGCTCTTATGCTGCGATCGATACTTCCCGCCTTCAAGACGCCGTTCACACTCGCCATTCCCGAGGGTCGCAAATATGCCGAGCTTTTCGACGGGTTTGACAATGTCTCGGTCGAGTTTGTCGACGCTCCCGGAAAGC
>Ga0070746_10002972_pt1 | contig 10089 bp, 21 predicted proteins | sample VirMetDEL_Mar_21_FD_77016 | JGI IMG/M metagenome (GOLD analysis project Ga0070746, IMG submission 77016) | Aqueous microbial communities from the Delaware River and Bay under freshwater to marine salinity gradient to study organic matter... | ecosystem: Environmental > Aquatic > Marine >... | reverse complement strand
TTCTCCATAGATTAGTTTAAATTTATCTTTATCTACATCAAGTTTTTTAATCTTTTCTGTAAATTCTTTTTCCGATATTAAATGGTCTGTGTAATCTGCTAAATGCTGTATCAAGTGTTTTTCATACTCTGGGTTAGGTAAAATCTCATACACTTGCACAAAATTTTCTGCCCAATTAACAAAGTGAGTTTTCTTGATAGGGTATCTCAGCATTTTTAAGACTAATTGCTGACCATAGATTTGTGGTATATATTTTTCCATAATCTGCTCTAAATTATAACCTTTACCCATACCACCAGCTTTACATTCTCCGATTGTGCTAAAATCATCACATAGAAAGTCTGGTGTAGCACTAATGCTTACAAAACCCTTGCTTGTCTGTGTCCAGTTATGAACTTCAAAAGATTTCTGATTATCTAGGATAAAATTAAAGTCTTTGCCTTTAAACCCTCTAAAATCTGCATAGCCTTTTAAAGCGTGTACCTCATGGTCAGATCCATAGACACCAAAAGGCTTTACAAAACTTGAAACCTCTAAAGGTGTTCCAGAAATGTCAGAATTTAACTTAGTGTTTCTCTTAGTTAACCCTTGAGTGCCTTTAATGTATTTATTAAAGCCTAGATAATCAATAAATTGACTAGCCGACAAGTTATAATAGTTATTTGCCATGATTGTCTAACTCATTCTCAGAATTTTGTTTCTTGTCTGTTTTCTGTGTAGAGTTTGTAGGCTCTATCTCTGAATCAGAGTAGAATAATTCATATGCTTTCAATAGTTTTAAGACACATCTGTCAAGACCTCTCTTGAAAGCCATACTGCGATAATACTTACTAACACAGTTTTGAGGAGTAGCTTCTCCAACATCTTCCCATTCAAGATCGCCATGTTTTACACTAATAAGCATAAATGTGCCTGTTTCATTATCATCTGTAATGACATTAACCTGTGGATTAGACATTTTCTCTATGGCATGGATTCTTTCACAAGCGTCATGTTTAATTAGCCATTGTTCAGATTGTCTGTGCCAATAAAAATCAGCTTCACGATCATTTTTATCTACAGGTTTTTTGAGATTGTATTTTTCAGCAAATAACTCTCTTTCGCTTCTTTCTTCCATATTTTACTCCAAATGTTTTATGTATAAGATAAGTTTATAGGAATATTTTAGTAATACAAGTAAAATATATTTTTATATATGTATATATGAATTTGCCTATATATAGTATATATAATTAATACTGGGGTGGGGGGGGGTAATAAAATATATATATATAAATTAATATAATAATATATAATAAATATACTATAAGTATCATGAAACAGGAGAAAAAACAAATGAAAATAAAATTAAATGATGAATCGCTAGAAGAACTCATTATTGACATGCGAAAAAATGCAGTTGAATTAGGTCAAGTTACCCAGAATTTAGACTTGTTGGAAGAAAAGCGTAAGGAGTTAGTCTATAGAGCCTATTTAGAGGTCGAAAAAGGCACTGAAATGACTAAAAAAGCTATCGCTAGTACTAACCCAAAGGTTACGGAGTTAAACGAGCTAATATCAGACCTCAAGGGGAAAGAGCAAAAGTTAAGATGGTTTCTAAAAATTTCTGAAATTCATTCAAACTTGTGGCGATCTTCCAATTCATCTAAATCTCAGGAACATAAGTTATATAATTCTTATTCCTAATCTATATTAGAATATACTAATACATTTCTAACCTCTACAGGTCAATAAAATCAAGGGTGTTGACAACAATGAAATATTTTAGTACAATAAGGTATGCCAACAATTAAGTTGGACTGAGGAAATTATGAAATACATAGAAACAGATGGAAACAGGCAAAAAGAGTATGGTGGCAGAAAAGCTAAGTCTGGGGATTGTGTTGTTAGATCAATAGCCATAGCACTTAATCAATCTTATAGGCAAACTCTTATAGACTTATGTGAACTTGGTATAGAGTTGGGCAGATTGCCAAATGATAAAATTGTTTTCGATAAATATTTAACCAATAAAGGTTGGGTAAAAAGAAAAGCTAAAAGAGTCAATGGTAAATTAATAAAACTAAAAGACTCTACTTTTGATGAATCAAGGTTATTGGTTAGTACAAAAGGACACCTTACTTGCATTATAGCCAATACAATACATGATAGTTGGGATTGTAGAAATCAATATGGTGGAGTTGCTTGGTCAAGCTAAACAAAAATAAACAGTTGACAAACAACATTCACCTCGATTACCATAAATTAAACATTGGAGAATAATTATGTTAAACAACTTAACTGATGAACAGCTAAAAAGTTTTGAAGAAAATCAAAAGTCTGAAGAACTAGAAACTGTGATAAGACTAACTAAAGAACTCAAGGTTAGTCAAAACTTACTTAAATCTGTAGATGAATACCTATGTGTTCATGCAGAATCAAAAGATAGGATAACCTCTTTAACTAGATTGTCTTTGGGCGAACTACAAAAAGGTCTTAGATTTGATATTGATTCATTACAAGATACTTTAAATAAACTTTAGGAGAAACCCATGAAAGAACAAAGTCAAACACAAATGATATTGGAAAAACTATTGCAAGGTAAAGAATTAACAGTCTTGGATATGGCTCAAAGACCTATCTCTAGCATGTATGGAGCTAGAAGAATATTAGATTTGAAAGAGTCTGGTATAAACGTGCAAGATGAATGGGTAGATGTACCGAGCAATAAGAAAGTTAAAAAGTATTTCTTAACTGAGATGGATATTAAAAAAATTAAAAGAAAACTAAATGCTGACAGCAGTAGTTAGGTTTCAAGAAACTCATGAGCTAGTCGGATTATTTGTCTATACAAGTAGGTCGGATTTCTTTTGGTTAGTAGATGAATGTTGCGATCCTTATGAATGTGAGTATCTAAACATAGAATATGGTGGAGTTTTTTTCCCAAAGAAAGCTGATAAATTATTAACTGATAGTGATTCTTCAGATTACGATTACGATACAGATTTAAATCAAAATGGGGATAGTCTTCATGGAGATGATATGATAGGAGAATTAACGTGCAACTTACAACCCATTAATGACTCTATCGTTGAGTTAAATGGTTGGCATGGCTTTGAATACTTTAGGAGAAACAATGGCAAAAAGACCACCAAATAAAGAAATGAAAAGAAGATATGGGGAAGCAGTCGAGTATGGTTGTATCTTGTGTAAAATTTTACATGGGGTTTATACTGAGCCTTGTATTCATCATTTAACAGGGGGAGGTATGGGAATGAAGTCAGAAGATTTTATCCCTCTATGTCATACCCACCATCAAGGTTCACAAGGCATACATCATTTAGGAAATAGGGTTTGGGAGGAAAAATATGGAACTCAAGCTGAAATGCTACAAATGTATTTAGAAGAAATTAACCATAATAAGGATTAAATATGAGCTGGGATTATAAAAGGGAATGGGGAATTAGGCTAGGCAAAATCATAAAAGGTTTACAATTAGAGGGAGTTAAGGTAATTAAGAATGATAAAGACTCTTTTACTGTGGATATAATATGCCTTTATCGTGATGATATAAAATTATTAAAACTAATTACTGATAAGGAAAACCAATACACATTAGAGATGGAAAACTTAACTAAAAATTTTTCACCTCGTTATCATGTGATAAGTAATTTAAGACAGGCTTTAGAGATTGTAGTGGGTGATGGAACGATTAGAACAAAAGATCCTAAGAAAAGCCTACATAAACATTTAGAGAAAGTTTCAATTAAAGATGTTGATAAAAGAGAAATGGCATTTAATAAATTTTTACAATGGAGAAAATAGATGATAAAGATAGAAAAGGATCTTCCTGTAGAGGGAAGAAGTAAATACAAAGAATATATCCAGGCTATGGTTAATATGAGGAAAAATGAAAGTTTTGTTGTTGATGGGTATAAGATTGTAGATGCAGTTAGAGGTTACGCTTGGAGAAAAGGACACAAGATAGCTTTTAGAGAAATTGAAAAATCTTATGATAAGGATAGGAGAGTTGATAATATAAAATACAGAATCTGGAAACTATAATGAGATTAGATTTACTTACTATTCTATTACCTAAATCACTAGACATGGGAAGTATTGGTAGTGGTAAGTCGCATGACACTATAACACCCCAAGAAGTATCTACAATACTAGCTTATGCTAATCTTGATAAGGTTGAGCTTAATATTTTAATGAGTAAGTATTTAGAAGATGAAGTAGCAAGATATGATTTAGTTACCTATGCTGAGTCTTTTGTTAAAACACAAGATAAAGAAGTTGCTGGTAAAATAGCTCATACAGGAGTTATAGAATTATTTACCGATACTACTTGTTTCTTTTGTAATGGAACAGGACAGGTGGTGTTTCAAGATAGCGTAGATAAGTGTCTACATTGTCATAATGGGATATTTGTGTGGTCGGACTTTTCAAGGTCGGCTATTATGGGATTAAAAAAAGGAGTGTATATGAAGATTAAGAAAGATTATAAAGAATTAATGAATCATTTAATAGATGTAGAGCAATCTGCATTAGAAAAACTGGGGGATACATGAGTATTTTTAAAAAAACTAAAAGAGAATTTTTGGCTGAGAATAGAATTACACGCATGTTTACTAAAGAACAAATTAAAGTTCTTGAAAAACACGATACAGATGAAGATGATTATAACAGCAGTAGCAATTTCCCTTGGGGATCAAGCAATGCTTTAAAACTATTTCTTGTAGAAAAGGGTGATCCCTACATCAAGGCTCAAAACATTTATGCTAAAAAGAAAAGACAAGAGTATGCACAAAGAACTTTTGAGAAGATTGTTAAAGAATTAAACACTATTACTAATAAGTCTGACTTAGATAACTGGGGTAAAACCTTTGCTCAAGATTACTCTAGAGATACTCCAGAGTTCGTTAAAGAACTTAGATTAGAGTTTACTAGAAGAAAAAAAGAGTTAGGTGATACATGAAAACATTAGAATTATTTTGTGGAACTAAAAGTTTTAGCAAGGTAGCTAAAGAGTTTGGTTATGAAACTAAAACATTAGATAACGAAGATCAGTTTAATGCTGATTTTACTATGGATATCATGGATTTTAATGTATCTATGCTAGGAGATTATAAACCAGATATTATCTGGGCAAGTCCACCTTGTCAGAAATTTAGCGTAGCTAGTTTTTCTACTCATTGGAATCCTAATAGAGTTCCTAAGAATGAAAATACAGTTAAGGCTATCGATATGGTTAAGAAAACTGTAAAAATTATAGAAGAAATAAACCCTAAATACTTTTATATTGAAAACCCTAGAGCCATGTTAAGAAAACTTGACTTAATTCCTTATCCTCATACTACAGTAACTTATTGTCAATATGGATTTAAAAATATGAAACCTACAGATATATGGTCTAATAATTCTACTTGGCAAATGGTCGCCAAGAGTTGTAAGAATGGAATGTCTTGCCATGAATCTGCACCTAGAGGATCTAAGACAGGAACACAGGGAATAAAAAATGCAATGCTAAGAGGGGCTATACCACCAAATTTAATAAAAGAAATTTTAGAGCATAGTGTTTTATGAAAAAGAATTATTATGCGTATCGTTGCACAGTGGTTTTTAGTGGTTGCACCCAGGCAACAGATGAAAAAGATGCTATTGAGAAAGTAATTGCTGAATCTGAAAGATTGCCAGAAACAGTTTCTTTTAAAGAATCAGAAGTTAAGGTTAGAAAGCTACAGAAAAAACCAGATAAAGGCTTATATCACGATTCTAAGTACGATTGGTAAGAAATTAGCTTCCATACGTACCCCTAGAAGGCGTTTTTATGCCTGTCCATAGGCAACCAGTCATGACTAGTTTACAACACGCTTCTCGCTATCAATTTGCTCCTTAGAATCGACTACTTCAGTTTCTTCTTTCATTTCTGCATATCCTTTCATCTTTGGTGCAAAATTAGGAATAGTTTGCATTAATGTGTTTAATTCTGAAATTAATTCATCATCTGATTTCTGATTTGTATTATCTACATTTAGATTTATAGTTTGACTAGAGAAGTTTCCAAGCTCAAGAATTAACTTAGCTGTATTTAATCTAACAGCATCTTGTTCTGATCTTAATAGATCCTGTAATACTGATATAGCCATGCCTGAAGTTGAGGTTATTCTCTCCTCATTCTTTTCTCTTATCTCTTTTGTATATTTCTTTTTAAGATAAGCTCCTTGCTGTCTTGGACTTTTATCTTTAGACCACCCAGCTTTAATAGCAGACTGAGTAGCATTACCAGCAGTATCTCCCTCGCAAAAAGCGTCTATAAATGATTGTTCTTTTTCTTTATCTATTTTTTTAGGCATTTTTTTTCTCCAACCAAGATTGAATTAGCTTTGACACATCACAATCAGGGGTATAAGGTATTGTTAAATCTTCTCTACGTTTAATCCATGTTTTATCTAAAACTAATGAACCATCAACATCAGTACCATCATCATCTCCTGTAATATGAGATACAATAGTAATTGTTTTATCGTTTTCTTCTATTACAAATCCAATGGAAACACATTCTGCTAAATCAGTTGATACTTCATTTATATCTGTCCACCCTGAAGTAGGGCTAATAGCATCTTCCCAGTGTATAAGTGTAATTTTTGTGTTCATGTTAGACTTTATATTTCTTACCTCTGAAGTATGCTGTTCTAAATAAGTTATTAACTTGCACAAGTTCAGGGTGTATAGTTTTTTCTACAGGATCTACTGTTATTACAGCAAATCCATTATTCCAATCATTAGCTACGTTGTCTTCTAAGTAAGGGTGATAGTCTTCTGATAGATGACCAGTCTGTACTGCCATAGTTGTTGTGGAATAAGTATTGAATGTTCTTTGGTTTAATTGGTGAGTATGTCCTGTTACTATGTTTAGTCCTGACCTCATAGCGTTTTGATAAGCAGTATGTATACCACCTCTCATTCTATGTTTAATCATTACAGTATCATCTATTAAATGACTCATAGCCCAATCCCAATCAGGAAATATGTTTTGCATTTTAAATCCTTCAAAGTCTTCAAACTGTCTTCCCCAGTTAGATACAAATTTAGATAATCTAGTTTCATGATTACCAAAAGTAGCTACTTGTTTAATAGGATATTTAGCACCATTAATAATTTTTTGAATTTTATTTAGTTGACCTTGACTGTCTAATATTTCTTGTTGAACAGTTCTTTCTCTAGGCGTTATCTCTAAAGTATATTTAGCAAAAGTAGATAGAATAGATAAATCCATAATATCTCCATTAGCGATTACACATTTAAGCTGCCTAGTTTTAACTAAGTCTTGTAACACTTTAAGCATTACCTGATAAGATGCTGTTTCATGTCCTTCAAAATGAGCATCTGAAAATACTAACATTGTGTAAGGAACAGTATCACTGATATTAATATGATTAGTTAAAGGGGGTAAATGTTCTCTGTGGGTTCTTGTTGGACCATTATATTTGTTATCGTGTGGTTTAAGTTCTACACCTGTCATTTCTTCAGCTTGTTGTCTATAAAAAGTCATAGTAGCTGAGTCTGTAGATTTACCTAGATAAGTAAAAACATCTTTTTGTTTTTTCATTCCTGGTAGATTCCAGGCTCTAATTATGTCGTGTGCAAATGCTTTAGATATTGATGATCTATTCTTGCTTGGCATTTATTTTCTCCTTTGTTTCTTTTAAAAGATATTCTAAATACCATTTAGCTTTTTCTAAATCTTGGACAGGAGTACCTTTATATGGAAAACGAGTAACGTATTTAATTATATTTCCACGAACATAATCCATATCCCAAGAACGAATGTACTCGATTGTTTCAACTCCCTTAGTATAATGACTAGGGTGGTTAATATTGTCTATCTTCTTTTTCTTCATCTATCTTCTCAAGCACATGTTCCCATGGTATAGGAATATATTCACTATCCCATGTTATACCACCATAAAGGTAGTCTTGTCTAGTTTCGAGTTTCCCCTTAATTCTAAACAACGCTTGATTATCAATAGACTTGATAGCTTTTATGATTTTCATTTCACGTTTTGTGAAAGGAATATTCATACTCATAACTAACTCCAGGTTAATAATTTTATACAAATTAAAACGATTAACACTATAGTTAGAAGCTCAAAGATGCTAACTTCAGGCTTCAAATATTTGGTTTTTATTCTATAAAAAAACCAATTAAAAAATTCAGGTTTAACAGTAATAACAACTCCTATTAGCAATGCCAATAGTAGTGCTTCTTGTATCATTGTAATAAAGGATTATCGCTACGAGCTTTCATCTCATTAACTTTAGCATTTAATACTGCTATCTCAGCTTTGTTAATAGCTATGTCTGCTACAATAGGTTTAACATCAGGAGCTGATTTCTTTTCAAGGACAGCTAAACGATTTGAGATTTCTCCAAACTTAGAAAACCCACCACCGATAGCTATTGTAATTGAGAGTAAAACTCCCCATGTTTTTATATCTTTAAAATCCACGAATCCTCCTTAGATGTTCTTCTGCTCGTATTCTGTTATCTATAGATTCCTGAAGAATCTTTTGGCTTTTTGCCATAGGGTCGTTATATGCAGTTTGATTCTCAGCATATATATTTCGCAAATCAATGTATTGTGTTTGCTCATCATAACTACCTCCATCAATAAATAATTGATTATTAAATATATTATTGTTGGTTTGTCCGTAATTGTCTAGCGAAATATTGCTTTCCATAGCTTTTGCAATTATTAATGATGTAGCCATTAGTCTTTGATCTACTCGTTTAAGGGTTTCGTTAACCTTTTTTTCTATAGATTCTACTGTAATAGTTTGAGTATTGACTCTAGGGCTTCCTTCAGTCCTGCTTTCTTCCACCTCTGTATCTCTGCTTTCGAGGGCATCTTCTCTTGCAACAACAGTTTCAGTTCCTCCATCTCCAGATTCACTTCCTCCTGTTTCTCCTTCTCCGATAACTTCATCTACTTCTTCAGCAACAACTGTAGTTTCTTCTTCAGGTGTTGTATTAACAGTTTCAGTTTGTTCCACAGCTTCAGGGGTAGCTTCTCTGACTGGAGCTTCTGTTGTAATTTCTTCGGCAATACTTTCTTCGTTTTCTCTTGGCCTAGATGATAAGCTTGAGCTAGGCTCTGAGATAATCTCCTTAATGGGTTCTCCTTCAGGCTCTCCGATAAAGTCTGAGGTTTGGAATATTTCTTCTGTTTCGTTAAAACTTTCTCTTGGTCTTTCAACAAAGACTTCTTCGACTTTGATTTCTGTTGCGACTTCTTCGAAGGTCGTTTGATTGTCATATGGTATCTCCTGAAATACATCAACAACCCCAGCATTTAATTCCTCAATAGCTTGTGGCTCAAAGTTAAATTCTTCTACCATAGACATTTCTATAATAGGTTGTTCTGTAATTTCAAATCTAAATTCTTGTTCAGGTATATACTCGTATAAGTCTATATCTTCTACTGCATTATACACTGATTCATTAACTGTTTTTAAATTATTTATCTGAGTTATATCTAAAACACTATACTCTATTGTTAACGTAGGGTTCTTTAAATCTACTGCTCTATGAGAGGTAGACTGAGATGATTCGCTAAAGTCAAATCTAGCTTTAATTGTATAATCATTCTGACTATTTATACCCTGTGTATAACTATCTGTATAAGTTGAATAACTTCCACAGTTATATCCACTACAACCAGGTATAGCTACATCTCTTATTTGTGTAGTAACTGTACCATCTGCACCAGTTATAGTTTGGGACATTTTAATCTCTTGATCGTAGGAGTTCCAGCCCCACATATCAGCACCAAGCGTTGAAGTCCAACCACCATTTATTTCTGATTGATTGAGTGTATCTCCTAGTGTAACTGTGTTCTCTATAAAATCTCCATGAACACCAGCAACTATACTGTTGCCATGATTGTGTGATGGATCATTACAATTCCAGCCACCATGTCCTTGATTGTTATTAAAGAATTGTTGAGGTAATAAGTTACCAGTAGTTTCTGCAAACAAAGTCAAAGGAAATAATAATAGTATTACTCTAATCATTCCAAGTCATACTAGGTTTACTAGTACCTCT
>Ga0070746_10002971_pt1 | contig 10089 bp, 11 predicted proteins | sample VirMetDEL_Mar_21_FD_77016 | JGI IMG/M metagenome (GOLD analysis project Ga0070746, IMG submission 77016) | Aqueous microbial communities from the Delaware River and Bay under freshwater to marine salinity gradient to study organic matter... | ecosystem: Environmental > Aquatic > Marine >... | reverse complement strand
TCACGTCGTGTTGTCTTAGCCGGTGCAAGTGTAGGTAGCCATAGTTGCTTTGGTTTGCGTATTGCCAGTGGCTTACGCTTTGGGTTGGTGCGTTGCTTGTACATATGTAATGCCCTCGTGTTATGTGACAATGTCACATGGTTAATAAAAGTAAAAAAGTGTATAAGCGATCTATCAGCCTATAGTGCCTATTATACACGAGTTCTCACGTCATGTCAAATGGTGGTATATGGTGGTGTATAGTGTAATGTTCCGTAATGTACCCTAATGTTCTATCATGGGTGCGGCTAAGTGCCTGAAATATAAGTAATGTTCCAATGTTCTTTTTATATGGGAATTATGGAAGGGTCATGTGACATTGTCACATAATGGAACAATAGCTCGTCACCCCGCGAACGAAAAGGTTGCTCCATTGTATTTATAAAAAGGAACATTACAAAACTATATTAATTATATACAACTAAATAACACTATATGATAAACGACACTGATACTATGTGTCCCCCCTGCTTACTACGTAACACCATATACCACCATCTGATAATGTTCCGTTTTGACCAAAAAAAAGGGAACATTAGGGGAACATTACAAGAAAAAAAGGAACATTGCAGTAATGGCGCGGCTTTGCGGCGGAACATTAGGCGATGCGCGACGCAATTCAGGAACTGGTATCAGGGTATGTGACAATGTCACATGGGCGTAACGCGTTGCAGAGTGTGGGCGATGCGCGGCGCAGATCAGGAACTGGTATCAAAAAAGGATTTTTTTGAGACGAAAAAAAGCCCCACCGAAGTGGGGCAAAGTAGGGGAGATTTTACTGGGGGATTTTCTTATCAGCGACTACCTGTCTCTGAATCATTGCCGCTAATTTGTGTACCTCTTTGAATCCGTTTTCGGACATGCAATCCTTAGCTACCTTGATCGCGGCGGTGAGTCGCTCGAGCACCTTATCGTGTCCGTCGATCTTGGCGGTGGGAGCCTTGGCACCCGTCTTGGCCGCCTTGGCATTGGCTTCGAGCCCCTTGAGTGCCCGTCGCATGATGCTGAAGGTATCGCGGATATTGCCGTTGACTCGGTCGCGGATAGCTCGTTGAGCCGGTGATAGCTTGGCCTTGGCGTCTGCTAGTGCCATGACCTCTTGCTCGGCCTTGGTGAATCCGGCTAGCATATGGCCGCGCATGTCTGCCCATGCTTCAGGCGTACACGTTGACTCGGTCGCCTTGTTACCGGTGGGACAGATAAACCAGCGGTGATCCTTACCGGCCGCCTTGAATGCCTTGGCCGCCTTGGTGGTCGCGCCGTATGCTTTCTTGACGCCTGCTGCTACTGAAGTGAGTGATTGAAATGCTTTATTTAAGTTTGACATGGTATTACCTCTATAATTAATCAAGGGCAGAATTGCCTCTTGATGGTTCCCATTATACAGAAACACGTTATCACGTAAAGGGATAAATCCGGTCATATGATATTAAACGTCACTATATGGCACTATGTGACAATGTCACATGACGCGACCCTACCCACCCCCCATGCCCGCCTTGCAGTCTGGGACTCCTGCGCGTGCTATGTATTACTAATATTCACAAATGTTGTGTATTTTTCTCAAAACCGACCCCCACCCCCTCTATATAGGAACACCCCCCACCTCTTTTTGTATTGCACGTAGAAAAAATTTTGTGTTATGGTGATCCAAGAACTATACAGATACGTATGGGAGCGGCTTTGGATTCTAGTAAGGTAGGACGAGCAGGCGAGTTCTTCGTAGCATATGTGCTAGAGAGGAACGGTATACAATGTCACCACGTTGACCTAGACGGCTCAGACCTTTGGTGTCAGTTAGAGAATGGTAAGATGTTCACCGTGCAGGTGAAATCGGCGACGGCTCCCTTTCGCAGAAAAGATCGGCGAATTAAGAGTGGACTCACTAGATGGGTATACGGATTCTGTCTCACCACCGCCAAGAAAGCGGACTTCACTATATACTTGGCGCTCGACCAAGAGAGATTCATAGTAGAGACCGCAGAGCAGGTAGGCACAAAAAGATCTATACAAATTACACCAAAAACATTCACTACTACCAAGATGGTAGAGGGGATAGACTTACTTAAAGGGTTGGTCTGCGGCGATGACAGCTAACCCGATCAGCACTACTGCACAGGCAGATAGCACGAAAACAGACGACATAATCACTTCTGGTACCTCACGACGGTAAAAATTGTTGAACAGGAAAAAAAGGGAGCGGAATTATACGTTTTTGCCCGCTTAACTGCATTATATAAACGATCAGATATGATTAAAAATGATGAAAAGGTATAGTTTCTATACCATAAATGATATGACTTGACTCTCACCCCAAGCTGTTGATATAAAGACACCTCCGGTTTAACAACCTGCGACTACAAAATGACTATTAAGGTAAAACCAGAGCTGGGAGTCCCAGTTCCTGCGAAGAAAACCCGTATGAATGCGGAAAAACGCATTGCAGCGGCAGCAGCTACAGCAGAAGAGCTGGAGCAATACGGTCTAGAACTAGACCCGCAGAAAGAAGACAGAGATGTAGCGGCTAAAATCGCCGTTGCGTATGCCGACGACCCTGAAAAAACCTCCAAAACCATCACCGAGACTAAGGCAGCTACCCTTACACCCGCCTCTTTGGTGCTTACAAACAACATTTTGAAGGAATTTGGGCAATCTGTAGTCCAATCGGCTACTCATGTACGCCATTTGGTGACAAACAAGCTACTTTTAGAGACCGAGAACCCTGATGCTAAGGTAAGATTACGTGCATTAGAGCTTCTGGGTAAGATTTCGGACGTAGGATTGTTCGCAGAGAAGACAGAAGTCACCGTTACACACCAAACTAGCGACGAATTGAAGCAAAAACTACGCCAAAAGCTCGAAAAACTGGTAAACCCACCCCAAGAAGCCGCCGAAGACGCCGAGATAGTAGAAATTAACGGTGAAGCTATAGATGTGGACGCCGAAATGGGGCTAACAGACGAGGTATACGACGATGACTAAGACATATATCCACGTGAATCAGCACAAAATCCGCGCAAACCTGAAAAATGGGACGAATGAGCCGGTAATTACCGTAAAAACAGGGCGAGAGAACCAGTATTGTCGGTCTGTGACCGTAGATGGGCCGTGTGAAGTGCTACAAAGCACCGACGACAAGCCGATTTTGTCGTGTGGGGCGCGTGTGGTCATCGTAACTGAGTCTGGATACACCATACATGACTAATGTGTCAGTACAGAATCCTGTACAGGACTTTTCTGAGGGCGAGATCCAGCAGATGCTGGACAATTTAGACTCGTTTTCGGACGAAGAAGTGGTAGAAATCCACAAACTCGTCGATGCACTGGCTGATAAAGCCGACATACAGACCGCATATGACGATTTAATCGCCTTTTGTAAGCATATGATGCCCGATTTTATCGTTGGTAAGCATCATAGGATACTAGCGGACATGCTAATGGCGGTAGAAAGGGGGGATAAAGACCGTGTATGCGTAAATATACCCCCTAGACACGGTAAATCGCAGCTTGTATCTATCTTTTTCCCAGCATGGTATCTAGGTCGTAACCCCGACAAGAAGGTCATGATGGTGTCGCATACGACTGATTTAGCGGTAGATTTCGGTCGAAAAGTACGAAATTTGATCTCTGACCCCCAATTTAAGGCTATTTTCCCTACTGTGGCCCTCGCAAAGGACTCTAAGTCCGCTGGTAGGTGGAATACTAGCGCTGGAGGCGAATACTACGCGTGTGGTGTTGGTTCAGCACTGGCGGGTCGTGGTGCCCACCTGTTGCTCGTAGATGACCCACATTCGGAGCAGGATGTGATTAACGGCAACTTTATTGTGTTTGAGAAGGCGTATGAGTGGTATACGTTTGGTGCTCGTACACGACTGATGCCCGGTGGCGCTGTAGCGATTATCCAGACTAGGTGGCATATGGACGACCTGACAGGCCGTGTAGTTAAGGATATGACAAATAATGATCGTTCTGACCAGTTTGAAGTAGTAGAGTTCCCCGCAATACTTGAAATAGAGAATGACACCGGAGAAATTACTGAAAAGCCACTCTGGCCTGAGTTTTTTGACTTAGATGCACTAGAACGCACCAAAGCGTCTATGCCTGTGTTCCAGTGGAACGCACAGTACCAGCAACAACCGACCGCCGAAGAAGCCGCTATAGTGAAGCGAGAATGGTGGAATATATGGGACTCTGAGTCTGCTCCGCTTTGTGAGTACATTATAATGACGCTTGATGCCGCGGCAGAAAAACACAACAGAGCTGACTTTACAGCACTAACTACGTGGGGGGTGTTTCTTAATGAGGAGACTTCAGCGTATAATATCATCTTGCTAAATAGCATAAAAAAGCGTATAGAGTTCCATGAGCTAAAAGAACTAGCTTTTCAGGAATACGAAGATTGGGAACCTGACGCATTTATAGTAGAGAAAAAGAGTTCTGGTGTGGCGCTGTACCAAGAGATGCGCCGTATGGGACTACCAGTGTCAGAGTACACCCCGCATAGAGGGTCTGGAGATAAGCTGGCACGTCTAAATGCTGTATCCGACATTGTACAGTCTGGGTTAGTATGGGTACCACCAACACGTTGGGGTGAAGAAGTTATTGAAGAAATAGCTGGGTTTCCGTTCATGAGTCACGATGACTTGGTGGATACCACAGTTATGGCGTTAATGCGGTTCAGACAGGGTGGGTTCATACGATTACCCTCTGACGAACCAGAAGACGAAAAATATTTTAAGTCGAACCGCAGGGGCGGCTATTACTAAGGGCAAATTAGATGGCTATTGAGAAAGGTTTATACGCAGCCCCAGCGGGCATTGAGGAAGAAGCAGAGGTGCTTGAAGAGGGCACTGGCGAGCTAGAGATCGAGATTGTAGATCCCGAGATGGTTACTCTGGATGATGGTTCTGTTGAAGTTACTATTATCCCCGGTGAAGTAGCCCCCGGCTCGTTTGAGTCTAACTTAGCCGAAGAGCTTGATGACCAAGAGCTGGGCGTTCTAGCAGACGAGCTGTTAGGACTTATAGACGCTGACGAACAGAGCCGTAAAGACTGGGCAGAGGCTTATGTTAAAGGGTTAGATGTTCTCGGATTCAAGACCGAAGAGCGCACCAGTCCTTGGGAAGGCGCTTGTGGCGTGACTTCTACTGTATTGGCAGAAGCAGCTATCCGGTTCCAAGCAGAGACTATGAGTGAGACTTTCCCTGCCGCTGGCCCTGTTAAGGTAAAGATTCTAGGTTCAGAGACTAAAGAGAAGACTGAGGCCGCAGAGCGTGTCCGAGCGGACATGAACTACGAGCTTACAGAGCGCATGGTCGAGTATCGTTCTGAGCATGAAAGAATGCTATACAGCTTAGGACTCGCAGGATCGGCGTTTAAGAAGGTTTACTTCGACCCTAATATGGGACGCCAGTGTGCTCTCTATATCCCCGCAGAAGACGTTATCGTGCCTTACGGCGCGTCTAACATTGAAACTGCCGAACGTGTTACCCATGTGATGCGTAAAACCAAGAACGAAGTTCGTAAGCTACAAGTTAGTGGCTTCTATCGTGACATCGAGCTTGGAGAGCCAGTTGCCTACCACTCTGACATCGAGACAGCCAAGGCAGAAGACGGTGGCTTTACACTTAGTGAGGACGACCGATACACATTGATGGAGATCCACGCAGACCTCATTATTGACGGCGCTGGTGATTCTGAAGAAGACGGGCTTGCTAAGCCTTACGTAGTTACTATTGAGCGTGGCACTGGAGAAATCCTAGCTATCCGTCGTAACTACGAGCAAGGTGATACCCTTGCTATGAAGCGTCAACACTTCGTACATTACGTATATGTGCCCGGATTTGGCTTCTACGGCCTTGGACTGATACATATAGTAGGGGGGTACGCTAAAGCCGGAACGTCGATCATACGTCAATTGGTGGACGCTGGTACGCTTTCCAACTTACCGGGCGGCTTAAAGTCTCGTGGTTTACGTATTAAAGGTGACGACTCTCCAATCGAACCGGGTGAGTTTAAAGACGTAGATGTGCCATCAGGTAGCATCCGCGACAACATTATGACTCTTCCTTATAAAGAGCCTAGCCAGACCCTACTGGCTCTTCTGGAGAAGATTACTAACGAAGGCCGCAGACTAGGCGCCATCGCAGATATGAATATCTCTGACATGTCAGCCAATGCCCCCGTGGGCACTACGCTAGCCCTGTTGGAGCGCACGCTGAAGCCTATGGCAGCAGTGCAAGCACGAGTTCACTTCGCTATGAAGCTAGAGTTTAAGATGCTCAAAGCTATCATGGCAGAGGAAGCACCCACTGAGTACTCTTACGAGCCTACTAGAGGCGAAGTAACAGCACGTCAGTCAGACTACGCTATGGTGGACGTAATCCCTGTAAGCGACCCTAACAGCTCTACAATGGCACAACGCGTTGTACAGTATCAGGCAGCCCTACAGATGGCGGAGAAGACCCCGCAGATTTACGACCTACCACAGTTGCACCGTCAGATGCTCGAAGTTCTGGGCATCAAGAACGCAGAGAAGCTAGTACCTACGGATGATGACATTAACTTGACTGACCCCGTAAGCGAGAACATGAACGCGCTAACTGGTACCCCTATAAAAGCCTTTATAGAGCAAGACCACGAAGCACACATCGCTACGCATCAGGCATTTATGCAAGATCCACAGGTAGCACAAACTATAGGTCAGAACCCACAGGCACAGCAGATTATGGCTGCATTGCAGGCGCATATCGCGGAGCACGTAGGGTTTAGATACCGTAAGCAACTGGAAGACAAGCTCGGCGTTAAGCTACCTAAGCCAAACGAGGAGCTACCTCCAGAGATCGAAGTACAACTGTCCAGACTCCAAGCTAACGCTGGTGGACAGGTTTCTCAGGAACACAAGACGCAGGCCGCACAACAGCAGGCACAGCAGCAAGCCCAAGATCCTCTCATCCAGCTCCAGCAGCAGGAGCTACAGATTAAGCAGGCAGAAGTACAGCGCAAGGGCCAGAAAGACCAGACCGATGCGCAAATCAAAATGCAAGAGCTGCAACTCAAGGCTCAAGCACAACAGGCTGATGCTCAGATGGATCAGGCTGAACTCCAGCTCAAGCAACAAGAGCTGCAAATCGACGCCCAGAAAGCGGGTGCAAAACTAGCCGCCGATAGAAAGGTCGCAAACACCAAACTTGATTTAGAGTTAGGCAAGGCCAAGATGGAGGCGAACAAAAAGAAGGACTAAAAAATGGGTAATACCGTCTTTGACGTGCTAAATAAACAACTTGGAGAGCAGATAGAGTCTGCACAAAAACACCTAACCGGTGGTGCGTGTCAGAACCATTCTGAATACCGAGAAGTGGTTGGCTTAATTCGAGGTCTAGAAGCCAGTGTAACAGCAGTAACCGACCTTTCGCGCAGATATATGGAAGAAGATGATGACTGATATTAGTAAACTGCCCCAACCAGTGGGCTATAGGGTGTTAGTACAACTCCCCGAAGTAAAAGAAACCTACGGTGATAGTGGGATTATCAAGTCCACCCAAGATCAAAAGCACGAACAGATCCTGTCGATTAGCGGCGAAGTTATTGCTATGGGCCAAAGTGCCTATGCTGACGAAGATCGTTTTCCGACTGGAGCATGGTGCGAAGTAGGCGATCATGTAATTTTCCGTGCCAATACCGGCACACGTTTTAAAGTTCGCGGCGTAGAGTATCGTCTCATGAATGACGATTCTATCGAGGCCGTTGTAGCAGACCCCCGTGAATTAACACGAGCATCATAGGAGTAAATTATGGCGTTTCAACCCGTAGAGTATTCGTTTCCGCACGAAAAGAAGGAGGAGTCCCCCGAGATTGAGATCGAGACCTCCAGTGCTGAAGAAGTGAAGAAACCAAAGAAAGAAGAAAAAGAGTCTGAGATCGAGATTGAGGTAGTAGATGATACTCCCAAGGCAGATCGTAAGCGTAAAGCATCAGAGCCTCCCGCAGACGTTACCGACGAAGAGTTAGAAGACTACTCTGAGAAGGTTCGTAATCGCATCAAGCACTTTAGTAAGGGCTATCACGACGAGCGCAGAGCAAAAGAAGCCGCCGAACGTGAGCGTCAAGAGCTAGAACGTGTGGCCCAGCAACTTGTAGATGAAAACAAGAAGCTAAAGGGCACTGTCGATAAAAACCAAGAAGTATTGTTAGAGCAAGCCAAGAAACAAGCCGCCTTAGAAACTATGGCAGCTAAGCGTGCGTACAAGAATGCGTACGAAGCAGGTGATGCCGACAAGTTGGTTGAAGCGCAGGAGAAGTTAAATGCTGCTACGTTAAAGGCAGATAAAGTAAATAATTTTAAACGGGATACTTTACAAGACACCACAGATGATGTAAAAATACCCACACGTAAACCTGTTGACACTAGAGCAAGTGCTTGGGCCGAAGAAAACACATGGTTCAATACTGATAAAGCTATGACAGGTTATGCTTTGGGAGTACACGAAGAGCTAGTAGCGAATGGTGTAGATCCCACAAGTGACGAATACTACGAGACTATTGATTCTCGTATGCAGAAAGTGTTTCCAGAGAAATTTGAAGGCACTTTAGAGGACGAACCAAAGTCTAAGCGAAAGTCCAACGTGGTTGCACCCGCTTCGCGGAGCACGACCCCTAAGAAGGTCACATTAACGCAAACACAGGTCGCCATCGCTAAGAAATTGGGAGTACCGCTAGAACTATACGCCAAAAAGGTTGCTGAAGAGATGAGGAAAGTATAATGGCTGATAACAGAATTAACCGAGAAGATACGACCCGCGAGAAAACTGTACACAAGGCTACATGGCAACGTCCAGAAGTCTTGCCTTCCCCGCATCCGCAGGAGGGATACACGTTCCGTTGGATTCGCACTAGTATGGCTGGTAATGTAGACGCCACAAACGTCTCCTCAAAAATCCGCGAAGGTTGGGAACCTGTAAGAGCATCGGATCACCCAGAAATCACACTTGTATCTGTTGAGAACGAGCGTTTCAAAGATAATGTAGTGATAGGCGGGCTAATGCTATGTAAGGCACCAGACGAGCTAGTCGCACAGCGTAATGACTACTATAGTCAGCAAGCAGGTGCGCAAATGCAGTCTGTGGACAACAATCTTATGCGAGAAAATGATCCACGTATGCCGATCTTTAATGACCGGCGATCAAAAGTTACCTTTGGTAAAGGTAGCTAGCAAACTTAATTTTTATAAGGTATATAATTATGGCTACTACAGCTTCCCCATACGGGTTTATCCCCGTAAAGAAGGCTGACGGTACTCCCTATACGGGCGCTCGTGATGCTTTCTTGATTAAACCTTCTAGCTATAACGAAAATATTGGCTACGGTTCAATCGTAATGTTAAAAGATGGTTACGTACAACTATCACTGAAAACAGGCTCTGCCGCTGATGATGCAAATAACTTCGGTGGCGCTGCTGGTGCTGGTGCTCTGGGTGTATTTGTTGGTTGTGAATATGTCAACAGCGAAGGCCAACTGGTCTTTTCTCAGTACTTCCCTTCAGGCACTGCTAACGCTACTGCGTACGTTGTTACTGATCCGGGTGTTACTTTCCAAGTACAGGCTAGCGGCTCTGTTGCTCAAGCCCTTCTGGGACGCAACACGTTCTTGTCAGCTACACCAGACGGCGATACTGACGACGTAAACACTACTACTGGTAAGTCAAAAACAGCAGTTTCCCACAGTGCTACCGATGCTACTGCCGGACTCAAAATTGTTGGCTTCAGTGATCGTCCCGGCTCTTCAGTTGGTGATGCTTACACAGACTTGTTAGTTAAATTCAATTTTGCCTACCACCAGTTTGGTACCGGCGACGTAGCATCATAAGGAGAAATAACTAATGGCTATTTCAAGATCACAATTACTTAAAGAGCTGCTCCCCGGTCTGAACGCACTGTTTGGTCTGGAGTACGCAAAATATGGCGAAGAGCACAAAGAGATTTTCGAGACTGAAACCTCTGACCGTTCTTTTGAAGAAGAAACAAAGCTGTCTGGCTTTGGTGCTGCCCCTAC
>Ga0070746_10002968_pt1 | contig 10096 bp, 6 predicted proteins | sample VirMetDEL_Mar_21_FD_77016 | JGI IMG/M metagenome (GOLD analysis project Ga0070746, IMG submission 77016) | Aqueous microbial communities from the Delaware River and Bay under freshwater to marine salinity gradient to study organic matter... | ecosystem: Environmental > Aquatic > Marine > Coastal... | reverse complement strand
ATATTACCTACAAAGTAACGACTTCTTGCTCTATTGCCTATGTCATTGTTTGAGCCAACTGCAATACTAGAAACACTTCCCGTTGAGGAAATATCTACTCCGTCAACATATACTGTCCTTGTACTGCCTTGCAATGTACACATTATATGATGCCAACTATTATCGTTATAACCACTCCCACAATCATATAAAATACCTACTGTTGACGAAGAACCAGTACCAAAACTTATCTTACCATATTGAGTCCCGAAACCTAAAGTAATAACTGCTTTGTTAGTATTAGCTGCAAAGTTAATCAATCCGTTGGAGTTGCTTGTTTGCGCTCCCCATTTTGCCCACAATGAAATACTAAAATCAGAACCAAAAATGTCTAAATTACTATTACCTAAGTCAATGTAGTCATCCACTCCATCAAAATCAAAGCTATAATTTGATACTTTGTCTTTGTTCTCATTATTAGGTAGTAGCCATTGTGGAGATTTGTAAGCACCGTTATCACCGTTTCTTAGCCAAACAGTAGGGCTAAGTTCTGTAAGGTCTACCGTTGGTGATGTTGAAAGAGTAGATAGGTTTGCAGTTTCATCTGTTTGGAAAAGTGCTATTTCGTCAAGACCGCCACCAAATCCAAAACTATTAGTAATTATTCTACCGAATGAATTTAAAGTTAATGTATTACTATTTGCAGCAGCAGCAGCATTATACCCAAAATCAACTCCATTTCTATAACATCTTATTATATTTGAACTGTCACGAACAAATGTTATATGTTGCCATTCATTCAATACTAAAATATTTGCGCCTCCTCCGTAGACAGACTCATTGAATATAACTGTTGTAGCTCCTAATCGCAACCATAAAACACCTATTTGAGCTAACCTTATATAGTTGTCATTATTTGGAAAAGTTCCCATAGGATATACTTTGCCAGTTATAGAAACAGTTTCGGGCTTCATCCAAAACGAAATAGTGAACTCTCCAGTCGCTGAAAATTCAGAGGCTAATTGTACTCTATCATCCACTCCATCAAATAAAATTGAATAGGTATTATCGAAAGGTGCGGTTGTTTGAACACCCATATTTGCGCGATATGCTATAATTGGGCTATTCACTAGCTAAAATTCAACCCTAAAGTTACAAGAAAATCACTTCCTTTTTTAACCCAAGAAATTGTATCAACTGAATTTGGTGCGGTTGAAAGTGTAATTGCACCACCGCCACCGTTAACAACTTTGAATGAAGATGGAAGTGTTAATGTATGACCGCCAACACCATCTTGCGTAATTACTAAAGTACCATAATCACCATCATTTACATTTGTTGGCTCTAATAATGTTCTATCAAAACTCATTGTGATTTGCGCGTTATATCCTAAAGAATAATCCCACGCAACGGTAACTGAACCAACCAAGCCAATAAAAGCTTTCGACACTCCCCCTGAAACAGCATTTGAGGAGGCTAAAATATTAGATAAAGTTTCCTGTACAGTATATCTTTTTCCGTTACCAAAACTCCTCTCCTTTAAAGTCACTATACTATTTGAAGCGTTTGACGGATCTACCTCAACCTCTAGAATATAATTAACAGGGAAAAGTTTTGTAACACTATCATTATCACCACCTCCATCATTCAAGACAAGCAAAGATAATGCCTTCACTGATCCTTGAGCACCATCCATTGCTACTAACACCGATGCTGGATTCTCAGCCACCACTCTCTCGGTAAACCTAGAAGGATTATTGTTATCTCCTAATGTTATGATAGACCCCGTTCCTGACGCTACAACTTCTTGCACATAATTTGCACTAAACAACTTTTCTTTTGATTCTAAATGTGTTGTTGAATCTATCTTCAACTCTGTTACTTGAAATAATTTTGCCATTTTAATTTTAATTATGCTGTTAGTATTTTTGCTTGTGCTTTAGATTTAGATTTAACTGGCCTGTCCTTAGCTCTATTTTTAGAAGGACTCATAACCGCTAAATTACCACTTCCATTACCACCTCCATTTTTTAATGGATTTTTGTGATCAACATCTTTCTTGTCGTTAAGACTAACAAGACCCTTTTTTTCCATCTTTCTCCTCGCTCTCTTCCTTAAGATATTAGACATTCTTCCATAGCCTGATTTTTGATAATCAGTGTCGTACTTTAGCTTATCCGCAGCCTTATCAGGGTTTTCGTTGTAGTATGTTTGAGTTTTGCCAGGCATATATGTCGCTAATTTACAAATTAATATGGGATACTAATAAAAATATACCACGATATTTTAATATAAATAAAACTAAGAAGTATAATTTCTTCTTAAAATAATTAAAATTAAAGCTGATAATAATACTATAACTATGATTATAAATCTGTTATCCCCTTCAACAACCTTAACTTTATCAACTGGAACTAACACCTCTCTAATTAAAGTGTCTCCCTTACATTCAATCTCATGATAAATCTCCTGCCTTAAAGTGTCATAATAATAGCGAAGATAAACCTTCTCATTGTTTATTACTGTAATAGAATCTTGCTTTATAATAGTAGAGGTAGTGTCGTGTATGTAACTTTCAACAACAACAGTGTCTACAACTTTAACAGTATCTTGAATAACTAATCCATGCTTGTAAGCATAGTTTTCAGCCCTCTTTACTTTTCGATTAAGTCTGTTTTGAGGATTACAACTAATAAATAAAAGACAAAGTATTATTAACCTCATTTTTTATTCAAGCCGATTAAAGAGTCTTTAGACCTTAACAACAACAACCCTAAAGCTGCTACTGCTCCTGCTTCTGTTTCTGTGTGACCTTTACTTACATAAAGTACAACAGCTACACTTAACACTGTTAAACCCATCATTGTTGTCACTATACCTGTTTTAAATAATCTTTCCATGCTGCTTTATTTATAAATTATTAATCATATTAAAATGTACTTCTGCAATTTCTATCCTACCTTGCTCAGACAATAAAAATCTTTTACACTCTCTTTCGTTTGTATGAAAAAAGTTTTCAGAAAGTATAGCAGGACAAGAAGTTTTTCTAAGAACATAAAAATTACTTTCCTTATCTGGATCACCGTCACTAGTGCTTTTTCTAAAGTTTTCTCCAGGCCACATTTTTTCTGCTTCTTCGTAAAGCTTTGTTGCATACATGTCACTTTTAGTCTCGCCTACAGAAGTATAAACAGACCAACCATGAGCAGACTCTTTGCTAAAACCGTTTGAGTGTATTGAAATATATAAACAATTAGAAGCTCCATAAAAACTAGCATAAGAATTAGCCTCTTTAACTCTTTCAGATAAAGGAATATCCTCTTGACTGTCTGCTATTTTATGAACCTTATAGCCAGCTTCAACAAGTAATAAATAAAGTATTTCTCTTATTTGACGATTACCCTTTACTTCAAAATACTGCGTACCATCATCCCATTTTGGAGAACGCTTTCCCGATGTCTGATACTCTCCATCTATAATGCCACCATGACCAGCATCTAGTAATATAACCAGCTTTTTAGACATTCTTACTTAACTTCAAAAACAGTTATTGATGTTCCTGTTCCATCTACAACTAATGGATCTATAGGCATGCTTACCCCTTTTGGACCATCATCAGAACCAACAAACATCTTAAGTCCTGCTGGCAAAGTGTTTCCATCCACAAGACCATCATTAAGTCCAGGTTTAATAAATAAAGACAATGAAGTTATTTCAGGAGTAGGAATAACAACCAAAGCAACAGCCGAAAGGTCTGCACTAAAAGGCTCATCTATAGAAAGAACTTGTTGCGAATAACTAACAGACTCAACTCTCCTAACCTCAGCCTGTGCTGCGTCATATATCCAAAACCCTGGATGTATAGGTTTAAAGTCTGTTCCTGTTCCTGTTACAACGGTTCCCACAGAAGTTATTGTTCCTGGTTTTGAAACGCTCTCTGGAATAGTCTTTAGAGATGTTATTGGTGCTATATTTTTATTTTTTCCTGCCATGATTATTGTGTTTTGTCAAATATAACATTTTTTTTACATCTCTTGACATTATTACTGTTTTTGTTCCTCTTTTAATCTTTCTTGATTTTCTTTGATTGACCTCCACTCTCTTCTCCAAGCTTGAAGATTTCTACTTCCTTTCTTTCCTCCATAGACACCTACAGGGTACAGGTCATCTAGCAAGCTCCTAAGTAGAGACATTTGCTTCTCATCAAAAATTTCATTATTAGATAAAATAGTAAGCTCATCAACCTTAGCTCTTTTTCTCCACGTTCTCTGCTCCTCAGTAGGTTTTTTATAAAACCTTCTTATAATTCCTAAGTTGCTCGTTTCAAATTCACCAGAATAAATATCTTTAGACATATCACCCAAATCCTTTACCACTCCTGCATATACATATCCTTCAAACAAATGCTCTAGTTCTTCAGGAGAGAAGTCAAGCCCTATGTCATCAGCGTATCCAGCCATAGTTATAAATGCTGGTGCAATATCATCGTAATATTTAAGTCTGTCAGGTTTATCCATTTCTTGACTCTCATTTAAATACCCTACAGATCCATCAGGCTTGTGATACCTATTAGGAACTATTCTTTTACCTCGGTAGTTTTTGTTAGTCCAATTTTCTATAATAGGCTTAACTACTTCTGGAGTAAAAGAAGACAAAACATTGTCAGAACTTCCTGATATAGGGTCCATTATTTTATGGGCTTCATTTGCAGTTCTAAATATAAGTTCTGAAACACCAGCCCCAAATTTTCCGTCATAGGTCTTAACTCCAGAATCAAATAGATACCCTCCAATATTTATAAGTGCTCGCATTGGACCATATGACTTAGGAATAGTAATACACTCTCCTGTTGACAAATCAATAGGGAGTACAAAATTATTTTCTAAATCGTATCTTGACTCTATTTTTTTCCATTCTTCATCATCAGTCATATAATTCAAAAATGCTTGATAGGCTGCTCCAAAAAGCAATGTTTTGCTTGCAAACCTTCTCCCTCTCTTTGTTGTTAAAGTATTTAAGCCTGTTGCTGCTCCTTGAAACCCAGCATTAGAGAACATCCATACTGAGTTAATTACACCTCCTAAGTGACCTTTTCTATTAAAGTTTATAGTTACGTTTTTAGCTGCTGACGCTGCTTCTGTTTTTGCATCATTAAAAGCTTCTGGAGCTATTTTCTTCACCTCTGCTTCTGAAATATTTTCTAACTCTTGCTCCGATAAGTTTTTCCATTTTTTAACTCCTTTCTTAATATTCATTATCTTTAAATCTGATACAGTCTTATATATCGAAACTCTAGTTCCTTGCTCTAGAGTAGAGTTAAACAATTCTATACCGTCTAATATTGAAGTAGCTCCACTTACTCTTTTTGTTTTAGACCACCACCCCTTATTTATTCGCTCATTTATATCATTTATAGTTTCAGACACATCTCCTAAGTGCATCCAACTTATTTCACCACCGTAATCAACCATCTCTTGATAAATCTTAGCCCATTCTCTATCTTTTTTACCTTGTTTGTTTTGAGCAAACCCTCTCATGGCTCTTGGAACATTCTTTAAAAATTTTTTCTGAACCTTATCTAAAGTCAACCTCTCAAAAATAGAGTCATCTAGATTAAGCCCTTCCAAACCTTTAATATTAAATAAGGCATCTTGAACATCTCTAATTAAATTAGGAACAGCAAAAGAAGGATTAAGCGTTGTTAATATTGATCTTTTAAAGTTCATGTATTTAGAGCTGACCTTATTCAAAACCTTATATATAGAAGCTGCTGCCCTTAAAGCTCCACTTTTACTAGAGTCATCAATCCATGAATCTCTAAGCTCATCTGCTTTTATGTTTATTAAAAATGTTTTACCATCTTTTTTAACTCTTATTAAACTAGAAGGATCTACCTTTCCGAAAGGAACTCTTGGTATATCTCCTGTTTTAAGTGTATATTCTGGAGGATACTCTCTATAGACTTCCCAAAGATCTTCATTTCTATTCTTTTGAACCATGTCAAGTAGAGCTTTTCTTGTTTCATTTTGCTCTGCTTTAACGACAGCATATTGCATGTCGTATAGTCCTTGGTCAAATGGATTAATCCTATCAAAAGCTTTAAATTTATTACTTTTAGAAGCTGCCTGCAAAGATCTAAGTCCATCTGTATTTCTCTTACTGCTCTCTGAAGTTACCCCACTTGCCTCTATAATATCATTTATAATATCACCGTTAACCTTCATTGGAACATAAAAATCAAATTTATCTCCTGTTTTTGAATCTGTTCCATTTTTTAAAGCATCAGCATTTTCTTTATTTATTAACCCTGCTTCTAAGTATATGTCAACTGTTTTGTCTAAAACATTTTCCTTGTACTCTTTAGCAAACTCTGTCATGTTTTCTTTTTTAACAGGGTCAATGCCATCTAAATATTCTTGAGCTTTTTCATTAGTAACACCACAATAATCACCTTTTTCTAAAATAGGTAATTCTTTCTCTATTTTAATTTCTTTATTTTTAAGTTCTTGTGCAGCTTTCTTTAATTCTTTCTTTAATTCTTTTGCAGATAGACCTGAAGTTTTTAACCGAGAAATAAGTTTTACATTAGCTTCTTTAGCAGCCTTAAAAGCCTCATCTCTAGCCTCTTTTCTAAGAGTCTCCATTCTTTTGTTTCTCTCCTTAACATGTCTAAACAACATAAATCTTCCAAGCTCATTTCTGCTAATTCCTTTAGCCAGCATTCTACCTATTAATGAGTCTTTCTTAGTTGATTTTTTAGCAATTCCAACAGCACTTAAAGATATATGACCGAATCTTTCTCCAGCAACATAATTCATTATCTTCTCTATTTTTCTTTGAACCTTGCCTCTTTGAAGGTCATTTAAAATATAGGGGTCTTTAGAAGCAGGAACACCTTCTCCTGTCTGATCCTTTATTAGTTTCTGAACTCTTTTTTGTGCGTATTGAGAATCCACTATACCAGCTTTAATAACTCTTTCCCAAAAATTCATGCTCTCGTACTCTAGGGATGTTCTAGAGTCTTCAGTAACAGCCTCAAGCTTATCATCTAATTTTATTTGTAATCCAGCTAATACATCAGCATCATTAACTCCCTTTTTAGATCTTTGTAAACGAACATCATTATATTCTTTTATAAGCTCTGCATTAGCCTTTTTTAACTGTCTTTTTTTATAAGCATCAAGAGTAGAATCTATTCTTATTTGATTTATAAGAATTATTTCATCTAACTGGCTAAGGAGATTGTCTACAGAAGTTACAGACTCCATGTTACCTTTAGACTCTAAATAATAGTTTTGTGCCTGTCTTGTGTCAAGGTTTTTAACTCCATAAGTTTTTTTAGGCTTGTAGTTACTGTTTAGACTTAAACGAGCACTATTATAAATCTTTCTTAATGTTTTAGAAAACGGAAATGGAATAGATTTTAAAAAATCTTTAAAGGTAGAAGCTCCCTGTATAATCTTTAACTTAGCTAAACTAATAAGCTCTCCTATCATTTTAAATGCATTTGGACCAACACCCATATTTGTAGTTGAACCTAGCTGTCCTGCAAGTCTTCTTATGTTAGCTTTCTTTTCTTCTATTAACTGAGGAATACTCTTCTTAGGGGTCATTCCTGCACTAATCAATGCTTGAGCCTCTGCAATGGATATTGGCCTTCCCAACTCTTCCACTACATGCTCTAAAGCTTTTTTATCAGCTTCTGCTTGTTTTCTTATAGCCTCTGCTTTTCTCTTAAGTTTATTAATATTTACGTTAAGAGATCTTTTACTAGCTGTCTTAGTTGTCCCTGGTTTTCTGCCTAGTATTCTGTCAATATCTTCGTAAACCTTCTTTAGTTCTGGAGATACTTCTGTAGCGTCAACTTCTTTCTTCTTAGGTTGTGCTTTCTTTTCTGTTTTAACTCTTTCTGGAAAAACTACAGAGTCAGGAAGTAATCCATTCTTCTGTTTGGCAAAAGGTCTTTTTGAAGCAGGTAAATAACCAGGATCTCCTTTCTTCTTTATAGAGCCATCAGGGTTTCTCATGTGAGGACCAAAGTTAACCCAAGAGTTTTGCCCTCTAGTTTCTGTTGTTAATGCTCTCCTAGCATCATCGCTAAATAACTTAGAATGTACATTCCATGCATTTTCTTCTCCTATAGCTCCAAAGGAAGTTCCTTGTTCTCCATGACCAAACACATCATGAACAAATCTAAACAAATCATTAACAAGTAATGGCTTTCCATTAACATCTTTAAGACCGCTATCCTGAAGCATTGGGTTATCTTTTGAAATAAGATCCCCATCTCCAAAATCGCTTTCGGTAGATAATATAAGTAGCCTCTTGTTTTTTCTTAAATCGTCAAGCATTTCTTGACTATTAGCATAAGGCTCTCCTTTTCCTTCGTAAACTTCTACTTCAAAACCAGCATCTGTTAAAGCATTAAATTGACTAGTGACTTCATTAGCAAGTGCAGTATAAGCTTTTTTAACTTTTGGGTCGTTAGGAGCGTCAGTTAAATTTTCGTATTCATCTGCAATGTCTTTTGAATTATCTAAATCTAACTCATATATTTTTTCAGCAGCAGGAGTATCTATATTATTATCCTTCTTGTATTTTTCTGAAACTTTTATAACATCTTTATTAGGCTCCCGAAATAACTTACTTTCCTTTTTTGTTTTTTGGAACTTAACCTTATTACCTTCTACTTTGTAAGATTCTGTAGTTATCTCTCTACCCTCAGAAAACGCTTCTGTTAACTTCTCAGAAAATCTAACAACATCTTCTTTTCCTGTAAGCTTTATTTGACTAGGAGTCATTCCTAATTTCTTAGCTAAATTTCTTAACAAAGCTTTTAACTTATCTAATCTAGTCTTAGTAAGAACTATACTTCCATTAGCTATTCTTGATAATGCTTCTATTACAAACTCTTCGTTAACCTCTTGCTGTCCGTCTGACTCATACTCATTAGCAAAGTCAGTTAAAGAATCAACATCACTTTTTGGTAATATACCTTCAAGCTGACCTTTAAACTCTGTTATAGCCTCTGGATTAGCTTTCATGTGAGCAGCCATAACTACGTGAGCAGCTTCATGAAGGGTTGTGTTATCCTTAACCCTAGGTAAGTTTAAATGTATCTTACCGTCTGTAGCTAAAACACCACTAGTTCCTTTAGCTGCTTTTCCCATATCTTCTAAGTAAGATTGTTCAGTCTCATGAACTACTACTTCTAAATCAGGGTTTATGGAGCCAAGTGCTTTTATGATATTTTTAATCGTCCCAAGTGCTTTCTTTCTTCCTTCTGTCTTAGCCTTTTTTGTTAAGCTATCTACTTCTCCTGCATTTTGCTTTTTAAATACCTTCCTAGCATCTCTTGGGGCTTTAGGTTTAGCTTCAGCCTTAGCACGAAAATCTTCAGTCTCCTTTTTTTGACGTTCACTATACTCTTTAACTGCTGCTTTTAACCTTTCTTTACCAGTTTTTTTACTGCCTGTTTCTTGGTCAGTTGAGGTCCCTTCAGTGGTTTCCCCGTCAGTCCTATCACTAGGAACTTGCTCTTTTGTTTTTTTGACATCTTCTATTAATTTAGGGTCTTTAATGACATATTGCTCTTGCTTTCTAGCTCCTTTCTTCATCACCCCGTCTACTGTCACTAACTTGACAACTTGAGCATCAGAATTATTTATAGCTTCAACTTCAGCCTTTCTGTATTGACTAGTAGTCATTCCTGTTCCGTCAACCTCAACTACTTCCATTGTAGTTCCTTCAGGAAGAACAGACTCAGAAACACCTTCTTCTCTGCCATAGTCAGCAGCCTCAGATTCATCTATAGAGGAAAAAACACCTTCTGCTCCTTCATGAGCATTTATTCTAGCTCCTGATAAATCCTTTTTACCACCTAAACCTTTAAATATCTTTACAGGCTTAGTAGTAGTTGTCTTACCTTCTTTTAGTAACCTTGCTTCATCTTTCCCTTGCTGTAAGTCTTCTTGCGTTTCTTTGGACTTTTGGAATTTTGGCTTTTTTGTTTCGGCTGACTGCTGTGACTCTTTTTTGTCGAGTACAGTACCGTCAGTACTTCTGGTTTGTTCATCTTGTTTTGTTTTAGTTTCTAATTTAGGGTTGTTAGTAGGGT
>Ga0070746_10002967_pt1 | contig 10096 bp, 4 predicted proteins | sample VirMetDEL_Mar_21_FD_77016 | JGI IMG/M metagenome (GOLD analysis project Ga0070746, IMG submission 77016) | Aqueous microbial communities from the Delaware River and Bay under freshwater to marine salinity gradient to study organic matter... | ecosystem: Environmental > Aquatic > Marine > Coastal... | reverse complement strand
GAGATAGGTTATCAACCATGCAGGAACTCAGGGCAAAACTTAATAGTTATAATTTTTATTCTTTAGCTAGCGCAGAGTTTCCAGAAATAACATTAAACACAAAAGAAATTTCTAAGTCGATAGGGGAAAACGAAAAAGACAAAACAATTTCTTTCAGTTTTACTTGGAATAATAGTCCTAACTTAGATGAAGGCTTGGGGGATTTAATCTATACAATAGAAAAAAATTGTACACAAGATTCGGGAATTACCTCTGTTTCAATTTCTGGCTCGTTGACGGACCAAGCCTGTGGAGAAGTTACAATAGGGCAGTTAAGGGATAGAATATTAAATTATGATTTTAAATCAATCGCGGATAGCACGGCTGCACCAATAATTTTAAATGACGAGCCTGATTCCCAAAGTATATCAGACAATGAATTAGATAAAAGTATCTCGTTTTCTTTTGTTTGGAGCAATGACCCTTCACAACTTTTAAATTATGAAACTTCAGTTTCTTGTGATGTGCTATCAGGAAGGACGACTGTAACAATAAGTGGAGAAATTTCTGGCAAAACGTGTGGTAGTAAGACCATTGAAGATCTTAGACAAGAGTTGTTTCAGGTTGATTTCTTTGAAAAGGCCAGTTCTGTGGTAGAAGTTGATCTTAATGAAGAACCCTTTGAGCAAACTATAGAAAACGATGAGGTCGGGAAAAACATTTCCTTTTCTTACTCTTGGAACGACGACCCCTTGCAGGGATTAAACTATCAAATATCGCATTCTTGCGACAATGAATCTGGAATTACTTCCGTATCTGTAAATGGAGAAATATCAGATAAAACTTGCGGGACTAAAGATATTAATGAATTAAGACAGATATTGCTTGATGTAGATTTCTGGCAAGAGATTAGTGTAGTAACGTCCGCAAATTTAAACCAAGAGGTTGTTTCTCAAACTATTGAAAACGACGAGTTAAATAAAAGAATAATTTTTAATTTCAATTGGGATGATGACCCACAAAGAGGATTAATTTATTCGTTGTCGCACACTTGCGATGCTGATAGCGGAGTAACTACAGTTTCAATTTCAGGAGAGATAACAGATAAAACGTGTGGAACTAAAACGATAGAAGACTTGAGGCAAACAATTTCTGAAGTTGATTTTTTCGAAAAGGCTTTGGGTGTAACTTCTGCAAATCTTAATCTAGATCCCGTTGAAGAAACTTTTACAGAAAAAGAGGTAGAAAAAACAATTTCTTTTTCTTATTCTTGGAATGACGATCCTAGCTTTGGATTAACCTATAAAACCACAGTGTCTCTAGACAGTTTGTCTGGTATTACTTCCGTATCTGTAAGTGGAAAAAATGTAGATAAAAGTTGCAGCGGGAATTCGCTATTTCAACTGAGGGAGGCTATACCAAGCTTGGCAGAATTGTTTAACATTGCTAGTTCTGAAACAGAAGCCATCTTAAATGTAGATCCGATATCTACTAGCATATCTGAAGATAAAATAAATTCACAAATAGATTTTTCTTTTACTTGGGATAACAACCCTGCAGAAAATTTATCTTATGAGGTTTCTTGTAATTACGACCAAGAAAGCGGTGTGTATAAAACTTCTGTTAATGGACAGGTCTTTGCTAAAAAATGTGATAGCACTATTTCTATGGAGGTTTTGAGAGGTTTGGTGCCTACTGAATCACAGGCCAAAAGTTTTGTAGAGGATACTTTTCCCTCTGTTTCGGCAAACAATTTAATAAGTTCCTCTATAGAAGAGGATGAGGCAAATAAACAAATTTCTTTTTCTTATTCTTGGGACGATGAAGAGCAATCTTTATACATAGTTGATGACAATACAAATGTAAATTATGATTATATTACTGGCAAAGGTTCTGTTTCAGTGTCCGTGACTTGGTCAATGAAGAAAAATTGCGAATGCGATCCAAATTCTTTATGGGAAGATTTAAAAAACGCCGCTGATTCGTTTAGCCTTTACGACTGGGCTAAAACAAAGTGGGTTCAATATTTAGGTTCGGGGAGCGTAGGTTTAAATGAAAATTCTGTTTCTGGAAATATAAATGAAGATGAGGAAACCTGCACTATTTCGAAGTCTGCTGCTTTTGAAAGTGAAGATGGAGTTGAAAGCAACTATTTAAGTAAATTTAATTATAATATATCAATTAGTTATGGTATGCCGCAAGTAGGAGATTCTCTAACAATTTGTAAAGATCAACATATTTTAAACTATTTAGGTTACTATGAGCGTACCTCATTTACTATTTCTGGATCTGCGTTAGTGAAAGATTGCGGAAGTCCTGAGCAAGGGTTTTCAGAAGTAAAATCTAAAATCTCTGAACTTGTGAACATCTATGTCAAAGGTTCTTACAAGCAATTAGACGTTTCTTCGGTTGAAAAAGATTTAGATAATCAAAGATTTATCACCTTTTCGGAAACTTGGTCTTCCAATCTAGACCCATCTTCTGTAGCTGGTATAAGCGATCTATTAAATCCAGTTCTTTCTTAGACTTTTGAAAAAAAACAAATTTAAAAAGCTTTAAAAATAGTGTATTAATAATTAAGGTGCAAGGAAATGTCGCAAGGTGGATTTGAGTTTTTTTATAATTATTTAGAACTCCCTGATTCTAATTTAAAATTTTATTATGATTTCTCCCAAGGTTCTGGGAGTGACATTCCAGTTATTGCTGGAGACTCTCAATTTTCCGGAACCCTTTCCTCCGTGGGAGATTTTTATGTTGACGGAGGTGGATTTTTTAACGGACAGACCGTTGAGGTAAATAATTCAAATGAAATAGATTATTCAGAATGGACTTTACTTTTAGATTGGGAAAAGACAACAAAAAGTAATTGTACCATTTTTTCTTGTCTTTCTGATGGTTCTGGTTATTTATTAGGAATTAACGATGCAAATAAATTATATGTTGCTACTCAGGATGAAGATCAAAATATTGCAATAAAAACTTTTAAAACTAACTTATCTTCTAAGAATCTATGTTCTGTTTCTAAATATAAAGAATCTTTTAGTCTTTCTATTTATCAGCCTAGATCTTTATCCGTAGTTTCAGAAGAAGTTAACTTTCCCTTCTTTGAAAATTTTGAAAACAATTCTGGATTTAGGATAGGTAATGAACCAAACCTACCTGTCAATTTTTATGCAGACGCTTTCGAAGGAAATATAAGTAAATTAGCTTTTATTGATAATAATCTAGGAAGCGAAATTGAAGAAATCTTGTTAAGTGGTTGGGTTAGAGAACCCTATGAATTGAATCAAAACTTTTCAGAAGAAATAAATAATTTAAATTTTTTTAATTTAAGCGGGGAGGGGGATCCTTATTGTGCAGTATCTGAAATTTTAACTTTTATAGAAACTCAGATTTTTGCAAATTCAAATTTCGAAAGTGCTAATCTGACTGGTTCTGGGATTATAGAAAATAATGTTGAAGAATTCAATGGAAATTTAACTTCAGAAAGTCCCGTAGAAATTAATCAGGACGTTTATGAGTACAGACCTTCTACGTCTTGTGAGTCATCTTATAAGATTACCGCTAATTATTATAAAGTAGAAGATCAAGAAACTTACGACTATCAATTGGAAATTAACGTTCCAACCATACAAGAAGATACAATATATGGCCATATGAATAAAATAAATAATCTTTCTGAAAGTTATGTAGAGTCAGAATTAAATTTAAATTATTTAGATAGCTTAAATAAAGATGGGGTGTCTTCACTTTTGGGTTCTGGAGATTACGTTTTAGCAAATTTCGATCAATTGCTTGGTGCAAAAAATAACAAAAAAGCTTATGCTGATAATATCAGTAATTTATATTACGCCGAAGAAGTTGAAAACAATGAAAATATAGTTTGGTACAGAAATGGAACTAATCTTATAGAAGGAGATCAGTGGAGTTCTGACGAGCTAGGTACAATTTTTCCCATTGATGATTTAGAATATAGCGAAAATAGTTTGTACGATGAATATAAATATTCAAAAGAAGTTTATTCCTTTAACTCGGGGGATGTAGTGAATGGATATTCTTCAATTCCCTTTTTGGCTAATTCGTTGTATTTTTTAAACGGCTCTCTTTTAGAAAGGGGCAGAGATTATTTCGTTTCGCCCTTTAATTCTTCTAGTATTGAATTTATAACAAACTCTTATGCTAACGAAAGTGGCCAAATTTGTGTTTTAACGCCAGAGTTGCCAATCAGCCAGTATTCAAACCAAGGTTTCTATGAAATAGAAAAGAAAATAATTACCGAGAATAGTCAATTATTTCTTAATGGCAGTCGTTTAAATATAGGTTCTGAGTATATAGAAACTTCAAAAATAGATCTTGTCCATGGGGGTGTAAGAAAAGTCCCACAATCTTTAAATTTAATTTATTCTAGCGATGCCCTGTAAACTAAAAGATGTTCCTGCGATTTCAATAGGTGGTTTTGGCGGAGATACCGCTATTCAAGGAATAGATTTTTCTATTAGTAGTGATGGTCCGTCTACTTGTACAGTCCAAATAGTAGGAGAAGTTAATGTTAGCTTAAATACAAGCTCTGCTGTAAGTATATCTATAGGAGGATTTTCTTTTATAGGTTACCCAGTAAAAAAAACAATTAGATGTTCTCCGACGAGTGCTTATATTTCAGTTATTACTTACGTCGATACGAGTATTTTTTTAGATAAGACATTTGTTGGTTTGTGGGGTAAGCACGTACCAGCCTCAGGAAAATCCATTACCGTTACTAATTACTACGGTACCGCTTTTAATATGAAAACCTACACAAGGGAAGGTTATTCTGGATCTGGAAACCTCATTGTCGTGGGTGATTTTATAGACCCTTGTGCAGATCCAGAGTTATATGAAATTGAGGATCCTTGCGACCCTTGCCCGGGGCAAGATGGTAGTTATGGAGGGGCCGATGCTGATACTAGGGGCTTAAAATATATAAATTGTGCAGAACAAAGAAATACTCAAATTTTAGATGTTGACTATTCTTTTTCAGAACTTTTAGGTTCTATGAGTGAAATGGGAATAGCTTCGAACAAATTCCAAGCAGGAGTAGAAGAATATAGAAATAATTACACAGGAACCCTAAGAAGTGTTTTGAGTAGTTGGTGTAAAGATTATGGATTGGTGTTTTCTTGGAACGCTTCTAAGAATAGGCTTGATTTTTTCAATGCAACTTCTGGAATTAGTGTCAATACTGGGGGTTTAGAAAATGATTGTGATGTTCTGGATTATGAGAAAACTTGGAGTATACAAAATGCAACCTCTCATTCAGTTATCGCTTATCATGGTAGAGAAGGGCAGATTAAAGATTACAAATGTTCTTATGACTACGGAAAAAGAGTTGTCTGTAGGCCATTGACCATCAAGGATCTTGTTTCTAGAACCGCCCCTTCTTCACAGGTTAGTTTAGGTTATGTTGATTCGGGAGGCTGGACTCTTAATTCTTACGATTTCTTGGAGTGGTTATGCTGTCTTTCTGGACACAGCCCAAAGATAAGAGAGTCGTTTGCTTGGTTAAATGTTTATGGGTGTGTAAGCCCAAAATTTATAGAAAATAAAGTTACTACCAGTGGTCAAATTAGTGGAGTCCCGGGCATAAACTTTCCTTATACAGCCTACCACGACATGCCACAAACTGATCACTTGAATGGTAAACACTCCTTACCGCTTTTGAACATGACTATTAAAAAAGCATTTTTGCCGAAGTCTACTGTTTTTAGGTTTTTTTGGGACAATGTTTTAAGTGACGCTCAAAAAGAGTTTGTTACAAAAAATGGAAGTATTTTTATAGCACATAGGCACGAAGAATCATTTAATGCTAGGTTGGCGTGGGAAGAGCGAGTAGGCACTCATTATTTAGGAAAATTTTTTATTCGAAAGTATAAAGGTATTTCTTCAGAAGAACCCAAGTTAACAAGCGGGCATTCAGGCAAATCCAGTTATTATACAAAGGGAACTCCCGTCACAGCATTTTCAGATTTATATTTAGATAGGGGTAATGGTGGTTATATTGACGAATTAACAAATGAAAATAACGAGTCTGCTTCAAATTTTATATTAATAGACCGAGACATTCTTTGGGAGCCGCCTATAAGACAAGCTTCCGAAATCGCCGATTTAATAGAAATCGCCGAAAAACAAATTTATCACAGAATAGGTAATGCTGTAGATTTACAAGAAAAAGCAGAAAAGCTTTTAGGAAGACATTACACCAAATTTTTAGACGACCATCCGGAAACGGGGTCGATTGAATACCATCCTTTGGATGAAATTTTTATCTTCCCTCCAAGTAATTTACCCAATTCGGGAGGTTACTCGATGAGTAATTTGACAGAATACGATAGACACCCTAGAGAAATTTATGAAGAGGCTAGGGTGGAAGGTTATTCTACGCCCGTAAGAATAGGTCTTCGTTCCTTAACGGCTAAAAAAGTTTGGTTTCATGGTAGAAATTTTTGGTTCCCTCCCCAAGCTTCTGTTAGAGAGAGTGAAGGGAATGGTAGGGGTAATCACATTCCTTATGCTGGTGGCTTTTATGTATTTGTAAGAAACGTTGTTCAAAGTAATCATAATAAAATATTGCCAAAAATAGAATTATTCGCTCCTAGCTTTGCGGGTGGGAATGTAACTTCTTCATCTTTAGATCTTCAAAGTTTTTCATCTGAAGATATTGACGCTTATAATTGGGATGGTAATCTCTGCTCTCTTAACAGTAGTACTTTGGATTACATCCAAGATAAAATGCAAGCCATGGCAAATGCTTTGTCATATTCCACGGGGCAAGATTACTCTGTTACTATTACTTTGGGATGTATTCCTGATTCAAATTTTGATTTGGGAGATGGACTGAAAAGTATTTCAATTAGATTAGACAATGGAATAAATGCCACATATTCATTTTCCACTGTCCACAGAAGGCCACAAAGCTTGGGGATCTTGGCAGAAAAGCATTCTGATAAACATAAGAATCATATTTTCAAATCCAGCCAAACAAAAAGAGACAATAGACCTTATAATGAGGGAGGTGGGGACGGATACCCAAGAGAAAATAACTTCCCAACAATTTAATAAAATGATTATTTCAGAATTAACAACAGAATCTATAGCAAGTCAATCTGAATGTGTGCTTGAGGTTGAGATAAATCCAATAAATTCGGTTCAAAATATTTTTTTTGGTCTGTCTGGGGTCTCTGGTAATTCTTTTTTAGTAAATGTTGAAAATGGAAAATTATTAACGCCAGAGGGTGATTTTGTAGAAAGTCTATATAAAGAAAATAAAACCATAAAACTAGACGTATTAGAAAATGAGTATAATTTGTTCATAGATAACGAGCCTTTGGTTTTGGGCGGAGAAAAAAATAATCAAACTTTTGATTATATTGTTTTAGGTGGGGACGAGACGTATGATGCAAATTTTATTTTATATGGAGATTCTCCGGAATTTAATATATATACCCTAAATGATTTTTCGGAAACAACCTCTACCACAACGGGCGTTATAGAGAATATTTATCCAGACAAGCCTTTTAAAATTATTGATATAAAGTTAGACGATCTTTATGGTGGGGGTTTAGAGATTTCTTCTTTTGAAACAGGTAGCATTGATTCTTCTGGGCTTTTCTTCGTTGAGAATGTTTTGGAGGAAGTTCCTCCCTTTAAGGATATGGTATTGTTTTTTGATACCAACTTTGGACGAGTAACAAAAACTATTGATTTTAATTCTTCATTTGTTTTAAATTATTTAAATTTTGATCTATTTCCTTCTGGCATTTCCGGAGAGATAGATATAGAGAGAGGAAACCAACAGGAATTCTTACTTTATTCAAAAGCCCCTTTTGACAGAAATGTTGAAATTGGTTTAGACTATGATGCGGGGCATCAGGTTACGGTTGATGTTCTTCATCAATTTTATGTATATGAAAATTTAGAAATGTTTGAACACAATAATGGTTCTTTTTTTAAAACCTTTGTCCCCGGGGAATGTAATTCTTATTCTGGCATTCAGACAAGTATAGTTTCTAGTGGAGACTTTACTGGCACGGCTACAGGAATTTTATATGGGGAGGTGTGTGAATTTGGGGAGCTTTATTCTGAAATTCCTGCTTCTGGGTGGGTAGAAGTATTAGTGCCCACTGTTCAAGTCGTTGAGCTTAGTGACGCTTGGCTATTAGAAAGCGGATTAGTTCCAAGTGGTTACTTAGAATTTGATCCCGATGTTTACATTAATTTAAATGAAGATGGGGTAGTAAACCAAGACTCTATTTATTCTTTAACCCCATCATTTTTGGGGGCGGAGTCTGAAGAATATATAAAAATTAAAATAACCCACAAAGAGAATATTTCAGAAATAAACAATTCTGTAAAATTTTCTTATTTTCATGAAGATATTTCTGGTAGTGTAATAATAGGAGAAAATTTATATAATTAAAAATGGCCCAAAAAAACATCAACACTAAAACCCTTGGCAACGCTGATTATAATTTATTTCGTTGTCCATTTAAAGTTAGTATTTCTCCAGATTATGATGAAGAAGGTGAGTTTCTGCATTGGGAGCTGTATGTTGCCCCGGGAACGGCTGCTGTTACAAATGCAGAAAATAGAAAAATGCTTCCTTACATGGGGCACTTTAATTATTGTGAAGATCAAAAATTTTTAGATGCTATACCCGCTCCACACTTAGTCATTGAGTCTGGAAAAAGCGCAGAAGAGTTAGAAAATAGTGTTGGTGGAAATGAAAGTTTTGATGTTTGGGTTAAATTTGCTTACAACTCTTTAGCTCAAGTTTTCTATTTACCAGCGGAAAAAAACAAATGGGAAGAAGTGGAAGATGGGGAAGATGGGGAAGCTCTAGACAAGGGCAATTTAGAAGTGGAGGAGGGTGAATACTTAATAAAAATTGCTACTTTTAAAGTAGATCCTGCTCATGACGACGGAGATCCAGAAATAAAACAACTTAGATGTAGCGATATTGAAATTTTAGACATCGAGCAAGAGGTTTGTCCAACAAGCTCTTCATCATCTTTCTTTTCTTCGTCCTCCTTTTTATCGTCCCCCCCCCCTCCTCCGTCCTCCTCTCCGGCTAATTGTTTACTTTATGTTGATATGAATCCGGAGTGCATTGCTGTTAATGTTAGTCATGAGCAATGGCTATATGATGGCTTTGAGGTTCCTCCTTGTGAGGATGCTTACGAATTGTTAACACCTCTTGGGAAACAACTTATAAAACAGTTTGATCTAAATTACACATCTCCTACAAACGGAGAGTATGTGTCCGGAACGTGCGAAACAGAAGTTGGTTTGGGTGGCAACCGAAGTGGTAATGTTACTTACAGGGCGCAGGCATATACAAATGCTTTCAATGAACTTCGATATAGAAGACTGGAAATTGAAGTTACTTTCGTTTTTGATGTTGGCGGACAAGATGTTGAGTGCAAGACCACACTTTGTTATGAAAAGCGTAGTCCAAGCAGTGGCGGTGGTGGATCCACAGCTTCAGAACCACCTTCGGACGGTAGACCTTCAGAACCACCTTCGGACGGTAGACCTTCAGAACCACCCACTCCAGAACCACCTTCTTTAGGTTCTTTTAAAGATGCTGCTAGTACCGCAATTGTTCCAGCATCTTTTTATGAAGAAGGTTATACAGCATTATATATAGTAGAATCTCCAGATATTCGCTTTGAAGATGTAAGAGAATATAAAATAAATAAACGTGTTAGCTCTTATCTTATAGACCCTAGATTTTTAGAAGTTTGTGAACCTAATTCTATCGTTGTGGTCGGTTGCGTTCCGGATGAGCCTTGTTTAGTTGGAGCTAAGGTTTTAGAAAATAAATTACAAATCAAAATAGCAAAAGGGGACCTTCCTAATAAAATAATTATAAAATTTTCTGGAATAAGAAAAGGATTTTTAGGTACCCGTTTCGGGTCTAGAACTAAAGCACAGTTTGAGGCTAACGAAGAGTTTATTAACAGTGCTTATGCTCTAAAATAAATGTCTTTAGGTTCAGGCACACCAAAACTAACGTCTTCAGTCTCTTCTTCCCAAGCTTCTAAATCTTTTTTTAGTTTTAGTTTTTCGCCTTCTTCCTCTG
>Ga0070746_10002962_pt1 | contig 10103 bp, 8 predicted proteins | sample VirMetDEL_Mar_21_FD_77016 | JGI IMG/M metagenome (GOLD analysis project Ga0070746, IMG submission 77016) | Aqueous microbial communities from the Delaware River and Bay under freshwater to marine salinity gradient to study organic matter... | ecosystem: Environmental > Aquatic > Marine > Coastal... | reverse complement strand
AGCTTTATTGTCGTAGATATTGACCATTGCGATGTTGACGCCACCAAGTCAGCGCTATGTATGGACGAGCATATCTTCGCCTGCTGGAGAAGTCCATCTGGCGACGGCGTAAAGGCTCTGGTTAGGGTTTCATTTGCAGAACGCCACAGAGACCACTTTAGAGCGCTTATGCGCTACTTTGAGCGTCAATATGGACTGGAGATAGACCCATCAGGAATAAACGAATCTAGGGCTTGTTTTGAGTCTTACGACCCTGACATCTGTATCAAAGAAAACTTCAAGACTTTCAGCGCAATGCTGAGCGACAAGTCTGATAATCAAGCGGTAAAGAAAGAACAGATAACCGACTATATGAAGTTGAACTTAGCGGCGCGTATGATACGCAATGCTGAGGACGGACAGAAGCACAAGATGCTTTATTCAGCATCAAGACTTTGTGGTGGCTATGTGGCGGCAGGAAGGATTGAGGAGGAAGAAGCTATACGGGTTTTATACAGGGAGGTTCTAAAAAAAGAGCCCGAAGATGCAGAGCTTGCTAAGCGCACAATCATTGAAGGTATTGAGTCCGGCAAGAAATTACCTATTCGTGAGGTTGTTGAAGAGGAGAATAAAATCCAGCGGGAGATGCTCATTAACGATGGGGATATGTCATTCATATCCGCAGGAGATGACGACTTCAAATGGATTGATGATTTCGCAATGGGTAAGGTCGAGCTTGGACTTGATACCGGCAATGAGCAGCTTGATAAGTTTTTCCGATATAAAAAAGAGTTCGTCATCATTAATGGACATAGCAACGTCGGAAAGACAACCTTCGCTCTCTATATGATGGTCAATGCATCTATCCGTCACGGATGGAAGTGGCTAGTTTATTCTTCTGAAAACAAAACCGCGTCCATTAAGATGAAGCTAATGCAGTTTGTTGCAGACAGGAAGATAAATAATATGACCTACCACGAGCGCAAGTTTGTTTACCGGTGGGTCAATGACCACTTCACCATCATTGATAATAGCACCGTCTATTCTTTCTATGACCTTATCATCTTTGGAGAAAAGGTATTAAGAGAACGTGGATTTGATGGGTTCTTGGTAGACCCCTATAACTCATTAAGGATTGATATGTCGGATAGGTCGAACATCAGTACCCACGAATATCACTATGAAGCGGCATCTGAATTCCTGACCTTTAGCAATCGCAACAATGTGGCGCTCTGGCTTAATACACACTCTGTAACAGAGTCTCAGCGAGTCAAGGGCGAAGACGGGCTGTCGGTAGCGCCTTGGGCTGAATCAACAGAAGGCGGTTCCAAGTTCGTCAACAGGGCTGATTGCTTTGTTACGTTCCATAGGAAAATCCAATCACCAGACCCCATCATAAGAAAGACGATGGAGTTCCACGTTAGGAAGCAACGAGAAACAGAAACGGGGGGTCAACCTACACCCTATGATGAACCAATTCGTTTTGAAATTACTCCTGACCATACGGGATTTTATGGGCAGATTGGAGGGCAGCTATACAAGGGTGTTTTTGACCAATCAAAAAATAATGAGGTATACCTTGATTTTAAGGAGTTTACGGTATAACTTAGATGAGTGCTTAGAGACCTAATCATAGAACTCAAACTACCCAAGCCTCCGACGTTGAACACTTTCTATGCCGGTAGGCACTTCAGTGTCCGCACCAAACACAAGAAGGATTATTGGAAACACATAAAGGACTCTATCGAAACCTACGACAGGTGGCAGATGGAGTCCTTTTCAATTGATGTCATTTATAATTGTAGATATGATGTAGATAACGCTATCTGTTGTGCCAAGTTTCTGTCAGACTACCTGAAAGAAAATGGTTACGTGCCAGATGATACTCCTAAGTACTTCACAGAGCAGAGTACAAAGTTCGACCCAGACTTGGAGAAGAATCAGTTCCTTGCAAGAATCAAATGCAAAAACGTAACCATACTAGAAGATGGACCAGAAGAAACTATCTGAGATTTACTCAGTTGCTACCCAGCGAATGCACGATGTTATAGACGAATTCTACGAAGACCTACATAAAAATGACGGAAGCCCAAAGGGCATAGAGGCGGAAGTGCTTCTTCAGACAGCGAAGGTTGTTAAAGTCTTACGCAGCGAAATTGATTTAATTAAATCGGCAGTATCAGAATACTATGAACTTAATTCACGTTGACGAACTCAATGGTATAAACTATCACCGCTTGATTGCTCCATTCCAACGGATGATGGAGACAACAGATAAGCGGTTCTATTGGTTTACTAAACTTGAGGAAATCAAAACCTTCGACCTGTCTATAGTGGACAACATTATCATATCTAGAAAACTAGCTATCACTAACTACGAAGCTTTCCGTCAAATGATGGACGACTACAATGTTAAAGTTATTCTAGATAATGACGACTACTGGGAGCTGAATAAAGGCAATCCCGCCTATATGGTATATAAACACTATATGGCAGACCGCATCAAGAACACCATCAGGATAGCAGATGAGGTATGGACACCAAGTCTTTATCTCGCAAATCTGATGGCTCAGGTGCGTCCAAACCTTAAGTGCACAATAGTCCCAAATGGGATTGACACCTATGAAGCGCAATGGGCAGATACACAAAAGTCTGATTCAGATGTAGTTAGATTCGGCTATATCGGCGCCAATGGCCACAGCAAGGACATTGAGCTAATAGGCTATGACTTCTCAGACAAAGAGCTTTATTGTGTAGATTTGATGGACTATGCAAAACTCCTAGGAGCCAAGCATAAAATGCTTCCAAAACCTATATTCGAATATGGTACATTCTATAAAGAGTTTGATGTTTCCTTGGCACCGCTTCAATCGAATCGGTTCAATAGAGCAAAGTCAAACCTTAAGATTGTTGAAGCTGCTTTTACAAAGACCGCTGTAATAGCGTCCAACACTACACCATATAAAGAATGTATAATTCACGGAGAGACGGGTTTGCTATGCTCCACAAAAAAAGAGTGGAGAGAAGCGATTGAGTCAATGACTATCGAAAGGGCTAAACATCTAGCCAACAATCTGTACGAGTCAATGAAAGACCAGTACAACATCGACAGCATTAACAAGATAAGACTCCAATCACTCTATGAATCTAGCAATCGAAACTCCTAAAAAAATGGAATGGCATTACTATACTAATAAGGCTACTAAGCGAAAGATTGACAACCTCCTATTTGAGGCTGCCAAACTCTTTGCTAATTGCGGGAAACGCAAAGAGGATAGAGAAGAGGCGCTGAACAAAGAGAAGGAGATTTTAAACCAGATAGCAAGGCTCGACAGACATTTTGCTGAGCAATGCGGATGGAAACAAGAATAGCTCCCGTAGCTTAATGGATAAAGCAACTGCCTTCTAAGCAGTCGAGTGTTGGTTCGACTCCAACCGGGAGTGCTACCCCCTCCTAATGCAATGTAAAAGATGTCACACCACAATGAGCAATGAGGAAGCGAAAAGCGCATCCTCTAGAAGCGGTTACCCCAATGGTTATTGCAAGGCTTGTTGTAGTGAATGGAAAAGGGAGCAAAATTTTAAAGTCAGATATAAAATTTCAATAGAAGAATACGAGCATATGCTTGTATTTCAGGACAAAAAGTGCCAAATTTGTGAAGAGCCTCTTGAGCCAAAGAAAACTGTAGTGGACCACTGCCACGCCACGGGCAATGTTCGTGGATTGCTTTGCTACAATTGCAACAACGCTATAGGATTCTTAAAGGAGAACATAAGGGCCGCACTTAAATTAATTGATTATATATATAAAAATGAGGTCAAACCAAACCAAGATAAGCTACGTGGACCTGATGATTGCAGCGAATGCATTCTTTGATAAGGGAAACAATCCAAGTCGATTACGCAAAAACGTATATGCAAGAACCGCATTTTCAAATGCCTTCTACAGCTTGTCAAAACTGGCCGACATTGGTCGAGTTTTAAATAGACACCACGCAACGATTATATATTACCTTAAATCACACAACTCACTAATCGCCTATCAAGATTACAAGAGCGTCTATGAGGAGGCTTTAAAGATTAGAGAGGAGATAGCAGGCAATCTGGAGGGCAATAATGTTGACCCCGTCAATATGCTTAAGACCATTAACAAGCTTCGGGTAATGATAGAAAGTATGCGTCGTGAGATTTCAGACTCGAAAAACAAAATAGAGCAGCTCTTGAAGTACAAGGAGAAATATGAAGCACTAAAGAAAGTGGTACAAGAAGGATAGCAGCAAGTTGGTTACGCCATACATTAGGTTGTTCCGGTGGGGTATGGCGGCTATTTCTTCTTTACATAACAGCCTGCGTGCTGACACTTGCCATCACACTCCTTAGGCAGGATAACGCACCAAGTTTTAGGCGGTTCGGTATTAACCTTGGCCACGACTCAACTTCTTATAATTCTTAGAAGTTTTGAGTTTAGAGAATTTTGTTTTAGCGTGGATGCCGGGACGGCTAACCTTGCTACGCTTTTTAAATGCTGTTGCGTTTTGAATTTTTGCCATTATATCTTAACGGATTTACGAATGACTAAGATAGCAATTGCAATCAATAGTAATGAGATGAGTCCCCAAAAGGTATATCGCTGAACTCGCTGTAGTCTAGACTCTCCAGATACAAGCTGAGGTACGGAAACAGTAACAGTCCGTATGATAGTATCAGAATCACAACCGCCATCTATTATAAGAGTGTCGTAGTTGCGCATAATCTTGACTCGGAATCTGTCCTTTACTATCTCTATAGTATCTACTTGAGAGATGGTGACCGTATCCTTGACAACAATCGGGTCGGTAACAACCGTGTCCGTGACAATCATTGTCGTCTGCTTCAGGAGTTCTGGATTCTTTCTTACGGCTTTTGAAAGATGCCATTCGGCTGAGCACCCAGAAAGTATAAGGATGGCAAAAGGCAGGATGTATCGGCATTTCATTTAAAGGGTATATAAGCTGTCTTTCCTTTTCTCTTAACCGCCTTTAGGATTTGGCTGCGGTTATGACCATAATGATAAGAGACGTGAACCCAATCGGGACACTTATCATCTCCAAACTCCCAGATAAGTTGGTCAAAAACTAGATTGTCTTTGATGTAGTCAAATACTTCTTTATTCTTTCCGTTGCAGGTAGAGCCATTGCACATATCAATGTCAGCAGCAGCGCCCCTTAGAGCACAATGCTGCGACGTAGAACTTCCACCTATAGCTTTATTAAGAGCTGGGACACGAAGTCCGCTACTAATAATAATAGGACCCAGATTATCACGAAGCGGTTGAAGAACCGCCTCGCAAAGCTCACGCATAAATGCTATTTGCTCGTCATTTGGGGTGTTGTCAATACCAAGACGCTTAGCCGTCGTGGACTTGGTCATCTCAGCCAGTGAAAAGTTCTTTGATAGGTTCATTATTGTCTTCTTAATTCTTCTTGCAAAGCTAATTTAAAATTGCGTGTAGGTACGAATCCAACCGCCTCAAGACCCTTCATTACTTCGTTGTATTCTTCAGTTCCAGCTTGCGGAGTTCCAAAGTGATACAAGAAAAGTTTAGCCTGAGCCTGAGGAGTCGGAGCAAATCTAACATCATAGAACTTGGCATCTACATCACTAGCGGCAGCATAGCGAGCAAACTTACTTACGGCGCTTCGGCGTTGTGACTCATCAAGACTCTCGATATAGTTTACGACCTCATTGGGAACTCTGCTTAATTTCTTACCCTTGTATGGTTTAGCAAGTTCTCTTAGCTGAACGCGAATCTTCTTGTCAAGACCTTCGGCCTCCATCATAATCTGCTTCACATCAGACGTCTTGCTGTAAGCTCTCCAGTTTGGGTCAACACTTTTAATGGCTGCGCCCTTAGCGTTTGTAAAGGCCTGACCAAAGAAATCAATAAGTTGTTTCTTTTGAGCGGTTGGGTCTTGGACATCAACAACACTAAACGCTTGGTCTAGAATAGAATAAGCAAGGTTGGTAGCGATGTTGTTTGTTGGAGAAGTAATGAATGTTTCTACAACCGCCTTAGTCCCAGAGGGAGATACTTGCAATGAAGTAGGCAACTCATTGGTTGCTTCACCCAAAGCTTTGTAGAAGTATTCAATCTTATCATTGCCGTATCCTTCCATATAGATAGGAACCTCACCCTTATCTGGAGAGATAACTCTCTGACGGAAAGCATCATAGTTAGCGAATACTTTCAGGGCTGAATTTATAAGCGGTGTTCTGTTTCCAAGCTTTTGGAATTCGTCCATCATAGGGATAAAGAAAGGATAGGCATCCGTAAATGAATCATATGCCATCTCGATATCTGCCTCATCAAACTTCTTAGCTTCCCCCGTCTTGATATAGTGACCAGTGGATTCGCCAAGCATTTGGAATGCCATAATTGGGCCCGTGAATGTCTGCGGCTTCTTAACCCTGATGTACTGCCTCACCCCATCTTTGTCTTCGAATGGAGTCATTACGATGAAGTAACGCTGACGGATATATGGCGGGATGTTATCCTGCTCGTCGTCATCTCCACCCATAAACTCATTCAAGATAGAGAGTGCCATAACGCCAAGTCCAGCCTGAACCATCTTGGAGAGAAAAGCTCCGGGGTTCTTTTTTACATAAGAGGCATTTGCTCTAAAACCTTGCGCGGCAGCATTTAGATATGGAACCGCGTTATCCAAGTCTTTGATAAGCGTACCACCGGCAGCGAAGTCAGAGATTCTACGAGCTTCCGCAGCAGCCATATAGCCAATCCTATCTGCATCGTATTCTGGATATTTCTTAGCGAGGTCTCTTCTGGCCTGCTGGAAAACGGCGAGTCTTAATCCTATTTCGGTTGCTTCACCAAACCAAGACAAACCAAGAATACCGCGTGCTGCTTTGCCCTTTAGGAACTCAAGGGTTCCCTGATACTTTCTCTTGGCTGTAAGTTCTGGACGGCCTTCGTTCGACATAAATGTCATACCAATACCATACTTGAATGCATCTCTTAGAAGCTGTGAGTCTTTATATCCCTTGTAGGATGCTATAAGACCACGAGTATAATCTGTTGCCAGCTTATACATAGAAACGGGTAAGAACTTATAAGAGTCATAGACACCGCGACCAAGAAGAACTGAGCCCAATTCAGCAGGGGCGTTCATAATCGCAAACGTGGGGTTGATACCGGTAGCAAATGTTCTTAAGATATTAGAGCCACTGTACTTGCGGATAACGCCTTTAAGGTCACTGCTTAGGTTGAAGTAAGACTTTCTGATGTCGTTCCATTGGACATATGAATCATTCTCCAACTGAAGCGCACGCAATCGCCCTGCCTCACGGTAGTATACATTTCTGAACCCATCATCAGCGGGCTTTACTTTGTAGTTCCCAAATTCATCCTTAATGATGTTGCCATCCTCATCTCTTTGATAGTTAGCTTCACGAACCCAAGATGAATTGTTTGGAGTTATAGCATCATCAGCTAATGCCTTGTTTGCTACATTTTCAAATCTTCTGTAGTTCAAAGATTTGATAGCCATAGACATAAGCATCTTGCTGTCCGTGAGAATGAGGCCCTCACTACCTTCAGCAATTGCCTTAATCTGAGACTCTTTAAGGCCCTTAGGCATCACCTCTTCAGCAAAAGAAACATCCTCATCTAGGATTCTTCTAAGGAAAATACGAGGAGCGTAATCATCATTTTTGAAGCGGTTGTATTCTTCCTCTGAGATTAGACCAGCCTCAAAGCTTTCAAGCCAGATGTTATTGAACTCCTTGAAATAGTCAGATGCCTTTTGGTTTATCTCATTAAACTTAGCATCTCCATACTTGAGTCGCATTGCATCGAGGTCTGTTTCGGCAGCCTCCTTGTTGTAGTTTCCTTTAAAGTAGGAAGGCTTAGCGTGTTTGGGACGCTCCTTCTTTTGACCTTGCAAATCCGCCAATAACTCAGATAGGGATTCATAAGAAGCGGTTAGAGTTTGTCTCTTCGCTTCATCTGTCTCCTTGAATAGTTGGCCCTCGATGCTTTTCATCTTTGACTCAACCTCAGAAATCTTGACATCAAGGATGGCCTTTCTGCTGTCGAAGTTGTTGTCAATCTGAATAACGCGACGCGCGTATACAATAGCATCCAAGAGCTCAACATCTCCGGTGCTAAGGTCAGAATAGATTTTGTTCTCAATGTTTGCAAATTGCTTATTGGCATTCGCCATAGCGCCTTGCTTAGAATCCATAACCGCCTCAACATATTCGAGCTGACCTTCCTGCATCAGTTTTCTGATGTCTGCCTGTCTGTCCCACCAAACCTTTCGGTCTTTAAGCAGGTCTGACATTCTCTTTCTGTTGGCATTACGAGCCTTATACAGAGCCTCCTCTGATTCCTTTACGTTTTCAAGAGCCGCAATACGAATATCTTTGATGGGCTTAAACTTCTTCTTGTCAACTACAATCTTCTTAGATTGCTCAATTTCAGGCACTTGCGCAAAGGCATCCATTGGAGTGGCCGCAGAATACAGCTTAGGAACTGGTAATTGCTCACCCCATTTAGAATCGGTGTTGTATTCGGAGACTTGGTCTTTCAGAATGTCCTTCTCAAAGTTTTCAAGTTGCCAGTTTTCTCTTCCCTCCTTGAGGTCTAATCTGGCCTCAATCTTTGTAGGGTTAAACTCTTTGATAAGTTCCTTGATGCGCTTGTTGTATGCCTTAGCGTCGCTTGCAAAATCATCTTCAGCTCTCTCAACCGCATCCTTAAAATAGAAGTAAGTCTTTCCGGCTTCACCCTTTACTGGAAGCGTATATACGCCGAACCCATTTACAAGGATAGAAAGGTCATCCTTAGAGCGCATATCAAATGAAGAGTCATATGCTCTACGATATGTAAGGTTATAGAGCATTGCCCTTCTTTCATTTGCAGGACGTACCGCCTTTGTGGTGGGCTCAAATCCATCAAGATGGTCTTCTTCTACAGCAGCAAAAGAAAACAAGTCGATAGGCCTGTCTGAGAAGACATAGGGTACAATATCGATAATCTTAGAGAAGTAATCGTTTGGCTTCAGATATTGAGGCACATTGTTGAAGTCAAAGAACTTCGTCTTGAAAGAGATGTCCAAAAACTTTCTTTCTGGATTGTAAGAGAATGTAACCGTATATGTATCGTCCATTGTCTTACCTCTAACGTCGGGACGAACCTTGAAGCCATTAGCTTCTTCGGCGTCTGGGAATGTCCAAGTGGCTGGAATCTCTACGATTACATCATTTTCAGAAACAGAAACATCCTTAGGGGCGGCTACGCTGAATTGTTTAACCGCTTCCTCTTTGGCTCTATTGATAACCTTGGACAGTTCGGACTTAGTACGAGCGCCATTGACAGCCTTCTTTACTTTAGCTAGGAAGTCTGCGTATTGCTTATCTCCCCCACCAATGGCTTTAACAATATCAGCCGCTGGGTCAATGAGCATCTTTCTTACTTCGGCATCTGCAATCTCCGCATTTGGAACAGTGGCAGTCTCGTCGACATAAGGATTCAAGATAGCATCGCCTTTTGGGTATCCTTTGATAGTCTTACCCATATAAGAGAGGCGGTAGAAGTCTCCCTTTAGTGCATCAAATACAGAAGACTTTAGGTCGCTAAAGAACACAAAACCAAGGTCTCCCCAAAAGTTGGGGTTGGACTTTTCAATGTCTCCAAGTTCTGGCCTAGTGAACGATACAAATGCCTTAAACAAATCCTTTTCTGGGGATGGCTTTTGAAGCAAATCCTGTAAGTAAGCTTTTGCCTTGAGTGAGCCACCAGCCTCTTCCATATCGGCGAGGAGGCCAGCAAGCATTTTAAATCTCTCTTGAATCTCATCAAGAACAACTGGGTCAGCACCAGATTGCTCAATATCAATATAGAATGGAACGAATTTCTTCTGACCTCCCATCATTGACTTAAGTGTTCCAAGCTCTCTTACATCTAGACCAGATGCCAATAGCATTGTATCAAACACATTCTCTTCGCCAATCTCTACAATTTCCCCATAGAACTCTTCATAGATATCAGCAAGTTCTTTATTGCCTTCTGCGTTTTGAACCAAGAAGTCCAAAAATGCTTGAGCTCTATCTGTGATATCCGGAGT
>Ga0070746_10002959_pt1 | contig 10111 bp, 4 predicted proteins | sample VirMetDEL_Mar_21_FD_77016 | JGI IMG/M metagenome (GOLD analysis project Ga0070746, IMG submission 77016) | Aqueous microbial communities from the Delaware River and Bay under freshwater to marine salinity gradient to study organic matter... | ecosystem: Environmental > Aquatic > Marine > Coastal... | reverse complement strand
TGTACCAATAGCATATTCTTTAGCTGAATAATCATCACCATCTACAGTATTAGTAGTATCTGTTGCCCAATCCTTTGCACTTCCTGCACCATTCGTGTCATTAATACCTACACCACCAATAGCCCATGCTTTAGATGAATGTGTGTCAGGAGATGTTTCTACTGTTCCATCAATCTTAATTGCATAATTCTGTGCTAATGTAGCAGATGTACTAGCATTAGTTTCAGCAGTTTCAGCATTAGTCTCAGCTGTTTCAGCATTAGTTTCAGCAGTTTCAGCAGCTGTCTGAGCAGCTAGTGCAGCATCTCTTGCTGTTTCTGCTCCTGTTTTAGCTGATTCTGCAGCAGTCTGGGCTGATTGAGCACCTGTTTCAGCTGTCTCTGCATTAGTCTCAGCAGTTTCTGCATTAGTTTCTGCTGTTTCTGCTGCTGTTTGTGCAACTATTGCTGCATCTCTAGCAGCTTCAGCCTGTTGAACTAGTGAAGTAGCTGCTGTATCTACGTAATTCTTAGTTGCAGCATCTTGAGCAGCTGCTGGGTCTGCTACATTCTTGACAACTTTGTTCTCCATGTCCCACTTATCGTCTGGGTCTAAGGTAACTGAGTCATTAGTTAAGTCAACAGCTTCTTGCGATGAGTGAAAGATTTGTATGTTTGAGTTGTCTAAGTCTTCTTCAGTCAATACTGAACCAGAAGCAAAGTCTACTGCACGTGATGTTAAATCTGTTGTACGTCTAACTTGTACGACAGTTCCACTAGCAGGAGCACTGGTTAATTGCACTTGAGAAGCAGATGGAAATGTTAAACCTGTTTGAGCTACTGCATCAACGGTAACACTTATCTCACTAGTCGCAGTGTATGTAAAGGGGATACTAAACGTAGTTGTAGTATTATCCCCAGTATAGTTTTCATATGATAATGGCATTTGTATTCCTCGTTATTAATGTTGTAACTTTAGGTTTATCTAGAAAAGTCAGCAGACATACCATTAAGTATTTGTCTAACTCCGTATAAAGATGAAGCAGGAGCAAGTCTAAGAAAAGACCTCCATTCTGCTTCTGTCATATCTTTGTCATCTTCAACTAAACCTTCCCATATAGCATTACCAGAAGATACTACGGATTGAGCTAAAGAAAATACAGGGGGAGTTATAGCATATGTATTACCATGCATAGCTCCTGTAACGATTTGACTTATATAACTAAAAATAGAAAATGCCCCTATTTGTTGAAGTGCCCCTAATGCTATATTTTCATTCTTCATACGTTCTTTAATATAATCTTCTCTATCACTACGTCCAGCAGCATTCAAGTGAACTCTAGCTGAATACATTAGACTACCCATTATTGCTGCAGAAGTTAATATCTTAAGCACTGCTCCAGCATCTCCACTAACTGCTCTTACTCCAAACCTCATAGTTTGTTGTTCTAAAGAAGCCAATGTAAAACTCATAAACTGTAATAATGTTTTACCTATTTGATTTGTTTTCATAAACTTATTAACAGAACCTATGTTAGTTTCTTGTACATTAAGTCTAGCATCTTTAAAACCTATGGCACTAAAAGCTTCTCTAACATCTGCTTCCCAATCTTTAATGTTAAGTTTTTTAACTGTTCCGTTAGGATTTTTTATGACTTTATCACTATTCATAGTATCTCTTATTTTGATAGCCATTTCATCAGTTAAACCTAATTGTTGTCTTTTGATAGCAGAAAAAGGAATTTTACCTTTAGCAGCAGCTAATGCTATTTCATTAGTAAAATTTAACATAGATAACCTACGTAAAGTCTGTGTAACACCTGTTAAACCAGACCAATAAGCTACAAACTTTTGTGAACCATAAGCTAATTCTTCAGCACCTTCACCTACTTTACCTCTTAGTTGGCTAAGACTAGAACCTTTTTTATGCATTCCACCTAATTCAGAAGAAATAGTAGCTCCTATATCTTCTGTATCAAATCTTGTAACATTGTTCCATAAACCTAAACTTACTTCATCACCCATACCAATAGCATAAACTAACTCATCTATGATATCTTGAGGAGCATTTGGGTCACTTAAAGTTTTAATAAGTTTTCTATATTCTGGAAGACCCTTAAGTAAAGTCATAAATGAAGCTTCAAACATAACATTGCTAAGTTCCATAATGGCTGACATTCCTGACATACCCATATTAACAGCAAAAGAATAAGCTCTCCAAGCTACACCTAAATCCTGCATAGTCTTTGACTCATCTCTATTACCTAATCTTCTAGTTAAACCGTCATAAACAAAATCTAAAGCATTTATAGACTCTCTAAGTACTTCATCACTTACGTTTTTTTCTGTAGCTTCTAGACCTAATCTTTTCTTAAAGTCTGCAAAAGCTGTACCAGCTTTGTTAGTATCTATACCATTACGTGCTAAACCTATTGCACCTGACATTTGAAATATATAGCTATTAAATAACTGGTCTGCGTTCTCTTCTAATAAATCAGTAAAAGCTAAAGGTTTGATTTCTCCATTTTTATTAGCTACTTGAATTACTGTACTTTCATCTAAGGCAACACGTTTTCTAGAACGTTTATGTGCTTTACGTGTTTTAGTTTGTGTAAGTATATCTGAGATAACTTCAATAGCATCGTCAGTTATATCATCAAACTCTGCTTTTAAAAGTTTTTCTATATCTGCTAAAGCCATTTCATTAGCACCACCTGTGCCTGTAATCTTTAGGCTAGGGTCTGTTATACTTCTCGTATAAGCAGCTGCAAGTCTTTTAATATAACCATTAACTTCTTCTTGACCTATTTTCTTTCTACCTTTGCCTCTTAAATACTTTTCAACTGAAACTTCTATATTAGGTTGTTCTTTACGAATAGCTGTTTCAACCAAATCTTGTATGGCTAAATCATCAAATTCATCTCTTACTAACCTAATCTTATCGTCATTAAAAATACGAGACATATAAAAAGGATTTTTTCCTAGTAAGTCTTTTGTAAAACCAGTAACATCAGCTTCTACAGCTAATTCTGATAATTTAGTTTGTAGTCTTCTAATGTTTTCTCCTACTAATTTTACTCCATCAGTTACATCAGTATCTATATTTCTAACATAACGTGATACAGCAATATTGAAATCTTCAACAGTTAGTCCAGTTTCTTTAACCCATCTTTGTTGTTGATGTCTTAAAAGAGTTGCATGTTTAACACGAAATTGTGCTTGTAAAGCCTCTGCAATTTCTGAAGCTGATTCAGGATTTGTTGCAAGTTCACTTTTTTTATAACCTACAGGATTTAATAACAAAGCTCTAGCTAAATGTCTTGCTCCTTGTAAAGGACTTGTACCTAATCTAAAATTAACAGAAATAAGCTTACGTAATCCAAACATACTCCATCCTGCAATTTCAGGTAAGTCTCCTTCTACTTGAGGAACAGGAGTAGTACCAACTGAAGAATGTTTAAATGATTCTCCTGTTAGTTCTCTTTGAATAATATCAGCAGTTAGTTTCTTAACACCAAAGGCTTCATCAAAAGCTTTTTCTGAGTCTGTTAATTCAATACCTTGCAGTAGTTTATTCTGTATCATAGCTCTTTGACCAGCTTTTCTCCAACCATTAGCAGCTAAATTTAAACCACCACCAATAGTAGCTCCTAAACCTCCTGCTATTAATACATCATTAAGGTCAGTATTATATTTAACATTAGCTCTAATAGCTTCAAAGGCTGAACTTTCAGCTGCACCAAGACCTGCTCCTATAAAGAAAGCTTTCTTCCCTTTATAAAATTGTCTCATTGCCCCTACAGTGGCTACACCAGCCCCACCAGCAGGGGTAAAAGTAGCAGAGGCAGCAGCAGTAGTACCTGCAATTACTGCCCACTCAGCAGGGTCAAACATTACAGAGAATACGTTAGCAAGAGTACCCTTCCAACCACCAGCCTCTAATCTTTTTAAGTTTTTTTCAGTCTGTAAATTAAACTCTTTTGTCTTCATAGCATGGTGATAACCATAAGTTTTAGCTTCTTCTATAACATGTAAGGATGCAGGTATAGATAAACCATCAGTTAATTCTTTAACTAATTCAGGAGTAAAGTTAGTAATGGGTGTTCCTCTATCAATCCTTGCTTTTTCTATACCATCAGCTAAAGCACTTACTGAGAAATTTTCAGAATAAGCAGTATTAAACATATCAATAATACGTGTATTTTCTACTGCTTCTTCTTGTAATCTCTGCTCTTTTAAAAAGACACTTTCAGCTACAGTACTAACCATAGGCAGAGCATATTTATCTGCTGTTGGAAAGTCAAAACCTAAGTCTTTAAGAGAAGTTAATTCAGCCATTTTGTTTCCTTTTTAATTATTCAGTAAGCATCTTACCAATACCAGTTTTCTTAAACCAGTTCTTTAGATTAGAAGCAGTTATCTGACCCTCAAGTTTTAAGTCAAGTAAAGCAGGTACACTCTCAGTCTTAATGTCTTTAGCTTTAGTTAATCTTCTAATATCTATTTTCTTATCTTTATAATTATAAGAAGCCATCTTAACTTTATCACCTGAGTTACCACCTATGAACCAAACTTGGTCACCATCTACTTTGTAGACAATACCAACATGTCCAAAGGCTGCTTTATACTTCTTCTTTTCTTCTTCACTGTGATACTTAATCATAATATCACCAGCTTTAGCTTGGTTTATATCTACAGGATTACCCACATTAGCATATGTAGAAGCACGTAGTTGTTTAAACTTATCCTTACTTACTAAAGCATCTGTATCATAACCTGAGTCACGTAGTACTTGAGTTAAGAAAGCTGCACACCATGCTTTATTAGCAGCAAAGTCTAATACAGTTTCATTGTTAGGATTCCAGTCACCTACAATATTCTCAAAGAAACCTTTAACTGCTTGAGCACCTTCTGAATCTTTTTCAGAAATGCCTAAGTATTTAGCAGCTGCTTCTATAGGATTAGGTGCTATTGCTATATCACTAACCATATCAGCAGTAGGTTGTTCTTCAACTTTTAATATCTTAGACTCTGGTACAGGTGTATTAGCATGTGCAGAAGGTATAACAGAGTTAACAATGCCTGAAGCTATTGCTTCTACTGTGTCTGCAGTAGCACTACCTACATCATTTGCCATCTCTAATGCACGTTCTTTGGTCTGTGTTGCCCACTTAGTTGCAGTAATAGTACCATCTTTAGCTACGTTAAACAGCATATTAAATTGAGCTTTACCTAAAGCTATACCTTGTTCAACAGAACCTTCTGCGTACTGAGCAGCTTCGTTAATAGAAGACCAAAACTTTTTCCAAGTACCTTTTAGATTAGGAGCACCAAGTTGATAACCCATACTAATGACAGCTGACTGTGCTTTCTCAGGTAAATTTCTAAAACCTTGTATTTCTTTGTCTAGATAGTTACCAATCTTTTGTACTTTTAACTTAAGGACTTGAGTAGCTTCTTCTTTTGTAACATTATTAATATCTTTAATCAAAGCTTTCTCATCATCTTCTAGAGCAGGTAAAAAGAAACCAAATCCTACTGACCTGTCACTACCATCTTTGTAAGGGGTACTAGAAAAGCCTTCTTGTCTTGCTATCATATTAGCTGTTTTGTCTTCTGTAGTATTACCTTCTACTATCACTTCATCTCCTGTTGTTTGGTTACTAGGTGTAAATTCACCTACTTGTGTTTCATCTAAGACAGATGCATTAGCTGTGCTAATAGGACTAAGAATAGAAGATTGTTTATTTTCAGTAGTAGCAGCTGGAATATTTTTAGTTACTATACTTGAATCTTCACCTCTAGCTTCTTTTGCTAAGTTAGCTTTTATTAAACCTGTGGCAGGTGATTTAGCTAATGTTCCATCATCTTTAATCCTAAAGAAATCTCCTTCTACTTCTTGATACTCTACCTTTTGACCAAATCTATTAATAGTAAATACATTAGACATGTCAATTTCTGAACCATAAGCTGTAACAGGTTTAACAGGCTCTGAAGATTTTATGTTATTAGTCATATTTGCAATAAATTTATCTTTATCATTTAACATAGAAATCTTATTATATCTATCAAAAATGTAAAAGAAGTCTCCATCTTTCTTATCTACTCTAATAAGAGCTTGTGTAGGATTTAAAGCATCAGGGTATATTCCTATAGTATATCCTTTTTCTTTATCACCTTTTACTAATTCATAAGTATCAAGTAAATATTTAGCTAAACCTTTATTATTATATAACTCTTGGTTTAAGGCAGTTATAATTTCAGAAGGGTTTAATGCTTCAGATAAACTAGTATTTAACTTTTGAAAAGCATACTTAGTTTTACCATCACCAGATGTAACTATTTGATAATCTTGTCTAGCTACATTAGCTGCTTGTGTTATAGCTTTATCCTGTGGTACTCCTTGTAACATTAAAATATGAGCATGTTGAGATATCTTAAACATTATCTCACCAGAATTAGTAACCTCATCTAATGTATCACCACTAAAAATATTAAACATGCTAGGTGTTATTTCATTAACTACATCATCTAATAACTTACTAGGTTTAGGTGGTAAGTTATCAGGGTCAATATTAAACTGTGATATTCTCTGTGCAGCATTGTTAAAGTTTTGTATTGACTTTATACCTATACCACCTTCTTCTTCTGAAGCTTCAACAGGATAATCAATCATACCAGTAGTAGCTGCATCTTCTATATAATAACGTAATGCCTCAAACCTTAGCTGTTCAGCTTCATTTAAAAAACTATCAAGGTCGTTATTAGTTCTTCTTAAAAGTTCATAAGTCATAAAACCTTTTTGAAGAACAGTGTTTGTGCTTAAATCATCACCTTTAATAACTCCACTTTGTAATAATTTAAGAGCATTTAATACATCACTTTTCTCAAAATCAGGAATAAAACCAAAGTTCTTATATGATTCCATTTGTTCCATTCTTGATTTTTTTGCAAAAGTTTCACTTTGTATTATTCCAATTTCTATATCATTATTACTTGCTTTAGTAAAGCCTTTACCATTATTATAAATTCTTTGAGATGGTTTATCTGTGGCTAAAGTTGTATTTATTATACTATCTATAGCATTCTTTTTAATAGTAACAGCATTAGTTGTTGCCCTTTGTTTTGCTATTGCCTTCTTAATTTTAGCATGAGTTTTCCTATACTCTGCAGTATTTAAAACATTTAATGGAACACCTTTTTCAGTCTTTATCTCTTGTAAAGCTTTATATAACACGTTGTCATAGTTATCTTCCATTGATACAAAGTGTTCAATTAATTGCGTGGTTGCTCTTTTTTTATCAGGTCTACCATTGTCTAAAGGATTAGATTCTGCAAAAGCTTCTCGTAATTCTAAGATATTTTTTATTTTATCTTCATCAGTATAATCTGTTCCATCTACTTTTTTAGTTCTGTTCATTATAAAAGTTATACTATCTTTGAACTGATTATTTATTTGAGTATTATTATAAGCTGTTTTATCTTTGTTAAAACTAGCCAAAGTTGTTGCATTTATTAAGTCAAAGTTAAGTTTAGTATTTTCTATAATTAAAGGGTCTACATTATCTCTTCTTAATGCTTCTAAATCTTTATCTCTAAAAGTATTTAAATCAGCCATAAATTGTTCTGGTGATTTTTGGAGTATCCTCTCTTTATTTTTTGTATATTCTTCTTCAATACGACTGTTATATTCTAGCATCCTCATTTTTTGCTGAAAGTCTTTTGATGCTAAACGGTTTTTTTCAATCTCTCTTTCACGTTTTAGTTTAATTTCTAATTCTTTATCTGCTTTAGCTTTTATTGCTGGAGTTATAGCATTTACAAATTCAGATAAAGGAGAAAGCTGTGTTTGAATTTCAGCAGGACGTACATAAGTTTCTACTGGTCTTGCCATAGGTTTACTAGAAATTCCACTAATGTCTAGTCCACTTACTGGAGTTCTTTTTGCCATTTAATACCTCTTAACTAAAAATCTTGGCTGTTGATAAAGCTCTAATCTGTGTTGTTGTGATGCCTGTCATACCATTTGTAGTCATATTTGCTACATCTCTATTAATTAAATCAACACCTAACATTTTACCATCACCATACTTAATATCCATAGCAGCAGCATTAGCAGCAGCACCTACAACAGCACCCATTAGACTAGGTGGTTGTCCTTGTTGTATGGCATTAATACGATTTAAAGCTTCTGCATTAACACCTGCTTTTTCCAATTCAACCTGTGTAAGAAGTCTATCAATATTGGCATCATACTTTGAGATACCTCTAAGTTTTCTAGCTTCTGTTAAGTCAATTTGTTGTTTAACACTCTTACCAGCTACTCCTGCTTCACCTGCAGCTACCTTCTGTCGTTCTTTTGTCTCTAGAGCTTTGATAGCTACAGCCATCTTATCTTCTGCTACTACTTCTGCCTCTTGTATAGCTCTGTTATTTAGTGCTTGTATCTTTAAGTCACGTGCAGCAACTGCAGCAATTCTGTTTTGTTCATACCTAGCTTGTTGCAATCTAGCTTGTTTTCCTTTTTCAAGAAAACCTAAAACTGACTGCCCAATACTTAAAGCTGTCATAGGGTCTATTGGTGGTATTGCCATTTTATATCCTCACAAATTCTAAGAAGGGTTTACCCCCATAATAATGTTTATTGATAAAAGTAAATCCTAAAAACTTTAACCATTTAATAGCCACAATGTACTCTGCATCAACAGAGTTAGTCAAGATACTATACTTTTTATTTAATTCTTTTGTCAATCTTTTAGTTTCTCTCAAAAAGGTTATCCATATTTTCTCAACAGCAGGTGTAGTAAGTAACCAAACACAGGCAACCATGTCATCCTGTCTAGCTACTCCATATATACCTGCTATCTCATCTGTTTCTTTTACTAGAAATGTCCAACATTCGTCAGACAAATCTAATCCTGTTTGTAAAGCTTTCTTTGTACTGCCATGTGATGCTATCACCTCTTCCCTATCTTTAGGTCTAAGATTATTACATAGATAATCCACATCTTCTTGGGTGCTTTGTCTCACATAGGCTTTCATTATAGTCTCCTAGAACGTAGTACAAAGAAACCCTCCCATTCAGCTGATTGAAATACACAAGGGAAGTGACTAGAACTTTTTAATGTTATACTTGTTTCATCACCATGACCTAGTACTCCAAAACGATAAGTACCTGAGTCAATAGCAGCTGTGTTTAAAATGTTAGTAGCAGCACCTACAATACGTCCTGTAAAGTTTCTAACATAAGGAGTACGTCTTGAGTGAGCTACTTCTGCTTGAAAGAATCCAGTATTATTATAGACAACAGCATAGTTTCTTATATGTAATTGTCCTGTTGTTATAGATTTATCACCACTTTTAACAACTGGTTCAGAGAATTGGTATTTAAATTCAAAAGGTATACCTGCATAGACTACTTCACTATTAGCTAGTCTAGCTGCTACATCGCTTAACTGTATAACCTTACCTGTTTGAGCTATGTAAATAACACTAGCATCAGTATAAGGTATAGCTGTTAAACCACCTGTTTCTAGTTTTACTCTTCTGTCTAAATGTATACTAAAGTTATTAGTAGTATAGTTTGTAGCATCATCTACAGATAAGTTTATACGTTCAAGAAATAAGTTATTACTTCTCTTAACTAGTAGAGTTATATCTGCACGATTAAAAGATACTCCTAATATATCTCCAGTAAATGTCCAACGAGACCAAGAAGCCTGTAGTTTTTCTCTACCTCTCCAGTAGTATCTATACACATAGAGAGCCTGTGGGTCATTATCTGTTTGTACAAGTATCATATCTTCATTAGAAGAAGCTTGTATGTTTATTATTTCACCATTTAGATACTCAGGTACGTGTGCTGTAATCTCTGTAGCATCATTAGTATCTGTATCAGTGTCTACAAAGTACTCCCATAAGCCAGACCATGCTCCCCTCTTGGAAGCAAAGTAAACAAACCTACCTGCCTGTGCTGGTTTAGCTCTTAATGAAGCCTCAAACTCTGTAGTGTTAGATATGTTAATAGTTTCAGGTGTAAGTATTGGGTCAGCAGTAACTTTAAACTGTGTCAAATCTGAGAACAATAGTAAAGATTCGTTAAAAGGTACAGCATGTTTAAGTATACTAACCTT
>Ga0070746_10002953_pt1 | contig 10118 bp, 12 predicted proteins | sample VirMetDEL_Mar_21_FD_77016 | JGI IMG/M metagenome (GOLD analysis project Ga0070746, IMG submission 77016) | Aqueous microbial communities from the Delaware River and Bay under freshwater to marine salinity gradient to study organic matter... | ecosystem: Environmental > Aquatic > Marine >... | reverse complement strand
TGAAGAAGAACTGATAGAGTTAATAAAATTCTGGAAACCTGATATTCGTATACTCGGAGAAGATTATATAGGAAAAAGTTTTACGGGCGACGATCTTTCTCCTCGTGTAATATATACCACAAGATCGCATGAATGGTCAACCACTCGACTCAAAGACTTAATAACAAAACAAACAATAAAACAAAACCCAGATATATTAAAAGATGAAAAAATTGATAGATAATGTTGGATATACAGATAAAAATACAGCGCATAGTTACTTTCCTTTATATGAAGAATTATTAAACCCTATTGCAGATAGTGCCATAAACATATTAGAAATTGGTATCGGCGATTTTTTCCAAAGTAAAATCTCTTCTAAAAAAAACGGAGGAAGTCTTTTAATGTGGTCAAAATTTTTCACCAAAGCAAAAATACACGGTGTCGATATTTTGGGCGAAGATTTTATACATGAGCAAGTTTTAGGTAATGATCGCATCATAACTTATACAAATACAAATGCATATAACGCGGACAATGTTAAAAAAAATTTCATAGACAAAAATATCAAATTTGATCTAGTGCTTGACGATGGACCACATAGTTTAGAAAGCATGAAATCATGCATTGAGTTATATCATAATTTATTAACCCCAAGCGGTATACTAATTATTGAAGATGTTCAAAATATTGAATGGTTCGAGGAGCTAAGAAATACAACTCCAGATTATCTCAAAAAACACATAAAGACATACGATTTAAGAGCAAACAAAAATCGTCGTGATGATTTAGTATTTACTATCAACAAAATAAAATAAACAAAATTCAGATATAATTAAGTGAAATATTTAGTTACAGGAGGAGCTTGAGAAAATTTATGAATGAATTTTTAATCAAATTTCAAAAGGTGAAAACAACGGATACTAAATGAGAAATCCAGAAACAATAGGCAGAGCAAACTTTATTCAAAGAATTATCGAAAAAAATAATGCCCAATCTTATCTAGAGATTGGTTTAGGTGATGGCAAAGTTTTTAATAGAATCAAATGCAAAAATAAGTATGGAGTTGACCCGCAATTCAACAATCATGAATTTAAAAAAGGCTCACCGTGCCAAATTCAGCCGACACACCAAATGACATCAGACGCATTCTTCAAGCAAAATAAAAAAACTTTTGATGTTATTTTTATCGATGGCATGCATGATGCTTCATATGTTCAAAGAGACATTGATAACTCAATATCTTGCTTAAATGATGATGGGTATATCATTTGTCACGATATGAATCCTCTTACTAAAGAGTCTCAAATTGTACCCAGAATTCAGACTCAATGGCATGGTGACGGATGGAAAGCTTGGGTACATTTTAAACAACACAACTCTGATATCTCCATGTGTGTAGTTGAAGAAGATTGCGGATTAGGCGTTATACAAAAAAGATCTCAAAAACTTTTAAATACTAAGGGGTTAGAAATTACTTATGATAACTTAGAAAAGCATAGAAAAGAATGGCTCAACTTGATTAGTTTGGAAGATTTCTTAAATCAACATGGCTTACAGGAAGGAAACAAATGAATATATTTTTTATCGTTAAAAACCGAACTTTTGGTTCTGCTATATTAAGAGGTATTCAAGTTTCAAGAGAACTAAATAATCAAGGTTTTCAATCCAGCGTTATAAAACATGAAGAAATTAATTTTAATACTAAAAATGCAATATTTATTTGGGTCAAAGAGTTTGATAAAAATTTAATATCTAAACTTTCTGACAACTATCATATTTACGATTTTGTTGATAATTATATTTATCAGCGAGAATCAATAAAAGAACTAATTGAAAGTAAAGTTTTAGATCATATGCTTGTTAATAATAATTATATGAAATCGGAAATCATTGAACAAAATAAAATTTCTCCAGACAATATCTCTATAATTCACCACCACTGGGATCCAAGAGTATCAACTGCAACAAAAGAAAACCAAAACAATTTAACATTTGGATACTTAGGCTCTGTTGCATCTCTCGCCCATACTGACAATTTTCTTCACTATAAAACATTATCTAAACAACATAAAATAACATTCTATGACACGGAGAACGGGGAGGATGTTACTAATTTAGTAAATGCAGGCAAAAGCATTATTGTAAATAGAAACCCAGAAGCAATGGGTCAGCTGAAAATTAATTTTAATTGCCACATCAGCATCAGAAAAAACAATACCCCAGAATCGCTATATAAAACAAGCGCAAAAGTAGTTACTGCAGGAGCTCTAGACCATAACATAATAACAACATACGAACAGGCAACAAAAGACATATTACCAGCCGACTATCCATTTATATTAAAAAATACAGATCTTGAATCAGTAAGTAAAATGCTTAATTTAATAAAAAAAGATTATAATAACAAGAGAGTATTATGGAACAAAGGACTAGAAATTATGTCAAATATAAAACAAGAGTATACAATTCAAAACATAGTACAGAAATATAAAAATATTTTCAGTAATAGGCTTTTATAATATGAAAACAGTATTTATAACCTCTCTTTTTGGCAACAGGGGAAATAATCCTGCTAGATTTCAACGCATTGATGGTGATGATTACTTTTTATTTAGCGACAGAGATCAAAAAGATTTTGATACGGACTGGGATGTTTACAATATTTCTGATAACCCTAACATATCTAATTTGAATTGTAATGTAAGAAAGTCTAGATACGCTAAATTTATGGGATGGGAATTACTAGACTCCATGGGTGCAGATTATGATTGCATATATTATTGCGATGTCCATTGGAACCCAAAGCATGATTCAGATTGGGAGGCTATATCAAATAGCTTTATAGATAAACCGTACCCATTCTTACAGCTTATTCATGCACACAGCTGCAATCACGGCATTGCAAATGAATGCCAACTGATAATAGACTGCCGCAGAGACTCTAAAGATAACATTACTAAAACACTTGATTTTTTCAAAAAAGAATTTCCAGAAATTTCTCTTTCAGCTAAACAATATTTTGAAAACACAATGTTTGGCTATTTTCCCAACGATTTAGTAAAAACAATAACTAAAGATTTTTGGAAAATTTACACTGAATCAGACATTACATTCAGAGATCAACCTACATGGAATTTATGTTTATTAAAACATGGATTAACACCTCAAACTCAACCAAATTTAAGAGATAAATTTGAAAAAAGTGGCTCGTATGGCAATCATGAATACACTTAAAATAATATTATGTACATTATACTAGGAAAAAATGGATATATAGCGGAAGCTATGATAAAAGAATTAAAGTCGCGCAATTTACCTCATGTTGCTTGGAGTAGAGCTGATGTTGACTATACAAACTTAACAGAATTAAAGTACAATCTTTATATTTTAGGTGATGATTTGCATGTAATAAACTGTGCGGGGTATATTGGTAAACCTAATGTCGATGCTTGTGAATTAGCTAAAGCTGATTGCATAGAAGGGAATGTTCTGCTTCCCGCAATGTTAGCTCAATTATGCAACGAAAACAAGTACGATTTCACTCAAATATCGTCTGGCTGTATTTATGGTGGGTATGAAAAAGATTTTACGGAAGATGATGCTCCTAATTTTGATTTTCAAAACGGCAGTTTTTACAGTGGAACAAAAGCTCTTGCGGAAAAAGTTGTGCTGCAAAATAATCCAAATAGTTATATTTTTAGACTTCGTATACCATTCGATGAATTTGAGTGCCCCCGAAACTATCTAACCAAGCTTCTATCTTATAATACATTATTAGATGCTAAAAATTCACTATCACATCGCGGAGATTTTGCAAAATATTCGATTGATTTAATTGAGCAGAAAGTTCCACGCGGAATATACAACATAACAAATAAGGGAAGCATAACAACTAAAGATGTAATATCTTTAATTAAAGAATATAAATTATCAAATAAAGACTTTACTTTTTTTAGTAATCTCGATGCATTTATGTCAGAAATTACAGCACCTAGATCAAACTGCGTGCTGGATACTAGTAAAATTGAGCAGTATATTAATGTAAGAACAGCAGAAGAGGCTTTGATTGATGCAATAACTAAATATAAATAATTTCATGAAAAACCTTAAAGTTGCTGTAGGTTTTTTTGGTATCTCAAGATGCGGATCTAAAACTTTTCCAACCATACAGAAATATATTTTCAATGCTCTTGATGAACATAATATTGATTATGATATTTTTTTACATACATACAATATCTCAACTATTAATGTACCAAGAAATAATGAAATAAACATCAAGGTAGACCCCAATGAGTGGAAATTATTAAATCCAACAAAATACATCATTGAAGATCAAGACAAAATAGACGAACAATATGATTTCTATAATGGTTATAAGTCAGCTTTTATACATCGAGAAGATCTAAAACAAACACATTATAATTGCTTCAGGCAACTACACAGCTTGAATCAATTAACAAATCTTTGTATTGATGACGATTATGATTTATATGCTTTTTTTAGACCTGACTTATTATATTGCAACCAAATTCCAATAGACTTTATCCAAAAAAAATTCACAAATAACACCCTCTTTATACCTAACTTTCACCGCACTCCCGCATATTCAAAATCCCTTAATGACAGATTTGCTATAGGCGGAAAATTCCCTATGTCTAAATATGGAAGAAGACTGAGCGATGCCAAAGATAAAGGTCTTGCCGCAGAAAGTTTAGTTCATTATATTTCCAGAAAATACAATTTAAATGTTGAATTTATTAACATGCTGGGTAAACGTTGCAGGGCTGATGGTTCAATTTGTTCTACAGATATTCATTTAAAAGTGTAACATATTATGTGCGATTCCTTGTACTGCTATTTTTAACTTGCAGTTGCGCCCCTCAGCGCGAATTAAAACCTTCTGATACAATTTTCCACGATAGTGATCGTAACTGGCTAAAAGTATATGCACATGAACTCGATCAAGCGAGAAAACATAATGATTATGAAGCATACCATTTTTTTTGGCCAGAGTATTTAAAAGAGCTCGACAAAAAGTATAATAAGTAGTGTAAAACTACAAAATATGGACATTAAAATTTTTTATATTAACGGAAAAGACGATCAACGTTGGTACAGGTTCCAGCAGTGCATCGGTTTAATGCCAGATGAAATCACTAATTTAATAGAGAAAGTTGATTTTGGATATGAAGATGATTATGACGGTTTAGCTCAAGAATTTAACCTTTCAATTAACCCTCAAAGCTTAACATTTAAACTTTTATTTGCTCAGTTTCCAGATTTAATTGGTCAATATATTACTCATTTTGCAATTTATGAAAAAATTATTGAAGACAATTTGTCGGGAGCTTTTATATTAGAAAGTGACATATGCACATCTGATTTAATTACCTTTTTATCCTTGAATCCCGACTTAAATGAAAATTTAGATATATCAAATATTGCTTGCGGTGAATTAGAAAATGATTTTCATTCTCATTTCGTCACTAACCATGGAGCAAAAAAAATCCTAGAATTACTTAAAAATACCTATTGGCTTCAAAATGTCGAGCGTCCAAAGCCTTCTTATCTCGGAGCTGATCCCGAAATGAACAGTTGGGATATTTTTCTTAAATCTGACTCCACAATCTGGAAGCAAGAAAATACAATCTCAGCATCAATAAGTTGGTTAATTCAAAAAGCTCTAGAACTAGGCATGCTTCAAGGTGAAAATTTTAATTTTGTAAATAAAATTGATGCATTAAAAAATGAACACAAAATAAATAAATCATCGTATCCAGATTTCTGGACAATGGACGAAGAGGGCTTAAATGACTTCATAGAGAGTATTGAATTTACATATACTAGAAACAAAATAAAACCAAAGTTAAATAATTTAGATTATATATATTATATTAATTTAGATCAAGATTTTGAAAAATCATATAATACTAAAATTCAGTTATCAACAATAGATATACCTTATGAGCGCTTTCCCGCAGTAAAGCCTACTCTTAGCGACATTCAGCCTGACGGGCAATATTATTCTTTTTTTAAGCGTAATAAATTCTTAGAAGCTAGATCTTTTTTTGAAGAGAAATTTGACTGGATGGATCAAGAAAAATACCAACTTGGAACTCTGGGTTGCTATCTATCTCATTATACTCTTTTGCAGAAAATACACGAAGAAAATGACCATCTAGAACATGTTGCCATAGTAGAAGATGATGTAAAAATTAACGACTCAAATATACCTCATATTGAAAAGGCAATTGCGGAAGCTCCGAAAGATTGGGACATGATCAGAAGCATGTGGAGCAGCACGAACCATCTTTCTCCAATCAACTACTGCCACCCCTTATCATGTTATTATGAACCAGAAATGACCAAGAGGTTTTTGCCCAGAATAATGAAAATTAAATATGATTGTAGGGCTTGTTGTCCAGTAATGAATACTTTCTACGGAGGCACTCACTTTCAAATAATTAAAGTAAAATCAATTCCAAAAATATTAGAATATCTAGACTCAGATGTATTATTGCCTATTGATGGATTATATACTACTCATGTAATTAATGTGTATCAAAAGAAAATGACTATAGATTTTGGCGTATTTGAGGGTGGCAGCGGAATCTCTCAAAAGAAATGAGTCAACTTTTTGCAAATAAATATATCGCATCACAAAAATGTGGGCTAGATTTAACGCTTGTAAAATCTGGAAAAGCTATTAAAAAAGATGATATTTTATTATTCTGCACCCTCAGGAACGAAGCTATAAGAGTTCCATTTTTTTTAGAGTATTATCGAAATCTAGGAATAAATCATTTCTTTTTTGTAGACAACGGGTCAACTGATAATTTTTCCGAAATTATTGCCGATCAACAAGATGTCACAGTTTACCACACAAACTCAAGTTACAAAGAGTCTGCCTTCGGCATGTATTGGCTAAATTTTTTACTATGGAAGTATGGAATAGACCACTGGTGTTTCACGTGTGATCCAGATGAGTTTTTTGTTTTTCCAAATATTGAACAAGAAAACATGCAATCTTTAACAAATTATCTAGAAAATAAAGGCAAAAATGCATTTTCTACCATCTTAATTGATATGTATGGTCAAGAAGATTTAGCTTATGAATTAGGTCGAGATCCTCTTGAATTTTGCGGTTATTTTGATAAATGTGGATATAGATTCAATCCCTCTTCGTCCACCGAAGGTTTATGGATTCAAGGTGGGGTCAGGAAAAGGTTATTCTGTCCAGATGAACCAGAGAAATCTCCAGCATTAAACAAAATTCCTTTAGTCTACTGGAAGCGTAATTATTTATATACATCCTCTACACATGATTTGCTTCCTAAAAAATTAAACCACTCTTCGTTTTCCCTCAAAACTGGAGCCTTACTCCACTTCAAGTTTCTTTCTACATTCAGGGAAAAAGTGAAGGAGGAAATGGCTAGGGGTGAACATTACAATGACTCAGGAGAATACAAACATTATCATGACAATTTAGATTCATTATCTTTTTATAATGATGAATTAAGTGTAAAATACATCAATAGCCAACAACTTATTGACTTAAATTTAATTAAAAATGATATCGCATGAGCATAAATTTATTTTTGTACACATACCTAAATGTGCAGGATGCTCCCTAAAAGAACACTTAAAAGAAAATTGCGGCAACGAACTTATAAACTCAGATCACCACTCTTTAGATGCAATATTTAGAACTTTTGGCCCGCAAGTTAAAGATTATTATAAATTTACTTTCGTCAGAAACCCGTGGGATCGCATCGTAAGCTTGTATTCTTTTTGGTTAAATCAAACTCCAAATAGCGTTTTTTATCAATGGGACTTCGAGCAGGTTAATTTCATTAAAAACAACAACTTATCATTCAATGACTTTGTGAAGCTTATCCCCTTGAATAATTCAGTTTTTCATGAAAAGCCTCATTTACTTTCATATATTGGGCATTTCATTAAGTCTCCTTCCTCGCTCGACTTTATAGGTAGGATAGAGAATTTTCAGGAAGATTTGGTTAAAATTTTTGGTCAAATCGGCATTAAAATGCAAAAAGACCGCTGGAGCAATAAAAGTAAGCATAAGCACTACAGTGAATATTACAATAATGAAACTCGTGATATTATTGCGAAACAATACTCAAAAGATATTGAATACTTTGGATATGAATTTGGAGAGTAAAGTGAAAAAAAACAACTTTAGAAATAATGTGGCAGTTTTAAAAGAAAACAAACATTATCGCTTTTCTGATCTCTTTTTCGAAAAAGGCATAAGATGGAAGCGAGATAGAAATGTAATATTAAATGATAATAAGCTTAAAGATAGTATTCTCAGGCAATACTTAGAGCAAAAAACAAAAGAAAAAGATTATGAAATTCTTAAACAAATCATTAAAGACTACATGTTTAAAAATAATCTTAAACTTCCTTCAAAATCTGAGTTAGTCATCCACTTAAGATGTGGAGATATCTTTGAGAAAATAGACCAATGCAGCAAAGATGCAGTCGAGAACCAGCATCTCCTAATAAAAAATCTACTGAAAAATCAAAAAAAAATTTTTAATAACAAAATCAATAAAGTAAGCGTGGTGACAGCCATGCATTTTGGGGCAAATGAATTAAATAATAAATACTTTTATTCCGAAGAAGTTTACAATGAAAATATTAAGTTTTTGGAATTCTTTGAGGGTGTAGTAAATCAAATAGGATATGAACTGAACCTTGTTTCAAATAATGATTTTGATCAAGATTTATGCTATATGGCTAGCAGTAATTTTTTTTTAAAGAGCTTTAGTCAAATTTCTGATATAATCGAAAGATGTCTACATAAAAATGCAAAGGTGTATAATATATAAATATTTATAAATTTAGAAATGAAAAGAAATGAAATATATTGTGAGAGCACTAAATTTTGCCATTGCACAACTGCTAGAGAGAGCAGAGGCTTGCCAAAAAAATACACCTTTACATATATCAATGAGCAATTAAAGATTATTTATTATGATATCCCAAAATGCGCATCTTCTACAATTAGATCAATATTTTTTAATGAGAGCATGTCACTTGCGAATCCACAAACAGATTTAAAAAATTATTTTAAATTTACTTTTTGCAGAAATCCATTTGATCGAATGGTTTCAAATTACAGTATGTTTACTCAAAGCAATTTTCGCATAAAACAAATCCAGCAATTTCACAATAACCCTCGAGAACTCTCCTTCCTAGAATTTGTGAAACTTACTTGCCAGCACACCAACCATCACTGGTTACCACAATATAATTTTATACATGGGTATGAGATTGATCATATTGGCCGCCTTGAAAACATGAAGCAAGACTTTTATATCGTTTGCGACAAAGCTGGAATCTCGCAACAACAACTTTCACAAAAAAACAAAACAAACCATAAGCGCTATACGGAATACTATGATGACGAAACAAAAGAAATTGTTGCGGAAAAATATGCGAAAGACATTGAATACTTTGGATATGAATTTGGAGAATAATAAATGAATTTTACCATTAATTTAAATACAAATGGATATGATTTTAGAGAAAGAGCATGCAATCAAATCTTATAAAATTTTTATCAAAATTTAAAGATGATAAAATCAAATATGTAGCTAATCCAGGCAATGCGGGTGATAGCCTTATTGCTAATGGAACATTAGCTCTTTTAAGGAAGCTAAACATAGACTTTAAAATTTGCAATATTCGTAATGCATTTTATGGAGATATTATTTTTTACGGTGGTGGAGGTAATCTTGTAAAACCTTATGATAATTTAAAAAATTTTTTATGGGAAAACCATCAAAATAATAAGATCATCATTTTGCCTCATACAATTTATGATTGCAGTGTTTTACTAAATTCATTAGGTAATAATGTTTACATTTTTGCAAGAGAAGAAACTTCTTACGAGTATATAAAATGCAACATGAACAACTTAGAAAATACCTTCCTGTCTGACGATATGGCTTTTCATATTGAGGGTATAGATTTTTATAAACAACAAAATCATATAGGAGAATGTAATGCATTTAGACTCGATTTAGAAAAGACTGATATTAAAATTCCTAAAGGAAATAAAGATATTTCGCATGATTTCATGTTCAAGCAAAATACTTTTAATG
>Ga0070746_10002951_pt1 | contig 10120 bp, 17 predicted proteins | sample VirMetDEL_Mar_21_FD_77016 | JGI IMG/M metagenome (GOLD analysis project Ga0070746, IMG submission 77016) | Aqueous microbial communities from the Delaware River and Bay under freshwater to marine salinity gradient to study organic matter... | ecosystem: Environmental > Aquatic > Marine >... | reverse complement strand
TAAAGTGATGGGGATGCTTGATACACCCCCATCAAATTTGCTTACTAGCTCCATTGTTGAGTTTGTGCCATCTCAGCAAGCTCATAGGCACGATCAGTATCTCCAGACTCTAACGCCTGTCGTATTTCCCAATGTGACCATATCTCGTCAAGCTGAGTAGCTGTGACTTCTGGTGCTGGGATAGGGAACTGAATTTCTGTAAGTAATTTAGGATCTATCATGTAAACCTCCATTAGATATAATCCATACATACACAGGATCGTGTATAAGTTTAAACGACCAACCAAAATACAAACAGTCATCCCCTTGCCGCCAAGGGCGGTCCGAAACGACTCATGTTGACCGAGAAAGAAAGTACAAATGGCAAGAGCAAGATATTCAGAACTACGAGTTGCAGGAGGGATTGACTGGGGATTGTATTTTGTGGGTCATCATACGTATGATACAATGGGCCTCGTGTGTGTGTGAAAACGGCCGACAGGCCGCCATTATCTTTGTTTGTCTTTCGAAAAGACAATCGGCTGTAAGGCCGACAGCAATGAAAGCGCACCGCAACCATCTAGACAGATAGGACAAGCCACACAGCGAATAGACTCCCTCGCCAAGAGGGAGCTTCGCAGTGGGGTGAAGGCCAGCCCTTGATTACGACCAACATCAAGGGTGAGGACGGTTTCATGCTATTGACCGCCGAAGGGGGTTTTGTCTCCCTGAGAAGGTCAATTAATACAAGGACATGCACTATGTGACTTGACAGCCAAATTGTGTGTAATGTAACATCAGTCCGTAGATAATTAGGATACGCCCCAATGGATGATAATGTTCTAGCAAACAGTGATCAACAGGAACGATACAAACAGGGTGTTGTTCCAATGAAAGACATTGAAGATAATGCACCAGCGTTGAGACAACAGCACAACAAAGTGACTGACGCTCAGGCTGATTTAGTCCATACAATCTTGCATGATGGTTGCAACCCAACAGAAGCGGCACAGAGGTTGGGTAGGAATAAGGCTTGGGTCTATAATACTCTTAATAAACAACATGTTATTGAATATAGACAAGCATTGGCATTGGCTACTTTAGGATGGGACGCAACACAAGCAATGGCAACGATGAGAGAACTGCTGACAGCTAAGTCACAATACGTTAGACTTGAAGCGGCAAGAGATCTGATGGATAGGGCTGGCTTCAGGGTAGATGCGCCGAGAGTAAGTGGTACGAACGTGCAGATTAATTTTAACGTGGACTAGGGGGTCCCAAGAGAAACTACAGCCTCCAGTAGAAAGCGGCTTAAAAATACGAATGCAGTTTTACCTATGAGGTAAATCACACACACGATGTTATTTAAAAAGCATCAATCTGGTAAAAAATTTTTTATATGAAAGGAGCAAAATTATGGGATTAAGTGGACCTAGCGGTGGAATGGGACCTCCAACAAAGGAACAGTATGAAGAACGCATCGAAGCAAAAAAAGCGGCAGAGAAAAATCGTGCCGAAGTTGATAAGCCTGACTTGGGCGGTAAGGGTGGTTTTTATGAAAAGAAGCCAAAGAAGAAAAAGCCAAAACCAGAACCAGCACCAGATACTGGAAGCGAATCACCGACCACCGAGTTAAGTAAGGCGGCAAAGAAGAATCTTTCTCAGAGCGGTGGACCAAGCGCAGAAAGAAGAGTGTTTATTAAGTGAACATAGATTACAAGCCCCCTGGTGAAGTTGCCAAGGCGTTTATGAAAGATGAATCTTTTGTTCGTGGGATAAGGGGTCCTGTTGGTTCGGGTAAGTCTGTATGCTGTTGCATGGAGATTATGCGTAGGGCTATTAAGCAAGAGCCTAATCAGTCTGGTATACGCAGATCGAGATGGGCTATTATCAGGAACACAAACCCACAGCTAAAGACGACTACCATAAAGACATGGCGTGACTGGTTCTCAGATGAGATGGGCAAGTTTGTATGGTCTCCGCCATACACTCATAACATTAATATTGCATTGCCCGACAAGACTGCTGTTGAGCTAGAGGTGATATTCTTAGCTCTTGATAAGCAAGAGGATGTTAAGAAGCTTTTGTCATTAGAGTTGACAGGTGTCTGGGTAAACGAAGCGAGAGAAATACCCAAGAGTATCATTGATGCATGTACTATGCGTGTTGGTCGTTTTCCCAGTATGCGTGACGGTGGCGCAAGTTGGTCTGGTGTTATTATGGATACAAATGCTCCTGATGAAACGCATTGGTGGGGTATCATGGCTGGGGAAGTTCCTGTTCCTGAGTTTATGCCAGAAGACGAAAAGCTTTTGTTGATCAAGCCTGATGATTGGACTTTTTACTCTCAGCCGGGGGCAATGACAGAGAAGAAAGATGAATCTGGTAAGTTCATAGGTTATGAACCTAATATGAAGTCAGAGAACAGGCAGAATCTGAAGTCCGATTATTATGACAAGATTATCTTGGGTAAAGCCCCAAGTTGGGTAAAGGTTTATGTTATAAATGAATACCAGACTATTATGGATGGTAAGCCTGTATATCCAACATTTAGAAGAGAAACTCACGTTGCGTCATCGCCTTTAGAGCCGCTAGATGGTCAAGAGATTATAGTTGGTATTGACTTTGGTAGAACGCCGTCTGCAATCTTCTGCCAGCAAGTTCATTCAGGAAGATGGACGGTATTCCATGAGCTTATAGGGCAAGACATGGGAGCAGGGAGATTCGCAGAAATCCTAAAAAGAGAAATAGCGAAGAACAGTTGGGATAAGCATATCTTCAGGTTTATTGGTGATCCGGCTGGTAATCAAATGGCGCAGACCAGTGAACAAACACCGTTTATGATTATGAGGGCTAACGGCATTGACGCAAGACCAGCACCATCCAATGATGCTACTCTAAGGATTGAAGCGGTAGAATCTGTTGTTAACAGGCTATCCGATGGTTATCCTAGTTTGCTTATATCGCCAACATGCACAGTATTGATCTCAGGATTTGAAGGTGGTTATCAGTATAAGCGCGTATATCATATGGGCAATGAGCGTTTTGAAGAAAAGGCTTCTAAGAATAGGTTCAGTCACATACATGATGCTCTTCAGTATGCCATGTTAGGGGGCGGTGAGGGTCGCAGAGTGGTTGTAGGCACAGGAGGTCGTCCTACCCCCACAACCGTAGAAAGAGTTGGCAACCCTTTTGGGCGTTTAAAGCGTAAAAATCGTTTAGTTAGAGGTTCTAAATGGTAAATACTTGGATAGTTTGCTTTCAAAGATCACCAAACATAGGTATTTGGCGGTTATTTACATTATTTAGGCAAGATTATGGTCATGTATTTGCCGCAAGTTACATAATAGAGCTTGATGCTTGGCTTAGAGTGGAGTTTGCAAGCCAAAGAATGCGTATAGAACTACTTGTTGGTGAAAAATCAGATGAACTTTTCTATGAATTGATGAGCAGTACAGTATGTGTAGAGATAACAGCTAAAGATAATCCTATACAGCTACCTAGATTAAATTACTGCACCAGCTTTATTAAGCACCTTTTGGGCATAAAAAAGTTTTGGATATTAACACCATATCAACTTTATTGTGAATTGATAAAATTGGGTGGAAAGCGCATGTTTGAAACTGAAAAGGAGACTTGACATGGGATTGTTTAGATCAAGTAGACCAAAGCCCGATCCTGAACTGGAAGCTCAAAAGAAAGCCGAGCAAGAAAAACTTAAGGCTGAAAAAGAAGCTGAAAAGAGACGTGTAGATGAACTTGAAAGAATGCGCCGAGCAAATCTTTTAGGTGCTAAGTCTTTGCAATCTGAAGAGCTAGAAGGGTTTACAGGTTTTGTTAGACCTCCAAGTCTAGCGAAAACAAAGAAGATGGGGTCATTTGATGCGAACGAGTGATGGTAATCCTGAAGCACCAACATCAGGTGGTGATAAACAGGAATATGAAAATGTAATGCGTAAGTACAAGAAGGCCAAAGGCAGATGGCATTCTTGGACTGATATATGGGAAGAGATATATGATTATGTTCTTCCACACCGTGAAAGCTTTTTCCAAGAAAGCCCTGCGGCTAGACGCACAGAGAACATATATGATGAAACTGCTGTTGTTGGTTTACCTAAGTTTGCTTCCAGATTGCAGTTAGGATTCTTTCCACCAAACGGCAGAGCATTTAAATTAATGCCGGGAACAGACTTTCCTAAATCTGAGATTACTAAATCGCTACAAGAAGAACTTGATCGCATCACTGACATGCTTCATGAGGGTCTTCGTAACTCTAATTTTAATTCTGAGTTGCATGAAGGTCTTCAGGATTTAGGCATGGGTACAATGAATATGATTGTAGAAGAAGGCAGATTTGTCGGCGATCTACATTTTACATCTGTACCGCCAACTAATATTGCATTATTGCCGGGTCACATGGATGGGGTAAGCTCATGGTTCAGATGGAACAATGAGATGGAATTAACTGATGTTAAGCATAGATACCCTGAAGCAAAGTTTAGCGACAAAATGCTTGAGGTACAAAAGAAAGATCCTCACAGAAAGACTAAAATAGTAGAAGCTACTATTTACGATGAGAGAGATAAATTTAAAGATGAATATACTTACTTCCTATTATCTGAGACAGATAAGGAAATACTTATTAAAAAGACGATGAAAGAGCGTGGTGACAATCCATGGATTACTACACGTTGGTCAAAGTCTGGATTTGAAGTATGGGGAAGAGGTCCTGTGCTACAGGCTATGCCAGCTATCAAAACATTGAACCTCACAGTTCAGTTAATTCTTGAGAATGCTGAGATGGCTATTGCTGGATCATTTGTTTATGACGATGATGGTGTATTTAATCCAGACAATATTACTATACAACCAGGAACTTTTATTCCTAGAAGTCCGGGGTCTAGTATAGATTCTTTACAAAGTGCTGGTCGTTTTGATGTTGCACAGCTAGTATTAGATGATATGCGCCGTAATGTTAGAAAGGCATTGTTTATTGATGAGTTGGATACTAGGCCAAATGCGAGAACGCCTTTATCGGCTACAGAGGTATCTGAACGTCTTGCCGATGTTGCGAGGGATATGGGTGCTGTTGCAGGTCGCATGCAGAAGGAATTTTTACAGCCTCTGGTTGAAAGAATTATCAGGATCTACACAAAGCAAGGGTTGCTTGACATCCCAAAGGTTGATGGAAAACAACTCAGAATTGTTCCAGTATCACCGTTGCTCAGAGCGCAAGATCAACAAGACGTAGCTGATTTTGTGAGATTCCAGCAAACAGTAGCTGGTACATTTGGTCCTGAGATAACTCCATTGCTCTATAATCAAGAGAATGTCATTAAGTATTTAGCAAGCAAATTTGGGGTACAAGAGGACTTGCTAGCTGATCAAGCACAAGTTAAGAATAATCTAGAACAGATTCAGCAACTTATGCAACAACAGCAAGGTCAACCGCAATGAAACAACATGCAGAGGTATCTATAGATGGAAAAGTCTATGCTAAAGAAACTGAAAAAGACCTTAATAGTAAAGCCTATGCTCTCTTCGGCAGTGGTATTGGAAGAGATTTTATATCGTACTTGGAGTCGATCACAACGAATAACGTATACCCTGCGGGGGTGGGCATCGAAACACTAGCTCATGCTGAAGGTGCTAGATGGCTGATGGCTATTATAAAGAAGCGCACTGAACTAGGAAGAAAACAACAGGATTAGAGGTTATTATGGCTGGTGACATGAAATTAGGTGCTGGCGGCAGATTTAAAAAGCTAGAAGGTGAACTAGCCAGAAAAGGCGTTGATGATCCAAAGGCACTTGCGGCTTATATTGGTCGTAAGAAATACGGAAAAAAGAAGTTTCAAAAGATGGGACAAAAAGGTCGTGAACAAGCCAGCAAATCCTAAATTATATGCAAAAGCAAAAGCTATAGTTAAGGCTAGAGTAAAGAAGTGGCCTAGTGCATATGCTAGTGGTCAGCTTGTTCAGCAATATAAGAAAATGGGCGGTAAATACAAATGAGCCTAAAGAAGTGGTTTGGTGAGAATTGGGTAGATATTTCCACAAAGAAAGATGGAAAGCATCCACCATGTGGTCGTAAGATGGGTGATAAGAGGGGATATCCTAAATGCGTTCCAGCCAGCAAAGCGGCATCAATGACAGCATCAGAAAAGAAATCAGCAACAAGAAGAAAAAGGGCATCAAACCCAGCAAGCGGCGGAAAGAAACCAACTTTTGTAAGGACGTAAAATGGCAGATACATGGCAAAGAAAAGAAGGGCAGAACCCCGAAGGAGGTCTTAATGAAAAGGGAAGAAGATCTCTAAGAAGGCAGGGAAAGAACATAAAGCGTCCTGTATCAGCTAAAGAAGCAAAGCGTTCACCTAAAGCCGCCGCTAGACGTAGAAGTTTTTGTAAGCGGATGATGGGTATGAAAAAGAAGCTTACAAGTGAAAAGACGGCTAATGACCCTAACAGTCGTATCAACAAAGCACTTAGAAAGTGGGATTGCTAATGAATGAAGAAGCAGAAGTACAGGTAGAAGAAGGTTCTACAGAACAGGTTCAGGCAGAAGGAGTGGTGTCGGAGCAACCTGATAGACCAGAATGGCTACCAGAGAAATTTGAAAGACCAGAAGAACTGGCTAATAGTTATAAAGAATTAGAAAGAGCTTTTTACTCTAGGAAAGAAGAGTTAAGAAACTCTATTGTGGAGGAGCTAAATAGCGAAGCCACATCTAATGCTCCAATTAGTCCGGCAGATTATGAAGTCAATATTCAAGCACCAGATGGCATGGAGTTTAATGTAGACGAAAATGATCCTCTTTTAGATTGGTTTCGTGGTAAATCACATGAGTATGGGTTATCTCAAAACGAGTTTAACGATCTTGTTTCTGAGTGGGCTACAATGGAAGCACAGCGTGGTCCTGACTGGAATGTAGAATCAGAAGCACTTGGTGAACATGCAGAGCGTAGGCTTGAGCGTGTAGATTCATGGGCAAGCAAACATCTTAGTGATGAAGCATATGGTGCGTTTGCAAACATTCCTGCATCAGCAAACATGGTTCAACTGTTTGAAGAGCTTATGGAGCTTAATGGTCAGCCCAAGTTTAACATGACCAGCAACACTGAGTTCCAAGAGCGTATAAGCAGAGAAGACCTGATGCAGATGCAACAAGACCCAAGATACTGGAAAGATAAAGACCCGACATTTATCTCTAAAGTAAGGGCTGGTTTTGAGCAATTGGCACGTCAATAGTATTGTGAATATTTAACACATTAATATTGTGTTACTTTTTATTTGCTTATAAATAGCCCTGATTCGCCAGATAACCTTATGGCCTGTGCGCTGACGGACAAACTACTTATGGCGTTCGTTTTAACTTTTTTTATAAGGAGCTAGTAATGGCTACACCAACTATTAGCACATCCTTTATTGAGGAGTTTGAATCCGGCGTTCATATGGCTTATCAGCGCATGGGTTCAAAGCTTCGGAACACTGTTCGTACCGCTTCTGGCGTTAAGAACAAAACCACGTTCCAAAAAATCGGTAAAGGCTTTGCAACAACTAAGGCTCGTCATGGCAACATTGCCCCGATGAATCTTGAACACACTAATGTATCTGTCACCCTCGAAGATTACTTTGCTGGTGAGTGGATTGATGATCTCGATCAACTACGTATCAACCACGATGAAATGCTGGTTGCACAACAGTCAGGTGCTTATGCACTTGGTCGTAAGACTGATGAACTGATCCTCGATGCAATGGATACAACTTCATCTACTGCAAACGAAACAACCAATGGTGCAACACTTGCATGGGCATTTGGTCTGATGGAATCATTTGGAAACAATGACATTCCTGATGACGGTCGCCGTTATGTTGTTGTAGGCTGGGAAAACTGGTCACAGCTTATGGACTTAGACGAATTTTCTCGTGCTGAGTACATTGGTGAATCAGACCTTCCATTCCAGAATGCTATGACAGCAAAGCGTTGGCTTGGCTTTATGTGGTTCCCATTCTCAGGTCTTGCTGATGATGGTTCAAACCGCAAGTGTTTTGCTTGGCATGCTGACTCAGTAGGTCATGCAATTGGTGCAGATGTTTCTTCAAACATGCAGTATCACAACGACAAAGATGCCTACTTTGCTTTGAATAAGATGCAGATGAATGCTGTTCTTATTGATGCAAATGGTTGCTTTGAATGTTCACTGAAGAAATAAGGAGATAGCATAATGGCCTTTGTTAAAGACGATCTGTCTCTCGTAAACTACAGTGGTAATGGTTTCCACATTTGGCATTACACAACTGCTGACGCAAATACAGCCGTTGATGGTGCTGGTTACTTTAATGCCGCCGCTAATGAAATGAACATTGGCGATGTCATTTTTGCTAACACAGCTACTGGCGGCACACCTGTTTATGGTATGTTTGTTGTTAATGCAAATGACGGAACTACCGTTGACGTTGCGAACATGGTAAGCCTGTCAGCTACTGACTCTGACTAATGGCTAGACCAACACTTAAAAGGAAGGCGGCGGCAAAACCTGTCGCCCCTTCTAACCCCAAGTCAAAGAAGTTACGCAATGGCGTTGTAACTTTTGGGAAAAATGTTACTCTTGGAAGGAACGCAAAATGAATACATGTTCTACATGCCCACACCCAGCCAAATGCAGATCGGCTGGTAAATGTCTTAAGCAAACAAAGTCACCTAAGACAATGGGGAAGCCATCTAGCGGTGGTTATGGTAAGTAATGCCAACTACACCCTCTACAGATATTGAAGTAGCACAAAAGGCAATGGTTCTAATTGGTTTAGAGCCATTAACTTCATTTACAGACAATACGGATGAAGCTCTTGTGATGAACACTATCTTTGAGGATGTTGTTGCTGATTGTTTAGCCCAACACAACTGGAACTTTGCTACTGGTCAAAAGCAACTAGCTAGGCTCACAGATGCTCCGGCAGACAGATGGGATGCGGCTTATGCATTACCAATTAGTCCTAAGGTGTTACAGGTGCAGACAGTTACTATAGATGATGCTACACAGTCATATGATATATATGAGCGTTATCTATATATTAATGCACAGGAAAGCGATGTTGTTGTTCTGAACTATATCTTCAGACCAGAAACGCAATACTGGCCTCCAGCATTTACTATGTGGGTAATATTTAGACTAGCTTCTGTTTTGGCTTTGTCAGTTACTCGTAAAGCTGATATTGCTGGGCAGTTTACAACTTTGGCAGAAAATCAATTTAGAAGAGCAAAGGCTAGAGATAGCCAGCAAGTAACAACGCAAAGCCTTCGCTTGAGCAGATACCACCGAGTAAGATTGGGTAATGGCATCTACGACAGAATAGAAGGCACAACTTCATGAGTCATAAATGGCACTGCTTAGATCATTCTATTCAAACTTTACTGCTGGAGAGTTAAGCCCACTCTTGTCATCAAGAGTAGATTCTGATGCATATAGAAATGGTCTAAAGACTCTTAGAAACTACCGAATACTTTCTCAAGGTGGAGTGAGAAGAAGACCCGGTCTTCATTATTTGCAAACACTCAGCAATTATACATTTCAGACAGAGCCTTATGTTTATGACGAAAATGAGGCTTATATCCTTTTATTCAGTAATGGCAAGTTAGAGGTTGTAGATGTTGCCACACCCACCGTTGTAGTTGACACAATTACATCTTGTCCTTGGAATACCGCTATGATTGGTGAGTTATCTGTAGCTCAGTCTGGGGATACAATGATTATTGTTCATCCAGATATGGCAATGCAGAAGTTAACTCGTACTGCGGCAGATACCTTTAGCCTTACCGATTATGACTTTGATCATGCTGGAACAGCTCATTATGAACCTTTTTATAGGTTTGTTGCAGAAGACGTAACGATTACTCCACAAAACTCTAATACTAGCAGTCAAACATTTACTGCAAGCGAATCTATATTTAGCAGTGATTGGGTAGGAGAGCATATTGAGTATACAGACAGTGCTGATAAAGTTGTTCATATAGAGATTACTGCCTATACTTCAGGAACAGAAGTAGTAGGAAATTTTAGTGCGGCAGTAGCTAATACAAATGCAAGAGACACTTGGAAAGAGCAAGTTTTTTCTAGTCGCAAGGGTTATGCAAGAAGCGTT
>Ga0070746_10002950_pt1 | contig 10121 bp, 6 predicted proteins | sample VirMetDEL_Mar_21_FD_77016 | JGI IMG/M metagenome (GOLD analysis project Ga0070746, IMG submission 77016) | Aqueous microbial communities from the Delaware River and Bay under freshwater to marine salinity gradient to study organic matter... | ecosystem: Environmental > Aquatic > Marine > Coastal... | reverse complement strand
TTTTTTACCTTGTTTTAATGCTTGTCTTTTTCCGAATCCATATGTACCACTAAATTCATTTAACAAACTGTAATCAGGTTTCCATTTTGCAGCATCATATGCTTTTATATCACTAAAAAGTTTTTTAGAAAGGTTAAGCTCGTCTGTATTAGCAGGAGCTTTTGCTACTAGTTCTGCCATTTCATCAGTATATCCAGGAAGCTCCCAATATTTATCTGGATTTTTTAGTACTGTTTTAAATAATTCTCTTTTTGCTGGATCTTGTATTTTATTCACATAAGATATCATTCTTGGATCATTAAAAGGAGCTATACTTCTACTTGAAGCTATTACATCTAAAGGATTGTCTTTTATAGTTCCAGTAAGTCTATTTTGTATATTTCCTACATTATATCGACTAGCTCTAGCATCACTTAAAATTAAATCTGTAACTTTATCAGAACCTGGTTTATATTTATCTATATCTTCTGCACTTGCTTTTTGATACCAAAGTCTATCTTTTGAAGAACCTGCTTGACCTGGTTTAGTGAATCTAGAATATTTTTGAGTAGTAAGTAAATCTTTAAATTTTGCTTCTCCTTTTAAAACTTGTCCCATTCCTGGTACAAAATCTCTAACTTGTGGAATTCTTCTTACTGCATCAACTCCTCCTGCAATATTTCCATAACCTGCTCTTAATATTTCTGATCCTACAGGAAGTGCAGATACTCCACTCATAGCTACATTAAATGCTGCATCTCCAAAAGATCCTTTTCCTTGTTGATAATCTTTTATAGATTGTCTTGTCATAGAAGTAGGATCTGTAAATTGATCTACTCCATAAATACCTCCTGCAACGTCAAGCAATTGCATAGGATTTAGCATATATTTAGAAAACTTTGGAGCTGTATTTGTTAATAAAGGTTGTTTTAATACTTGTTTAGCTGCTTGAACACTTTGTTTTTTTGCGAATTGTTTTAACCCTTGTTTAGCTCCTTGTCTAATTAAACTACCTGCTCCAAAACCATAAATCATTCCTGGTAAATTCCACATAGGACTATCTTGTACTACTCTTGTATTTTCTTGAAGCATTGCTTTTCTATATGCTTCTTCTTCAGCGTCAGTCATATAAACATCTCGATTGCCATAATTATATAAATCTACAGGATCTCCAGTAAGTCTTTTTTGCATACCTGTTTGATCGTTAAAAATTACATTACCTTCGTCATCTTTATAAACATCTTCTGCAAAAATAGGATAAGATCCCATATGCCCTCTCCAAGCATCGCTTTTATCTAAATGAACTAAATGCCTTTTGTTTATATAATCTGTTAAATCTTTATGAGCAACTTTTTGTTCTTTTTTATATCTTTTATCATAAAAATTAGGATCCTTCATTTCTCCTTCTACTCCTTCTAAAGTATAATTTAAATAAGGATCATCTAAACTTTTAGTATCTACTACTCTAGATTGGCCTGCTTCTCCTAAACCTGACAATTTTATCAATTGTCCAGTAGCAGGATTAAAACCGTGGGTTCCTTTTAATAATGCTCTTTTAATTTGATCATTATATTTTTCATTAACATTTCCTGGAGATATTAAATTAAAATTAGCAATGCTGTTTATAAAATCAGAATCTTGAGCATATGAAAGAATCATATTAGGAGCCTCTTTATCACTTTCTATATTATAAAGTTTTTTCCTTTCTCCAGCTTCCATAGGACCTAACCATTCTCCTTTGCTCTTTAATTGCTTATCATATTCTTCTTGTCGTTGAGCTAAATGTTGAGGAGTTCCTATATAACTAGTATCATCGCCCCAAGCTAAAGCTTTTGCAGCTGCTAAAGAATTTTCATTCCCTTTACTTTCTAAATCTATCCAATTATCTGCTCCTTGTTTTTTAGTATAATAATGAGGTGTTCCAGATTCGTTATATGTTTTTTTATAATCCCAACCATATTGTCTAGTTAATTCATCTGATCTTGAAGGAATAGGAGCATTAACTGCTTTTTTTAATTCTAAAAAATTAGTGGTGCCTTCTTTTAATGGATCTTTAAATCCACCATTTACATATTTTCTAGAATTTCTAATATGGTTTTTTAAAGACTTAATAAATCCTCCTTCTTTAAAAGGTAAAGCAGTAGTGTCTTTGACAAATGTTTTTTCAGATGGATAGTCCCAAGTAGGAATAATAGGAGCCATTGCGCCTCCATTTTTAAAATTATATTTTATATTAAGCCTAGGATCTCTTTTTCTTTTATCTTTTGAAAAATTTACTGAAGCTCCTATATTAAAATTTCCTAGTTTTTTTGAAACTTGTCCTGTTAAGCTGCCTTTATAGTCAGGATTATTTTCTAATGGTTTAATTCCTACAAGAGTCAAATCAATTCCTTTTCTAGGAAATCCTAATCCTGCTACTCCTAATAAATCATTACTTGGCATTCTTTGTGCAAATGCATATTTACTAACTTTAGGAGTATAGCTGTAAGGATAAACTCTAGCACTAGGATTTACATTAGACTTTTGCCAAGGATGGATTTTTAAGAGAGTATCTTTTGTCTTAGATCTTTTATAATCTTTAAAAGAACTAACAGGTAAATTATATTTAGGCGGAGTTCCTGGCATTTAAAATATTTGTGCGTCATAATAAGAAACTAATCTATTCATAATTAATTCTTTATTATTATCGTTGTCGAAATATAAAGTTAATAAAAAATGAGTAGATCTAAAACGTCCTTTTTTACTAGTAGAATTATTATCTCTAGGAAGTTTAATTCTCCATTTATCAAAACGTCTTTTTATTCTTCCTGCACTGTAAGGAATTACTCCAGAATCTTGTGTCTCTGTAGCAATTTTAAATCCTGTAATAGTTTTAGTTCTGTCTATTACTTTATTATCGTTTCTAACTATACTATTAAATTCTAAAAATCTAAGAACTTTATTTATATCTGCTTTAGGATTAATAACTAAAGTTAAATTACATCCTACTTTATTATCATAAAACTCTCCCCAATTTCCTATGTTATGAACATAAAAATCATTTTCTTTATTTACAAAAGGATTGCTGCTTAATAAAGTATTTCCATTATTAATCCACATTTTAGGATTAATTGATAATCTTGTAGAAAATTGATTAGCTATTTCATCAAATACTATTGTATTAATGTCTCCTTTTTCTGAATCAGTAGTTGATAAAAAAGTAAAAATAATTTCGTCATTTATTTCATCTATTCCAATATGAGATCCTTTTAATAAAATAGGATTATCTCCTCCATCCTGTTTTCTTAAAAATACATCTTCTCCTAAAAATTGTAAGTAAGAATGCATGCCTTTTAATTCTGATAAAGGACTAGTTTGTAGACCTCCTTTACCTTGACCTAATTGATATATTTTTCTGTGAATAGCATCAAAGAAATAAATAGCATTATTAGTTGTAGCTATTGCCCATTGATGTATTGAACCTACTTCTTTAGAATAATACTGATGTTTACCCCAACCTTTTGCTGTACCTAATTCTGTAGGTACACCATCATCTGTTGTAGTAATTGCTTCTCTATTAATACTGTAAACTCCTGTTCCTTGATCTTGTAAAAAATAAACATTGTCTTTAAAGTTTATAATTTTATTTATAGGACCGTGATCATCTACATCATAATAATCATTGATAGCAAATTTTGTCCAAGAATCTATAGCCTCTCCGTTGACTTTTACTGAAGATAAATAAGCTCTTACATCATTTGTTAAAGATAAATCTATAACACTATTTGGCTGTACAAAAAATTGTACTTCTCTATCTAATTGAGAAAAAACAGGATTATAACTATAAGTTTTATATTTATCTAAACCTGGGTCAAATTTTCCATAATTAGAAAAAGTATTATTATCTTCTTGTCTATAATACACACTTTCTAGTCCTCCAGATGTTTCTCCTTCAAATTGAAATTTAATTCCTCTAGTAGTATTAGCACTATTATTTAGATTTAAATTAATAGTACTTTCTGTTACCATTAAATCTGTTCTTGTAAAAACATTATCATAATCATCACTATTTGATTCATAAAATTTACTATTAAATTCTATCATTGCTTTTTGTAGACTAAACATAGATATAAAAATATCTCCTCCATAAACTATAGGAGAATAATCTAAATTTCCTGACGTTGTTTTAATTATAGGAGAAGCAGGAATAAAACTATTTGATTCTAAAGCATTAGTTGAAAATCCTCCATATATTTCATTCTTAGGTATAACAAGATCTACAATAGGAATTGCTTCGTTTTTATTAATAGTAGTAAGTCCCCCTGAACCATCAGGAACAGGTAATGGTGCTATTTGAGGATTACTAGGAACAGGTGTATGAATAGTATTTCCTGCTATTTGAAAATAATCTCTCCAAGGTTTATCTGTTCCTGGAGTAGTGTAACTAGTATTACTGTTTAAAGGGTCTAAAGAAAAAGTATCTAATAATACAGTTAAATTAGTTCCTGCTCTAGCTACTCCTCCCGATCTATTTGAAAGACTATTTCTTGGATTATTTAATCCCCAATCTTGAGCAACAATAGGATTATCTGCTCTAGTACCTATATAAGCAAAATAATTTCTAACATAAGTATCTCCTCTACCTAAATCAGGAGATTTACAATTTGAATAATTGGCAGTGAGCACGTCTCTTCTAGGCATTTGAGGCGTTGTATTAATAGTAAAATTTGCTCTTTGATTATCTTGAGGAAACAGTATAACTTTAGTATCAAGAAAAACATTAGTACTGTCTCTCATATCAAAGTATGTAGACCTTTCAATTTTTCTAATATTTTCAATACTATTAAAAGTTATAGGCCCTACTCGTCTAAATTTAAAACCTCGATCCCATATATCTAAATTATTATTATTTCCTAAATTTTGAGCTGCAGGTCCAGTACCTGATTGAGTAGTTTCTTCTCTATAATCTCCTGCACTAGGAGGAGAAGGAGAACCTCCTACTGTAGCAGTATAACATCCTGTCATTAAAAGTGAAGCATTGTTAGCAGCATTAAGTGCTAAATCAGGAGTGTTATTAAAATTGTAAGATATTTCAGGAGAATAAAAAGCTAGATATTGAGACTTAATAGTTGTATTAACAATTGCGTCTGCACTTCCTGGAGTTTGAGGAAAAATATTATTATAATCTGTATAAGGATTGGCAGATAGATCATTATCTTGATCGTCTATAAAATATTTAAGACTATCATTTTGAATATCTGGACTAGTTTGTGGGCTAGTATCTACTATTACACCTCCGTTTCCTTGTTGATATTTCCAAACTACAGGAGTATTAAATTGATGTAAAACTTTTTCATCTTCATTAACTCTAAAATCATAATCTGGATTACTAGGAGTATCTCCCATTCTAATATGAGCATAAGGACTTACAATACCTTGAGATAATCTTCTTTTATCAGTATTTTCTCTATCTACTCTAACTATTTGAAAACCTTCTATTTTATCTAATAAACTTGGACAAGAATTAAAATCTATATTAAATTTTATCCCTAAATTTAAACCTACTGTAATAGGTTTTCCTGTTTTACCTATAGTACCTGTTGAATCATCGTAAACAGTGCTTAATGGCCAATAAGGAGATCCGCCAGTATTATTTACTCCATTTGCTTCTGATATATCTGGAAACTTAATATCTCCAATATATTCTACATAAGTAGCTTCTCCTTTTAATGTATAAAATATAATACCAAATCTATAAGTTTCTCCTCTTTTATATCCTCGTAGTAAACTAGAAACTATAGGAGAAGCTGCGTTAGGTATACTTCCATCTGGATTAGGACGAACTCCGTATCCATCATTTAAATCATGGTTGTCTATTCCGTAATGAATATTTGCAGCAACATTATGAAATTTAGATTGATACTCTACATCTACAGTCATAGGTTCTAAATGGAAAGAATAAGAAATATTATCTCCTGTAATTGGAGTAGGATTTCCTCCTCCTAAAGTACTTCCATCTATTTGATATTTAAATTGATTTGCAGGAAGCTGCCAATCTTTATCCCAATGTTTATCTTTATTAAATTCTGCATTAAATGCTTTGTCTAAAATAGTTCCTGGAGTAGCAACAGATGAATTATTATATCTTTTAGTCTTTGATTCAAAAGTTTCTCCAGGAGCTAATAAATCATTTATATTAATTGTAGAAGACTTTATGTTAGCTCCTATTAGATAATTATCTTTTTGAGTAACACTTTTAAAAGTTTTAAATGCAAAGTTCTTACTAGCAAAAGTAAATAATTCTATATCAAATATTGAATCTTCTGTTCCAGTATAAGTTATTGTTGTAATATCTGAAATAATATCTTTAGTTTCAATTGAGGAAGCTACTGGAGTTGCAATTGAACTTTCATAATATAAACTAAAAAATTCTATTCTTTCAAATAGTCCTACGTAAGCACTAGTATCTACTAATAGTTTTATAGATTTAAATGAATTTATTTTTTCAGGCTCTCCTACATATTCTGCTACAGTATTATATTCAGAAGCAGAAACTATATGAATCATATTACTTGGAGGAGATATTAAAGTTTCTTTTCCGTCAGATGTAAGTAATCTATAAGCTATTTGGTACATTCCTGAATTTAATTCTCCACCTCCGCTTATATTATCTACAATTGGTTGAGTAAATTCTACATTTGGATATATATCAATATTATCAACATTAAAAGTATTTAAATTTGGATCTGCTACATTTATAGTTCTAAATATCTTATTGTAATCTGTCCAATAAATTCTTTGTATACTTTCATTTTCATAACGACCTAATGCTTCTATTGGCCATTCTTTCTTAAAAAATAAATTAGGATTATAATATAATAATGTAGCAGCTCCTCCTGTTATTTCACGAGTTGCGGGATTATACTCTACTTGATAAATCCATCCTTTTGTTCCACTATTATCTGCTACAAATAAAATAATTTTATCTCTAATTGTGCCGTAACCAATAGCTTCAGGAACATCGGCACTCCAAGAAATAGGAGTATTTGGAGGATCATTATCAAATGTTCCTGATGTAGGAATAGTAAAAGATAATTTATTTCCTTTTATATTTGTAAAGGCTCCTTGAGATTCTCCTACAGTAGTAGTTATTCTAACATCTAAAGCATCGATATACATATTCTGCTTAATCGTATCATAAGCAGTATCTTTATCCATTCCGCCATATGTATTAACGTGTCCTTCCATGAATTAGTTTTAAGATGTTGCTGGATTAACGCCTGCGCTTACTATAGATATATTAGTATTAGATCTAGCTCCTGATACGGGTCTAAAATTACGTTGTTCAGGCAATTGCATATTAGCAAAAAAGCTTGCGTGCGCTTGTACGTCTGGTATAGTTCTAAGAGTTGCGTTTTGCATACTTTCTGCTTCATCTACACCGTTCCATTGTTTAGCATGATTTACTGCTTGTGCAAAATACCAATCTCTATCTCTTTCTATAACTTGATATACATCAGGACGAAGATGCCCTTGCATCCACAGCTTTTTAGCTATTTTTAACGCTATATAATGAGAAGCTGCTTCTAACCATTGCTGCTCTGCAGGCACTGTAGGATATCCATGTTCATCTGTAGGAATAGCATTGTAACTCATTGCTATAAAACCATTGTTAAAAGATGTGAAAATGAATCCTCCTTCAACAGTATATGTTTGATCTGATTCAGAAGTGTAATCTCTTCTATCTATGTGATATCTTTTGTGGAAATAATCTGTTGCCCATCGCATGGGAAACATACGTCCTTTTCCGCATTCAGCTTCTTCTATATTGTTAACGGAAGTTAAATGTGATACTTGTCCTATTTTATGAAGATCAAAAGGTAATTCTGCTCTACCGTCACATATTTTAATATAAGCAATATTATTTTCTAAAGTCATAGGCACATTAGTGTGGGCCATAAATTCAGCCAACCATTCTACACCTTCTTCTTCATGAACGTCGTAATTAAATCCAAAGTCTCTAATTACTTTATCTAAAATTGCTTTATATGAAACAGTTTTACCAGCAAACATTATCCTAGATTTTTAAGTACTTTTTCTAATCTATCTGCAATTCCTTCTGAAGAATTATTTTTAAGAGGGTCTTCTGTTGTTACAGATTTATCATCTTTATAAACCCATTCTCCGTCTACTTTTTTACGAGTACATACAGTTTTAATATAACCTCCGTCGACTTCTTCTACACGAATTTCTTCGTAACCTCCGTCTTCAAATTCTTTACGGTTAATTCTTACTGTTGTTTCTACTTCTGTAGATGATCCTGTTGAATCATCCATTGGCATTTCCATTTTATCCATAATAAAAAACTTTTCTGTTTGGGTCTTTAACTACCTTAGCAATTAATCTTGAATATTGCCTAGAAGGTTTAAAGACATAAAAACTTTTATACTTTAAAACATTAGTTAATTTATCCCAATAATGCTCATAAAACTCACCGCTGCTATGATCATTTTGATGATAAATAACTTTCTTATTTTTTAATTCAACTATCTCTTCTTTAGATAAACCAGGATGTTTAGCTTTCCAAAAATCCCAAGTACTTTTCCAATCTACTTTTAAACTTTTAGATCTATTACCATTTTTATCAAAGAAGTTTAATTTTTTACTCCTTATTCTTAATTTACCTACTTTATTTATTTTTAGTTCTAGGCCTGTTTCCACAATAGCTTTACTAAAAGCAGTAAGTAATTCTTTTATAAAAGCACTATATAAAGATTTACTAATTATTTCTTCTTTAGCGTTTTCTTTATAATGCTTATAAAACTCATTCCTTTTTACATTACCTTTTGTTTTACCTTCTCCTCTTATCATTGTTGAGGTTGTTGTTGTTGTTGTGCAGGAGCTGCTTGTCTCATACCTTGAGTTCTAGCATCTTGTGCATCATTCATATCGTCAAATGGTGCTGCGCTTTTTTGCATCAACTGCTGTAAAATAATAGGTTTAATATATGTCCACATCCATTGATTAATTGGATATGGTTTATTAGTAGACCAACATGTAGTTCCATCTACGCAATCTACATAATTAAGCAAACTAGTAGGATCTTCAAATATTCCTCGTAAAGTCATATACTTAATGTTTTTAACATTAGAGTCTTTACTTATAACATACATATACTCATCATATAAAAAGGTATAAATAGCTGTTCTAGTAGTTCTGCCGTGTCCTATAAAAGGAACTCTAGAATAATCTATTACGACAAATCTAGGCTTAGTTATATCAGCAGGTCCTACAGCTGCTATACCTTTTTTAAAATATAATTCTATTGTATTAGGAATTTTCTTTTTAGTTCTAAGAACTTTACATGCATCTGGCACTGTGATGCAACAATCTATAGGATTAACTAGTTCTAATTCTAAACAATTAAGATTTTGAAGTACATATGGATCTATTCGACGATTTTTATTATATTCGTTTCTTAGCCATAAGGACCTTTGTTCGTTAATTAAATCTGTATAGAAATCATAAGAATACGAAGATTCTATGGAGTTAATCGCTAATGATTCATCTATTTGTGCCTGAAGATCTTCTAAAGTTAGCATAGTAACAAATATATGATTTATTTTCGACTTTTATCTGCCTTGTCCTCTATATTTCTTTTTATAGTTTTTAGACGTTTTTAGATTAGAAGTCTTTGCTTTGGCATGTATTAACGGTCTTTTTATCTTAGCACTTTCTTTTTGGTTATCTATTGTTCTAGCCATTTTCTACTTGTTGTATCATTTCAAAATGAATCTTGGCTATTCTATCTCTTCCATCTTCAGATAAAAGATACTTGTGACAGTTATCAGAGTTAGTCATAAAGAAGTTTTCTGATAATATCGCAGGCATAGCTGTATGTACAAGAACCCAAAAGTTAGATTCTTTATCTACATCACCATCAGTAGTATCTTTCCTCATATACTCTCCTGTGAACTCTCTCATGGATTTTTCAAATAGTATTGTAGCAATACCATCTGATTTAGTTTCACCTCTTGAAGTATATACAGACCAACCATTTGCAGACTCTTGATCAAAACCATTTGCATGTATGCTTACATATATACAAGGTTTGCCAGAAGACTTAGCAATTGAGTTAGCTTTATCTTTTCTATCAGATAAAG
>Ga0070746_10002949_pt1 | contig 10122 bp, 22 predicted proteins | sample VirMetDEL_Mar_21_FD_77016 | JGI IMG/M metagenome (GOLD analysis project Ga0070746, IMG submission 77016) | Aqueous microbial communities from the Delaware River and Bay under freshwater to marine salinity gradient to study organic matter... | ecosystem: Environmental > Aquatic > Marine >... | reverse complement strand
TTCCCATAGCCAAGCACAAATACCAGATGCCGTTGTATATTCAATAGCAGTCATTTGATGATTACTTATGAAAGTTCGTTGAAATGTGCTTTCTTCTAATACACCTTTCTTTTCACCGATCACCTTTACATATAGGATAACTTGGTCATCTTTTGTCGTAGGGACGCTTTGCTTGAATATCTTTACAAAGTCTTCACGATATTTGCTCATATTCAAATCTTCAAAAAGAAACTTCATGTGTTGCCTATGACCAGGATAACGAATGGTTCGGTAGTTCATATCATAAACTTTACCATCCCACGTTTCGTGTAGCGTTCCTAATCCGCCGCTGGTATTGAATGCTTCGTATTCTGTTCCATCAATGATAAGTGTTTCATATCCAGCCAATGGTGGAATCTTACATACTTCACCGCCCTCTACGGCATCACACCAGTTACAATATTCATTGATAACACCTTCGGGACTCCAACTGAAATAATATTTCATATTGTTGTTTGGGTATCTTGGTAATGCACCTACACGCATTTGGATTGTATCAACAGTATCAAACTGTAAAGCAAGATTGTGAGCAATGATATTCACAGCACCAGGAGCAAGACCACATTGCGGAATAATACTTGCGGATGTTTGTAAAGTTTTTAGATATTCTGTTGTTTCAACATCTTCCGATAAGTCCAAATAATGCTTATTATTTTTGGCACAATATGTTGCAATTTCACGGTTAGTTTTCGGCGGTGTAGCACAGCATATGGTATCATATCCGTCAAGTTGCGAAAAATCGCTTAAAATAGTGCTATATTGCTGTTCCACTACATCATATGCGTCAGCCTCAATATAGTGTTCATTTAAACGCTTTTTTATTGCTTTGCCTATTCGTCCGAATCCAACGATTGCTATCTTCATTTTGATACTCCAAAAAGATATTTATAGGCATAAAAAAAGAGGGGATAAAAATACCCCTCTTCTTATATCGAATGTCGATAAAGCCTTACTTACAACGCTTGGCTTCGTCTGGTTTCCAACGGCTCTTGCCGTCTTCCATTGCTACTTTGTAGCCGTCCCAATCACCAGCGAACATTTCGTCTGTTGCACACTGATCGTAGGAAGCGCCACCAAGTAGCAGCATTGATAGTACTAGGAATACTCCCATTTTGTTTCTCCTTTATAAAGAAGCAGATTGCTCTGCAACTTTATTTAGTTATTTTAGAGTGGGCACAGAAATTTCTACTTGCTTTTTCTCAAACTCAACGTTCTGAATAAGACGGTCAACATCTACATTATAGACGAACAAACCGCCCACGATAACACCCAATAGAAACTTAAACATTTTATCCTCCGAAAGTTGTGATAATGGTTGATAGGGCTTTAGTTAGCTTATTTGGATAGATACGCTTACCATTTTTATTTTCAGCATAGATAACCGTATCAGTTGGATAGTTGCTATAAATGTCCATATAAACGATTGCATGACGTAAAGACATTGTTGCTGGAAATCGTTGTAGTTCCGCCAATGTCCAAGAACCAGAGAACGGTCCTGGCTTATAATGAAGAGTCCAGTTATTCACTTTCTTTCCTTCCTAAAGACAGGGTTAACACCAACCAACAGCACTACTATCAACCCAACAGAATACAGAACAAAATCAAACCAATCAAACCGTTTCATCGTCCAATATCCTTTATATCAGATTTACTACGAAGTTGGTAAGCACCCTTATTGTAGGCGGGGGCTACGGTATACTTCTTACTACGCTCAATGCGTTCTTCTTTGGCTAACTGTGTGCTTGATTTGATAGCACAAATAACATCACTGGTAGGCGGCAACCCTCTATCCTCAACCTTGTACGAAGGGATAGGGGAACGATAGGTCTTGCCTTTACCAGTATAGCCAACACGTTTGAGAGTTTTTTCTAACTCACGCTGGGCTTGCGCTAATCGTTCAGCCTTTTTCATTATACTATCCTTATGGATGCAGTGGGAAGTTGCCAACAACAGCGCCAAGCATTGGATCGTTTTTGTCGCCAAAGATGAACGAACAGGTGTCAACCGGCAAGAAGTGTGTCGTGTCGCCATCACGCAACGGGTAGGTTGGATCGTGAACAACGCCAGAAACAAACCCCATCGCACCAGCAACTTCAACTGCGGTACGCATCTGTGCTTCGTTCACAGCCAGAACCAAAACAGTGCCGAAACCCTGTTCAGTCTCTGTACGCCATTTCCAAAACAGCTTCAAGTCGGCATCGTCGTCAGGGTTGGTAGAATATCCTTCAAACTTATCTTCTTCTTGTGACATTTGATCAACAAAAGCGTTAGAAGCGTGGGAAGCCTGTGCCATCGCCTTACCAGCGTTCATGCTGGCAAGGTCATTACGCATCAGGATGTAAAGAACGGGGAATGTATCGGTCATAAATCTCTCCAACTGTTATATACAGTATAACATATTTTGGTGGATTGTCAAGTGATTTCTTCAAGTTTGTAGATACGAATATCCACGGTTTCGCCATCCGAATCACGGTAAGCTTCTTCAATCGTTTCCTTTACAGAACGAGCGTGGCCAATCGTTTTGTAATAACGAACATCGCCACCCCATCCTTCGGGATCAACAGAAGACCGCTCAATCGTAATATACGGGTAGATTTCTGGCTTATCAGTCATCAGTTTACAATCGCCTCTTGGTTGAAGACGAAATCGTAAAACGGTTCGCCAGATGCATCACGGCATTCTTCAAGCCGTTTCTGTACCGCGTTGGCTTTTTCAACCGAAGCATACACACCTTCGCGTGAAACGACACCATCACGCATTACTTCAACAATAAACACTTTATCCATCACAAATCCCCTGTTCAATCAGGTCGGTTGCGGTGCGGCCAAACCATCCTTGTAGACGATAGGCCAGCCCTGTATCGATCAGATACTGCCACGCTTCAATCACTTGTTCTTCGCTTTCAGCTTCAATGAAACCTTCGGCGAGGCCAACTGCGGTATATTGATCCATTAGACAACACCTTCCGTTACAAAAGCAACCCGCCGAAACACTTTCTCCAAGAGTTCATCGGCACCTTCGTTAGTCTCAAAGCCATACTCACTGGCAAAGTCCATCGTGGACGAACCCATCACAGTTTCAGCGAAACCATGATCCAGCGCAAAACCAACCAACTCATTGATGTCGCGTGAAACCAAGAAAGCCCCACCATTCCCAGTGTGAAACTCAAGACCACCGTCGTTAGCAGAAATATAGTTGATCATTTGTATCTCTCCAATCTCAATTTCTATATACAGTATAGCATAAATTATGATATTGTCAAGTGTTTTTATTGATTATTTCTGAAACAGGTTAGCGAACCTTTGCCTTTTTCGCCTGAGATAACCCAATGACCGAAAAGACCAAGAATCTCACCATCTGTGCGGTTGAACGATAACCAAGTAATGCCTGTTGAGTTTTTGATTGGAATATTGAAGATGTAAATCAACTCTTTTTCAGTCACGATAACTTCTTCTGCTTGCCAGTGTAGAAAAATAGAAGGAATATGACCAGTTAGTGAAATACGATTACCGCCATTTACATGAATATTCATTGACGATGAAATAGACTTTGTTGGGTCAAACTCTTTATCAGATTCAGTGATGGAACCCGTACAAGACCATTCACCAGATAATGCTTGGCGAATATCTGAAAGCGGGTCATTGAACATATTATTATATGTGTAAAACGCTGTGCCCAATAGAATGAAATAAGCAGCAATAGCACCACCAAGTTTGATACCCTGGTGTGCGGCTTTATATGTAGCAGAACTCTCTAAAAACCTATGTGTTACATAAGTTGGAATAAGAGGAACTAAAGTTAGGACGGTCCATATAAATAACTGTTCATACATACAGTATTTAGATAATATCGTCTACTTTTTTCTCCACTATTTTTTCAGCATATTTTTTATTCTTTTATTAGCTGTAACTGGCATCTTGCTTGTGCTATTTCACCAGGCTTCAAAGGCATTTCCCATATCTTTTCATGAATCCATTTCTCACACTTTTCTTTAATGATGGATGGGTCTTTCCCATCTTCGTATCGCCACGTTTTAGTGATAGGTTCTTCATTACATACGAACCCACCATTTGTACATATATAGATAAAGGCTACTATGAATAACTTCATACAATATTTATCGTTGGAGTATATGTGTCCAATCGTCGGGAACGCCAGTGTCCCTATATACTTCAATACGCTGTTTTAGATTATCATAGAATGTATCAATCTCGCCACCAAGTTTTCCCTTTAGGTTTGAGATACAGTCAAGGCAAAAGTTCCATTGCTTGGTTCTATAACCATTCAATAGTTTATTATGAAACTCTGTCCAGTGTGGTAGTTCTGGTAACAAACCAAGCGGGATTTCTTCTGCGGATAATACACAAAAGGTTACTACCTCACCAACATTGGTCACATTGAATGTGTCCAGTTCAAGAACGATATAGTTGTCTTTGAACTTTTCTGCGTTTTCTCTTCCAAAAATAATTTTCATTTCTGTTCTCGCTGTGTCATCATTTTAGCAGCAAAGGCTGCACTAACCAGTAATGGGATCACAAACCATAGTTTAGTATCCTGTATACCTACTGTTGCCCAAGCACCGATCAAACCCGCCATAGTAATTGAAGCGAATACTACATAGAGATATAAAAATAGATCAAAGACTGTATTTCTCATTCTCCACGTTCCTTCATAATCGGGTTATCTTCTGGCTCAATATAATCCAAGTTTTCTCGTGCTTGTTCTACATAGGTTGTCAATGGAACTAACCAATGTTCTGCTACCTCTAGCTTTTTCTTTATTATCTGCTCTTTGATAATATCATCCGCCAGACGTTCATCATCATTTAGTCTATCGTTTGTTTCGCGTAGTTTTCTTTCAGCTTTATCCATTTCTTCTGCCATTCGCAAAGCATAATACTGTGCATGATTGACTTGCTGTTCGCCAAGTCCGTTCAGTATGTGCGTCTTGGGCCACATTTTCCTCACACGTAATCTCCTGTTGCCAAAATAGTTTCCATAATACGCTTCGGGGCATCTGGATTTCCTTTAATAACTGTATAGTCAATCTTGTTATCATCAAGGATAGCACGAATATTTGCGTCTGCTTCTCTTGCTTCGTCTTCTGTCTGATTCCTTCCATTTGGATTATATTTCTTTGTTCTCTCAATCCAAAAGTTCATATTGTCGTATGAGTTGAAAACATCCAGAATAAAGGATGGATATGTCCGTGGGTAAAAGTGCGGTGAATAATGTAGACCAAGTAGAATAGGACTATCTGTGATACACCAGTTCACTTGTTCCCGTAGGATTTGCATGCGATGGTTCTGTTTTGCCGTTACATATAACTGGTCCTGTAAAGTGTTATGACGTTTCTGCCATACCAACTTTTTAGCATATTCTGTAACCAGTTCTACTTCCATATCACGGGTTTTCATTTCAAAAAAAAGTCCAGATGCGGTAGTTGATTTACCAGCACCTGGACCCGAAAATAGATTCACCACACGCATTACGCTGGTTCCACCTTTACCTGTAACGGGAAACCAAGATTTCGTGCTTCAATCGTTACTTCTACACCTTTCTGTTCAGCCATTTCATATGGTAGTGTAGCAACAACACCAGCACCTTCATCATGGATTTCAGCCATCTTTTCCATAGCACTTGAATCATCATAATCAAAATGACGAATAAGTGTATCAACGACAAACTGCATCGTTGTCTGTTCGTCGTTTAGATAGATAACATTGAACATTGATGGTTCTTTTAGTCGGGTATTAGTCTTTACTTTTTCAGCAATATCAGTATCAGTCATACGGTCCTCTATTTGTTAGGGTTGTCTTTCGGTATCAATGTCTGCATAGGAAAATCATAAAGTTGTATATCTGCCCATAGTGTGCTTTCTAGTCGCTTGCCTGTTTGTTTTGTTTTCTTAAACTTACCCATCTGCATAACACCTTGCTTCTGACGCTGGGCGGCTTGCTGTAGTTTATTCTTTGCCTGTTCATTATATGGAAGAATATACAGTCTATCACCCTCTTCCTTGTTATTAGTCCAAAGCAAGATAGACTTTTTCTTGGTAGTAGGGTCAACGGATATTCTATATGAAACAAAAACAAACTCGTCTGATGGCACCCCTTCGTATGGTTTTCCTAATAGTTCTATTGATTGTGTTATTGTAACATATAGTGCAAGGAAAGTCAAGGGAACAATCAACATTTTTCGTGAAAAAGATAATGATGAACGAAATACAAGACCAAGTGCGACAATAGAAAACCCTACCCAAAAGACTACTAGAAGTTCGGTTGTTGTAAAAAATAGTTCCATTATGGTCCGTTCACTCTATCCATAGCGCCACCGGCATTATCAATATATGCTTGTACTTCACCCATTACCCATCGTTCTTCATCTTTTGTAACTTGCTCAATATCACCATCTTCCCCAATGTAGAACTGAAATGCTGCGCCCTCTGCTCCCTTCGTAGGAAGAACAACTGTTGATTTAGCAACTTCTTTATAAGGATTCACACGAAGCAATATTACTTCTACTTTGATATCAGCAATCGCACTATTCTCACCCTTTTGTGAATACCAATGAACATTTACATAATATTTGTCTTGTATTTTTTGACGGATGGAAACAACTTCACGGTTGATTTTGCTTTTAGTAGGTTTTCCATCAACAATGATAGTATCGTTTGTTCCACCAAGATCGTCGCGGTCAAGGTGCATCAATCCACTATCCTTGGAACGAAAACTTACAATCTTTGATTTCTCTGCTTTTACCCATAAATCAATGTCGTTTTCATCACCCTCCGGCCAACTCATAATAATCAAGTATTCCGCTTTTGGATCAATGGTTTTTGTCTTGGTAATAGGTCTAATCATAATGAAAGCAATAATGAAAAGAAAGACGAATCCAATCAATAGATTGAATAATAAGTCAATCATTCCAAAACTTGCTTTAAAACGCTGATTACTTCTGTACTTCTCATCGTCTTCCCAACTGTTCTCAATAATAACCATTTGCAGTTTAGTCAATACTGAACCAATCAGACCAACCAAAGTAGTTGTAAGGGCTGTACTCATACCAACCGCCATGCCAGCAATAATATTTTGCAGACTTTTTGTATCGGTAACATCAATACTTTCAAACCCATTTCCAAGAAGAATAAGGAAGCCGGCAACCGTTCCAATCATCCCAAGGGTAATCATTGCTTCACTGGCGAACCAAACATAGTTCTGATATTTTTCTAAAACTTCTTGGGTATTTTCCTTACTGATATATCCAGCGCCCAAAGTTGAAAGAACGAATAGAAATAGAATAAGAATAGAAATCTTTGTTTGGTCAGCATCCCATAGTGCTTCCCACCAACCAAGATGACCAGCGATAACAGACGCAAATATAATAACAACTGTTTGTATCCACCATTTGAATAGTATCGGATTCTGTTTCATTGATAGCACCCTTCTTTGAATAATATACTAAGTTATTTATACAAAAAGAAAGAGCGGCAGACTTCTCTACCGCTCTTGTAAGGGAACTCTTTTTGAAGATTACTTCTTATATTCAATAGCAATCTTACGAGGTTGTAGTTCCTCTGGGACTTCACGAATCAACTTAATGGTCAGAAGTCCGTTCTCAACAGATGCACCTTCGACATGAACGTGGTCAGCCAATGTAAATGAACGCTCAAACTTACGGTTAGAAATACCTTTATGAACGTACTTACGATCTTCTTCACCTTCTGCTGGAATACCACGAATAGTCAATGTTCCGTCATGCTCTTCAATGCTCAAAGCATCCTCGCTGAAACCAGCAACAGCAATCTCTACGATATAATCGTTGTCACTCTCACTGATTACGTTGTATGGGGGATACCCTGCGGATGAACCAGAAGATGCTGTAGTCAAACGATCTAGTTCATTGAATAGACGGTCAAAGCCGACGAGTTGTGGAAAATCACGATGTGTTAATGTTTTCATTGCTTTACTCCTTATATCTAAGCAAGTTATGTAATGCAGACCCGAACCATTCGGCATCTGCGGGTAGTAAGGTGAGGACACCCTTATGGCATATCCTCACTCTTATTTATCATTATATCACAATATAATGGGATTTGTCAAGTATTACCCCAACGCTCGTTCTCTAGTTCACGCTGGCGCTTTAGCCAACGCTTACGAGCCATCGACTTTTCTCTTCGGCGACGAGTAGTTGGTTTCTCATAAAACTCACGTTCACGATATTCCTGGATGATACCCTCAGTCTGAACCATCTTCTTGAACTTACGCAAACCGTTGGTGAACGCCCTTGCCTTCTGTTCGTCAGTAGGATTCGGGGGATACTTGATTGTAATAGTTGAGCCGTTAAACTCTTTCTGTTTTGCCATTTGATACCTCTTCATAAACAAACTTTATCTTATCATTATACTCGATTGTAGCCTCATCTACAATAAGTTTTTTTACACCATCCTTGGCGTAATCATACATATGAAACTGATGTGGCAATAATACATCCTCAATGATGCTCTTTAGACCACGGGCACCAGTTTCTAATGTAACCGCTTTATCAGCAATAGCCACTAACGCTTCCTTGCTGAACTCCAACTCAATGTCCTGTAAGGTGAAATAATACTTATACTGGTCAATAATACAGTTCTTAGTATCAGTCATAATATGAACCAAATCAGCCGCATCAAGTTTCTCAACATGAGTGAATACAGGGAAACGACCAGTGAACTCAGGGATAAGACCGAAACTCACGAAATCGTGAGGTTCAATATCATTCAACATTTCTAGTGTGTCTTTTTCTTTTTCAGAAATAGTTGCACCGAAGCCGATACTACCTGGTGTTTTGCGTTTCTCAATAATCTTATCAAGTCCCACGAATGCGCCAGACGCAATGAATAGGATGTTTTCTGTGTTGACATTGATCAACTCTTGTGATGGGTGCTTACGCCCACCTTGTGGTGCTACACGACAATCCGTGCCTTCTACTAGTTTTAATAGGGCTTGCTGTACGCCTTCACCAGATACATCACGGGTAATAGATACATTCTCACTTTTACGGGCAATCTTATCAATCTCGTCAATGAAGATAATACCGTTCTGTGCTTTCTCCACATCGTAATCAGCAACGTGTAGCAAACGGGAAATAATGCTTTCTACATCATCGCCTACATAACCAGCCTCTGTAAGAGTAGTGGCGTCAGCGATAACAAATGGAACCTCTAGATATTCCGCGATTGCACGGGCAAGCATAGTCTTACCGTTACCAGTAGGACCAGCAATCATGATATTTGACTTCTCAATCTTTAGGTCTTTGGGGGGATGATTAATACGCTTGAAATGATTTGCTACGGCAACGGATAAAGCAATCTTTGCTTTATCTTGTGAAATAACATATTTGTCTAGGTGTTCTTTGATTTTGATGGGATTTAGATAGTCTTTGTTGATTAGGTTTTTCTTTAGTTTGGTAAACCTATCGTTCTCAAGAATGTCATGACATAGATCAACACACTCATTACAAATGCTTGTATCGTTGCCCACAATAAGCTTATCGACCTCGTTGCGGTTCTTTCCACAAAAGTCGCAGTTTAAGTTCTTTTCATTCGTCTCTTTGCTCATGCACAAACCTCAGTATGTAATCGATGGGATCAGTTAGTTGGTTCATATTCAACGACTCTATATCGTGTGTATTATTATAATACGAAACAGTGGGGTAATTCAATATAAATCCTTTAATCAAATCATGTTTTTGAAGATTAACAATCGTTCTGTCAACCTGTCTACTAGTATTTAACAACCATTCGCGCTCTGATTTATCGGAATACCCCAAATGAACACTCATAACGATATCCGAATCAAGTAGAATCTCCATAATGATCTTCATATCATCGGGTTCTATATCATAAAGCATAAGACTTGGTACATTGCCGTGATAGTACGTAGGAGAAGAAACTATGATAAGTTTATTGTCCGAGTACATCGTCTTTGCTTAGTAGATTCTGGATTTCCTCTTGTTCTTTCTGGCTTAGTTCATCAAGTTCAACTTTACCTTCACCAAGTTCGTTAATAAGATGCTGTAGGTATTGTTCATCATATTCTAC
>Ga0070746_10002948_pt1 | contig 10122 bp, 23 predicted proteins | sample VirMetDEL_Mar_21_FD_77016 | JGI IMG/M metagenome (GOLD analysis project Ga0070746, IMG submission 77016) | Aqueous microbial communities from the Delaware River and Bay under freshwater to marine salinity gradient to study organic matter... | ecosystem: Environmental > Aquatic > Marine >... | reverse complement strand
CCAAACAAAATAGATTACGAAAAAGGAACTTGTTGGGGAGATATATCTTAAGTGAGCCGGGTGCTAGAAAGGAAAAGAAATAACACCCGGCCCATAATGGTGAGAAGATGAGTAATTATAAACTATATTAAAATAAAGTATTGTCAAATCTTATATTTGATATATATTGTCCCATATAATAACAGAAAGAAGGAGCATTTTATGCCAGCAAACCCAAACTTTAAATCAGTTTCTGTGTCGAAAGAAACACATAAACAGTTGGAATCATTAGCAAAATCTCATTTTGAGGTTCCTGTTAGTATTCAAACGTTGATTGATTTTTTACTAAAACAAAAATTAAAGGGAAAAAGAAATGGTAGATCTCGTTAGAGCTATCTGTCCTCGCTGTGACGGAAACAGCTTTATTAGAATACAAGGCAAAGAAGTTGATTGTCCTATGTGTGAAGAAGTATTTATGCATATGGGTATGGAAATAACAGCTCACAACGGGTATGTTATGCTCCCAGTAGGACAAACAAGGACTAATGTCGAAGGGGGAGTTGAGTCAAAAACAAAATGGTCCGGAGAAACCTTACCAGAGTTAGGCAAATAATGGGACCACTAGACCCAGAGGATGAATACGGATGGTAGAAAGTTTTGAACATATTAAATATGCAAAAAATGTTTTAAATCAAAGAGACCTTGAAGAGTTGCAAGAATACATTGGAGATTCTGTAGAGGATTGGCCTTCTTATAATTTTTTACCTAAAAATATACCACCAAGAAACAAAATAGAAAAAACAATAGTAAAGCTAATAGGTCGAGATAATCATGTGGAATATTGGATGAGGAACATAAGAAAAGAGCAACTTACTCCTTGGCATGTTGACGCTAATGAAATTTTTTTAAAAAACTATTGCATTGAACATGGATATAAAGAAGATCCACCAGAAGCACCAAAAGAGTTTCCTTTAAATACACACATACTGTTTGTAAAAATAGATCCCAATTTAAAAGGTGGAGAACTTGTTTTACTACCTCACAATACATACGTTTCAGGAAGACCTATTTTAGACTTAGATTATAAACCTTTAGAGTTAAGTAGGCAGCTAGAAATTAAACCAAAAGAAAATCATTTAGTATTTTTTAACAAACCTATTTATCATTCAATTAATTCAAACCACAGCGCTGGCGGTGCTTTGCATAGTTATAGAATTAGCCTAATGTTTTCATCTTGGGACTATATTCCAAAGCCTTACGATGAGTGGCATCACTGGAGCAATGCACATGGTTATGAAAAAGCTTATCAAATGAAATGGCCGAAAGGAGCATAAATGCCAAAAGATGAAGAATATATAATATTTTTAGTGAGGGTGTCTTCATTAAAAAAAGCGGCTGAAAAAGCCAAAGATCCCGAATGGAAAAGAATGTGGGAGCAAAAATTAGAGGAGTTAATTCAAAATGAAGAAAATACTTACGGAACTAAAAGCGTACACTAATTTTTTGTTGGCAGGCCTAACAATTTTTGTTTGTCTAATAGTTATTATTGTAAATTCTAGATATATTGTTAAATTAGAAAACACTATTGACACAATGTGGCACGAGATAGAGCAGGTGAAGGAGACGAATATCGACTTGTATCAATTTATCGAGGAACACAAAAATGATTTCGAATAAGGAGAATAAAGTGAGAAGACAGATTCCTAATAGGATGCCTAGTGCAACTTTCACTCTACCGATTGATGGTAGACGAGTTGTTGGTATTGTAAACTATGATGTTACTGAAACAGGTATTGTTCCAATGGCGTTTTGGGTAAAGCTTAAACCAACAGATTCTTATTTAGATAGAGAATTAAGGGCAAGTGGTAAACTTATTTCTAGATGTTTACAAAATAACGAGTCATTAAAAGATTTGGTCGATACACTATCACAAGACAATGTTATTGGTCAGATGGCTAATTACTTATATAAAAATATGGAAGAAATTATTATGGGCAAGCAACCGGATAAGAAGCAGCGAGAACTGTCTACTGATCCGTATGCAATGAAGGAATAACTATGGCAAAAGACGGCAAACACTATCCATCTAAAAAGTTTAAAGAAAACTTTGATGAAATATTTAGACCTTCTCATTTAACAGAAGGTGATGTTAGATATATTGAAAGGCATACTGAACGAGTATTAAGTGATAAACAACATCGTGATAATAAAATAAAACAAATGGAAAGAGATAACGAAGAATGTCTACAGAAGAATTTGAAATAATCTGGGAACCAGAAAAATCAGAAGATAGTTTTTATGTTGATCTACCAACTTGTCATGTTGATCGCATATGTCAAAATAAATACGGCCACACTAACTGGGCTCGTATGGGTGCGGTTACACCTGAAGATTTATTAAAAAACCCTCATGTATTTGATTTTGATGAAGGTATTGTTTTTTTTAAAGAATCGAGGTTGGTATGACTCTTCCCTCCAGCGGCGCACTCAGTTTAAATGACGTTAGGGGTGAATTTGGTGGACCTACTTCTAATGTTACTGTTGGTACTTATTATAGAAATGGTTCTTTTGTTTATAATGTTACAAAAAACTTAGGTGTACCTACATCAGGCCAAATAGATTTTGCAGATTGGTATGGTACTGAAGGAGCTGGTGCGTACGCTAAAGGTACGTGTAGTAATGCAACCACAGGAGGAAAAGTTAGTGTAAACCATAGAGGAGTAGATACTGTAGGACTGTTTACATCTGCTTTTGGTTCTTGGGCAGACAGCTCTGTTACTGTTGGTTCTACAGCAAGAACTGTAAGAACTTTTACAAGTAACCAAACTGTTGCAACACAAACATTTAATGTAGATTTCAATGTATCTAGTTCAATAATGACTGGTAATTTTTTTCAAGTATTTTCCACTTCTGCTCTTATTTTAGATGTTGAAGTAACAGGGGGCCAAATGCATAATACAACTAACGAGCGATTTAGTAATAGCCCACCTACTACTTGTACTTTTGGACCTAATAGTTCCCAATCAGGTGGCGTTTTTCAAGGAATGCCTAGTTCAGGCACTATACTTTTACAGTGTAATAAAGGTAGTTTTACATAATGATTACTTGGACAAAATCTTTAGTGGAAACAGCAGAAATGTGTCGTTACGTTGATGATGAAACAGGTGAAGAAGGTGAGAGCCCATTAATGGAACTAACTTTAACACCAAATAATTCAGACTTAACTATTAAAACTTTTAGTATGAGAAAAAATAGAAAAGGTTTTGATGACGAAATTCATCATTTTGAATGGGTAGCTTTAAATGATTGGATGACAGAATTAGAGTTAAACCATGAGATATATTATGCTGATAGCAAAACTCTAACAGTAAAAGAAAAAGGTAAAATAGAAGACGAAGCAAAAGTAGAAAAATGGTTAAAACCAAACGGAGCACAAGTGGTTGAACCAAAGGACGCAGAAACAATATGATTTTTAACATGGATTTTACAGTTGAAAACTTTGAAGACAAGATACAAATATCTGTATCTAGAGCAACAAAGCCAGGCCAAAGAGTAGTAAGAGAATCTAGAGACGAAAGAACAAAAGATGCAGCAGGTAATTTTTTATTTTCTCCTCACCCAACTTACCCTTCTCTACTTAAAGCAGATAATAATTATTTTTTAATAGAAGGATCAATTAAACTTAGACATGAATGGAAAGATGGAGATAATTTTTCTGATGCTAATAAAGATGATTACAGAGCAGTACTAGACGAACACGCAGAGTATCATAACTCAACGTATTCAGATGGCCCTGGTTGGTGTGAAGGTACAACATCACTTGGGAATACACCATGTGATTGGAAATACTCACCATTAATATTTGAACCAGATTGTTACAAAACAACTTTGGAGGTGCTAGAAACAAACACAAGAATTTTATGCCCAATGCAGCATGAAGCAGGTTGGTCATTTAAAAAAGCCGACTTAGCACCAAGCACAACAATTACAGCAACGAAAGAGGGGGAAGATTGTTTTATTTTTTTTGGTCAAGCATGCACTTTAGATAGTGGTGCTAGCGTATCTAAAAACTCAACTAAGAAACTGACATCAGATATGGTTGCCATAACAAATAATTCTAATAAACTTTGTAGGTTAGTTAAAATATATAAATAAAATGAAAAATAGATGGCAACAGCTAAAGTTTATATGGGAGTATGCTACTCATTTTCAAACAGACAACGCCCCTCCTCTTGATATAATATTTAAATTTGTAAACGAATTAGACAAAAAAGAAGTAAAAACAATTTACCATAAATTTTGCGAAGCTCCTGAGTCAAAAATTATTTTTGAAGCACATACACATGTTCTTGATAAAGTAAAAACAGGACACTTTAAACCAGGCACTTTTGGTGCTGAGTTTCAACTATGGATGGAAGATAACAACATGGTTGATTTGTTTAAATTTGGGTACGATGGTCGTGGAAACTCAAACGTAGGTAAGTTTTTTAAGTCTACCGTTATGGAACATGACCTTATTCATTTTTTTATGGGCTATGACACAACTCCTTTTGGTGAAGTTGGTGTGTTGTCGTTTGGTTTGGCTAGAGAATGGCGAGAGTCATTTGCTACTATCTTATATGCGTCTTTTTTCATGGCCATTAGAAACACTTTCCAAAGACAGAAGTACCCACCAAACACAAAACTTTTAGTATTGATTGCGTATAACCCTTTCTTCGTATTTTGTAGGACAGTGTGGGAAGGATGGCGCCTCGGGAAGCGGGGACCGTGGCTTATGACTGTAGATTGGGATAAGTATTTAAACGTTGATTTACAAGAGGTTAAAAAAGAACTAAGATTAGATAAACGTCCACTATTTTGGCATAAAATCGCACCGGTGTGGCGTGTAATGCTAAGACAATATAAAAAATATGCAAAAGAAAAAATTAAAAAATCTACCTCAGCTAAGCGCAGCCAAGTATAAATATGTTTCTAGTCAAAACATTATAGATACTGATCAAAAGTATATAGAGGAGTTAGAAAGGATTGCTGAAGACTATACAGATTATTTTAATTGGTCGTCATGGGAGTGGCACAGTAAATTAATACCAGAGATAACAAGATTAAAATTAGAAAACAGAAAACTTCAATTAGAATTAAAAATGATAAAGAAATTTTTAGAAGAAGCACAGAGAAAGACGAACAGAGATTTTAGTGAGTAAAATTATACTGCACAACGGGAGGTGTGGTTCAACATATTTATATCTATGCATGGATCGATATTATCGAGCACGTGAAGGTGATAATACTATAGGTTCTTTTGATTCTATTTACGAACGCGAACACGATCTTAGTAAATGTAATTACATAGGTTTGAATGAGTTTTTAGTTCCTGAGGTTATAGACTCTATTTACTACAACGGAGTTTTAATTACTAACAGTCCAGGACGACAAGCTGCGCGTGGTAAAGAACACAAACGCGGAGAGCTGCATAATGTTATGTTCACAACTATGGAACCAGACACAGCTGCGAAACAAATACGTCGTCAAATATTAAATGAACTGTTACGAAAAAATTTTGTATTGTTGAAGTATCCATTGTTAACAAACCCAAAACCAGAATGGGATCTTGACTACATCAGCTGCGAACGAAAAGGTGTACGTGCACAAACAAAGAGTTTGTATCTATCCATGACGACAGGACACTATCACTTTGAACCAGGTGACGAAAAGAAAATACAAAGACTCAAGAAATTTGGACCGCGGCCCGATGTTTTGGACAGGTGGACGCAAGACATGGAGCGTTCATGGGAAGTGTATAGATCGTTAAAACCAAAACGTTGTCAAACAGTTTTTATGGAAGAATTTGAACACAGTAAACCATACGAAGTACTTGAAATGGTTGGATTAAATGACTGGCATAAATATCTTGACAAAAATTTTGATGTGCCAATTAGGAAAGGATGGTCGGTATGAAAGTACAACAATTACAGAACGCAGTAGAAGCATTTGACTTTGATATATTTGAGGACGAAGACATACCAGAACTTGGTAGATTGTTGGCCGACAAACAAGTTGTAGTTGTAAAGCAAACATTAACTGAAGAAAGACACTATGATATTTTAAATTCATGGGGCAGACCAGGTATGAGTCCAGTGATCTATGGTATAGGCACCGGCAAACTAAAAGGACTGCATTGGAACGCGGTACGTAACACTACTGCGCGTATTGGTAAGTTAATTAATCCACGCCATAGAAGTAGAATGCAATCAGTAACTTTTCAAAAAGATAGAAGAGGTAGAGCTCTTGGTATTTTTACAAATGGTAAACTTGGCTGGCACAACGATCAGCCTTGTTATGAATCAGCAGCGCGAGTACTAGGTTTAGCTAGTGTAGAAGGATCTGAAAATAGTCAAACAACATTTTTGTCTACCGCCGAAGCGTACGCAACAATGTCACAAGAAGATAAAACCCAAGTAGACGAACTAAAGTGTGTTTATTCTTGGAACGAACTGAGAGCGGATCATTTTGCAGGGGAGCTTATAGAAGAACAAAGAACTATTATAAAATATAATGCATGCCCTTTAGATGGTTTAACAGCCCCACTAGCAGCTACTTCTTCTTCAGGTGTTCCTGGCATACATTTTCCAGGGGCGTTGTTTAGTAACTTTCAAGGTATGTCTAAACCAGAATCTGAAAAATATTTAAAACACATTTGGTCTTTGTTAGATAAACCAGAATATGTCTACACGCACAACTGGAAAGATGGTGAAGTTGTTTACATGGACCAAGCGATTACACTGCACGCCAGACCAACTTCGGTGGAGGATGGAGACACACGTCGTATGTGGCGCTGCACTGGGTATCTAGATAAATTATATCCAGGTAAAGGACCAGAATCATTAAAGATAAACGTAAAGGGCGAAGAGATTACTTGGGATGAGCTGTTTCAACGCATTGATGAGATACGGCTTTCTGAGTACAATAGAGAAAAATGGTCGAAAATTTTTAGAAAGATGCCATAATGGATTTAATAAATGTACAAAAATATGATTATCCGACTTCTACTCGCGCTATTCATAAGGGTAGCAGACATTATACTATTGCAGATGTTCTTCAAGGACAGCCTCTTCCATCGGTCACTAGCATTTTATCGGCGACTCAAGATGCAGATAAAGCAGCTAGCTTGCAAAGGTGGCGAGATCGTGTCGGACATGCTAAAGCGGCTGAGATAACGAAGACTAGCGCAGCGCGCGGCACGGCAATGCATCTTTATTTAGAGAAATACTGTTTAGGTGAAGGTTATATGGACCTCACGGACCTTGGAATACAGGCCAAGAAGATGGCAGAAAAGATCGTGGACCGGGGGATTGATAATAGGATCGACGAGGTGTACGGCAATGAAGCAACACTATACTATCCAGGACTATATGCAGGTAGCTGTGATCTTATTGCACGATTAGATGGCGATCTATCAATTATAGATTTCAAACAGAGTAATAAACCGAAGCAAAAGGAATGGATTAGGGACTATGAACTGCAAATGGCGGGCTATGCGATGGCTCATGATGCAGTTTACGGCACAAATATAGATAAATGTGTCAATATGGTATGTACTCCTGACCTATATTATCAAGAATTTACGATTTCAGGTGACGAACTACGCGAAGCCAAGTATGAATGGTTAAGAAGGGTTGACTCATTTTATGAAAACAGGGGGTAATTATGTGGTCAGTAGCTGTTATGGTATTAGTATTAGGAATGAATGAACCTATACACACTTATGAAACAAATAAATGGCATTCAAGCCAGGCGGAATGTGAAATGTGGTTAGAGCAACAGGGACCGCGGATCGGGTTTCAGATAGCAAAAGAATTTGGACGTTTTACCTTTGAGGGTGAAACGCGGACCATGAGAGGATATATTGCACAATGCAAAGAATTTTTAAATATATAATAGAAAAGCTAGATTGGTTTATGTTTAGGTCTAATTGGGAAAAAATGCACATAGATAAAATTATTTTGGTTATGTACGGTATTCCAATAGTGTTGTATTTTTGCAACACAGTGTTGCATTTTAGCAACAGTGCGTCTATGTATAGTGAAATTTTGACCCCCTTGTGTCAACTTTCATGAACAAAACGTCAAAACACCGCGGTAACGGTAAATTTAACGGTAAGTATATGATTTTATTAAGCAAACAGTCTACCGACCCTCATGGTAACTCTACCATCTCTACCACCTTAAATACTCCAATGTCTAATTTTTCCCAGTTTTTAGATACTTGGTCACGGAGGGGTAGTTGTGTCAGTTTTCTGACAGTGGGGGGTCAAAATCTTACTATACAGGAGAAACAAATATGATTAAGAAAAAACAGATGATAGCAGAAGCTCATGAAGTACCAGCTAACGGCAGACCTACTGAAGTTAAGGTTGGTTATAGAACTATAAAAATAAAATATGTTAATCCTAGTTTTGTATTAGACGATATGACGGAGAGCTACGGCGAGTATAGGGCCAGAGAAGGAGTTATTTATATACAAGATAAACTATGTGGACAAGAGCGCTGCAACACTACATGGCATGAAATACTACATGCAGTAGTTTATGTGTTCTCTCTTAATCAAGCCAACGGCCCACTTAAAGAGGAGGACGCAGAAGAACTGACTGTAAATACAATATCTAACGCCATGATGGGTGTATACAGGGACAACCCCTGGTTGTTAGACATGCTTAAAAAACATCTAAATGAAATCGATAACTGAAGATATACTTGATTGGTCTGAAAAGTTTTTAGAGCCGAAGAACGAATATTTAGGATATGTACCGGTATGTCCTTACGCACGCACAGCTAGACTCAAGAAAACTTACAGAATATTAGAATGCACAGACATTACACAGTTTAAGGACAACATACTCAAAGGTATAGAACTAGCAAAAGATTCAGAAATACAGATAGTTATTGTTGGTTGCACAGATATACAATATGAACCAGAGGAACTAGACTCTATTATAGATATGTTAAATAGGGTGTATGTGCCTCAAGATATATACCTGATGGGATCACACCCTTATGATGAAGAAGAAGATGAACCTGTGGAGTTTTTAGAGACAGGAGAATGGGAACCAGAAAATGAGTTTATGATGGTGCTTATACAAAAATATGACGAGCTAGAAAAAGCTAGTGACAATTTACGCAAAACTGGATACTATCGGCACTGGCCCAAAGACTATTACGAGGGCACAGTAAATAAACGAAAATCTTATAGGAGATATCGACATGAAACCAGTTGATAAAAAGAAAAATCCCGGTTTAGCAAAACTGCCAACAGAAGTTCGTAATAAAATGGGCTTCATGAAAAGAGGCGGTGCTGTTAAGAAAAAAATTAAAAAGAAAAAACGTGCTGGCAAAATGGGTGGCGGCATGATGAAAAAAAGAATGTCTCGTGGTGGACGCACAAATAAAATGGGTGGCGGCATGATGAAAAAAAGAATGAAACGTGGAGGTAAAGCATAATGGCTAAAGACACACATGTAACAAAAGATGGTAGAACAGCTAAAAAGGGTTTGTATTACTACATGAACCAACGCAAAAAGAAAGGTACTAGCCGTAAAGGCAAAGGAACTGTTTCTGATAAAGCTTTAAAAGCTTCTGCTAAAACTGCAAAGAAACCTAAGAAAAAATAATGGCTACGTCTAGGGGGCAAATACCTAAGACCACAACTGGTAAAGGTGCGAATTATCGCAAGACCAAAGCCGGTGCTGGTATGACTAAGAAAGGTGTTGCTGCTTATAGACGTGCTAATCCTGGTAGTAAATTAAAAACAGCGGTCACAGGTAAAGTTAAACCTGGCAGCAAAGCTGCAAAGAGACGTAAATCTTATTGCGCACGTTCTGCTGGTCAGTTAAAAAGATCTTCGGCAAAAACCAGAAACGATCCTAATTCTAGAATTAGACAGGCACGTAGAAGATGGAAGTGTTAAATGAAAAGATTAGACATCAGTGAAAACACCTCAATCTCGATGCCAGCGCGTAACCTTATTACTATTATCGGCGCTTGTCTTGTGGGTGCTTGGTTCGGGTTTGGAGTCCTTGAGCGGCTTAATTCTATAGAGTCAGATTTAAGACTAATGTCTAAGGATTTAGAAGCTGCAAATGCTTTTATTG
>Ga0070746_10002946_pt1 | contig 10125 bp, 7 predicted proteins | sample VirMetDEL_Mar_21_FD_77016 | JGI IMG/M metagenome (GOLD analysis project Ga0070746, IMG submission 77016) | Aqueous microbial communities from the Delaware River and Bay under freshwater to marine salinity gradient to study organic matter... | ecosystem: Environmental > Aquatic > Marine > Coastal... | reverse complement strand
TTTTTTTATTAGAATTTAAATGTTTAAAATTCATTCTTTTATAAGGTATTATTAATTGTATATTTTTATCTTTAAAATTAGTTTGAAAATATTTATAACTTAACATCATAGAAGGACATATTAATATAAATGGTTTATCTAAATCATTTAATTTATTTAATATTTCATTCTTTTTACTAAAAGGAGGATTATCAATTATTATATCATATTCAGGTGTATATGAAAAAAAGTCTTTATCTTCATGTATTATATCATAACCTAATTCTTTAAAATACTCTTTTTGTTTACCATCACAATAAAACGGACTCCATATAATTTTATCAGTTGGTATGTATTCTTTAATGCGTTCCCATTCATATTTATTAGTAATATAATTATCACTATCTCTATCTTGTACAAAAGACATTTATATTATATGAATATTATTTCTATATGGTTCATACTAAATTTCCTAATTTGGAAGGTTAAAGATTAGGGTGGGTTAATATTTTGAAGGCTGAAAATTCCTATAATATATATATACTATACTTTACTATATATATATTTTTATAATCTTTTTTTCTTATTTTAACCTAACCCTACTAACCTAAAAAAAAAATAATAATAAATAATAAATAAATAAATACTATATAGCAATAAAAAAAGAAAAAAAAGAAAAAAAAAGAGGGTTAGGGTAGAAAAAAAAGGTTAAAAAAAGGTTAGGAAGATTAGGAAAAGATAGATTGGTTCATAGAATCACCATATTTTATTGAAAGCATTTATCTACTTATTGATTGCAACTTTATTTATATTTTCTATATGTATATATAATATTTTTTAAAGGATATAGGGTATAGATTATAACCTTTAAAAAGGTTGAAATGATTTTAAAAAAAAAAAAAAGATAAAAAAGAAAAAATAATTTATTTATAAAACAGAGTTTTTTAAAGGGTATAACATATACCCTATAACTTTTATAAAAATTATATTATAATTAATAAAATATAATATAATAACATTATTATAGTTGCAATCAGTCAGTATCACTATCTGTTTCTGCAATAATTACATCTTCTATATCGTTTAAATTTAATGATTTTTTTAATAATTGAAAATCAATAATATAAACATTAGTTGTAATTCTATCTATTTTTTTCACACTTTTTTCCATTCCATTAAATTTTTTATAAAATAATTTTGTAGTAAAAGACCCCTTACTTTGTATATAAGTAATATAATTTCTTTTACAAAAATCAATAAATTGTTCGTATAATTGATTTGTTGAAAATGTTTTTGGTTCAGTTTTATCTGCATATAAATATGTTAATTCTTCAAAAAATTCAATCATAGTGTCTTTCTGTGATTCTTTTAACATTTGATCATATTCACCAAAAGGTATATCTTGTTCTGTAATAACAGGTTTGGTTTTTTCTTTCATAAGCCAATCATAAATATATTTACAACATTCTAAATCAGTAGCATATAAATTACCTTCTGTAAAATAAGCAATATTATTAACTTTATCACTACTTGTTTTCATAGTAAAATCTCTTCTTTTATTTTTAACTAAAGGGTCAGGCGCATTTGAGAACGCCATAAACCTATGAACTGAACGCATACTAAATTTCTTCTCACCTTTTGGGTGGATATTAATATATGGTTCAGTAATTAAATCTTTAAATTTACTATTATTATTATAGTTTCCGCTTTTATCTGCTTCATTCATAATAACTAAAAATGCTTTTTTCATAGGATCATTAAACTCACCGAATATATCATTTTGAGGGTCAGCAGTACTAAAACATCTATGACTGCCTCCCATTATAGTTGTTAAAAATTTTACAAATGTCCCCTTTCCTGTTCCTTCTTCACCTATAAAAACTAATTGTAATGATTTATTTTCAGGATATTGGAACATTTGAGCCAACCACATAACAACAAAATTATAATGAATGTCATTATAATCAGTTAATACTTTAATATGATTTTTAAACCATTCTAAAGCCTTATTAACTTTAACATTAGGTTCAATAGAAGACATTAATTCAACTGGTAATTTTTCCCACATATTATAAACATATTTGGGACATAAAGAATCTTTTGGTATAGTATCATATTTATCAAATTTTCGCTTTTCTTTATCTTTAAACCAAGTATCCATAAAAACTTGTTCTTTTCCATTATCATCAGTATAAGTTAATTCTTCATGTAAAATATTAAATGTTGTTCTTGTATAAACATTAAAATCATTATGTTTTTCGCTTACAAATTCAGCACCGACCTTACAATTAATTTTCTCAAAATCTTTTTTAACATCATTATAAGTAATTCTTTTTTTAGGAATATAATTTTCAGGTAATATAAAATCTGTTTCGTGTGGTTTAATAGATAATTTCATAGTTTCAAAAATAGTATTTTTATTAATATATTTTTGCATTTCTTTTAATGTATATTCATTAATATCACCATATACCATAAGACCATCAAACATTAATGAATGAATATCAATTTTATTAATATTACAAAATGTTCTCATAGAAGTTAATATTTCATTTTCATAAATACATAAAACATGATTAATAAAACTACCTTCAAAATTATCTCTTTTAGCATATTCTTTAACATAATTATATTCTTCAATATCTAAAAATTTTTTATGTAATTGTTTCATTTCCTTATCATAATTCTTTAAAAATTCGCTTTTAGTGGTTATTTTCTTATCTAAATTAGTAGATATTAAAACTTTTTTTTTAGCATTTGTATAACTAATATTATCTTTTTCTTGAATATCATTTAAACATTTTTTTCTATCATTAATATATAAGGTTAAGTTAGGAGCGTGTATTTCGTATTTATTGCATAATGTTAATAAAATCGTAGGGTGAGCATTATCCATATCAATATCAGTAGTTAAACCATCGCATATAAAACCTCTAATATTTTTATTACATGATTGAATAGTAAAATCTCCTATCAATCTCCCACTATTTCTACCTTTTACATAATTATATTTAACATAGTTAATAGATGATGATATTTTATTATTTAAATATTTGATAATTTTTTCGTATTCTTTTTTAGCATCGCCTTTATTCTTACCCTCCCAAGCAGAATAAAACATATCAAAAGTTAAATTATCCAATATATAAGAAGCCCTTAAATTATTTATTTTTTCTTCTAAAACAACAGACGCCGACATTTTTATATATATATATAAAATATTTTATTTATATCAATTTTTTCCTAAATAATATAATTAATTATTTTTACAAAAATAAAAAATAATTAATTTTATCTTAAAGTAAAGTATTTTGAGTAATCTATTTTAGTAGGTCGTTTTTCTTCATATTCTTCTTGAATAGGCGGTGGTCTTGGTTGTCTTCTAATAGGCGGTGGTTTTGGTTCTCGTTCAACATAAATAACCTTTGGCTCTTTTTTCTTTGGTTCTCTTTTTTTTTTAACAATAATAACCTCCTCCTCCTCTTCTTCGCTCTCGCTTTCGCTCTCTTCAATAATAACTTGTTTTTTAACTTTAGGTTTGGGTTTAGGTTTTTCTTTTATAACCTTTTCTACTTTTTCTTTTATAACCTTTTTAGGTTTAACAATTACTTCTTCTTCTTTTTCTTCTTCTTCAACCTCTTCTTCTTCATTATCTTCATTAACTATTTCTATACTTTTTTTATCATCTGCTTGTTCTTTCATTTTTTTAAATTCTTTAAATAATTCTTTATCCTTTTGTCTATTAATTTTATTTTGCTCAACCTGTTGTCTATGGTTTTCTTTTTTAACATCAGCATTATCTTTTTTCTTTTGGCGCGTGATAGCCATTAATGCCCTTCGTTTCTCACTTAACTTTTCTTTATAGTCAGGAGCATCTTTTGCAGGTAATTCAATATCAGCCATTTATAATATATAGAAATATAAAAAATTCTATATATTATTTTCCTAAATATTATTAATTATATCATTATGTTTATTACTTTTAAGATGCTTATTTAAACTAAATTTTTTTATTTCACAACCGCAACTACAAGTAACTTTTTTTTGTAAATCTTCTTTTTCTTTTAAATAACGAATATTTCTTTTCATTAAAAGTTGAGGTCTATTAGTTTGATACCATTCAGCTCTATTACGATTAGGAATAACTTTATTTAAGCATTCATTATTTCTAATATATTCACTTTCTTTTTCTAATAATTCTTTATTATCATTACAAGGATATTCTTCAATTAATTCAATATTATAATTTCCTGTTTCTAAAATACTCCTACTAGCTATATTACTTCCAATTTTATAAGATTTAACATGTTCAGCTAATCTTTGAGATAAGCGTTGAGTTGTTGAACCATAATAAATTAAATTAGGATTATTAACACTATAAAGTTTATATATTTTTGATTTTTGAAAATCTCTCATTATTATATTATAAAAATAATATTTTTTTCCCTAAATAATTAATTAATTAATCATATCTTCTTTGTGTAATAGTTCCGTCACTTTCTGCTATTAAAAAAGTATCTAAATTTTTCCTATATCTTGAAGGGTGTGATTTTTTAGGATTAAAGTCAATAAAGAGAAAGCTATGTGGTTCATCTGTAGCAATTTCATAAATTTTAGTAAATAATTCTTTACCAATTTCTCCTGCTACTTCATCTCTCAAATCATTAAATTCATTTTCATTTTTTGTTTTAAATATTATTAAACTATTGCAATTACTTCTAATTGGTTTAGAAATCCCACCTGTTTGACATCTAAAAGTTTGTGTTAAAAAAAATGTAGAAATTCCAATTGCTCCACCGCCCTCACTTTTAACTGGTGATATATGTCTGTGCTTAATTGCAAGATTATTAACCTTTCTAATACCCTTACTCATTAAAAAAGAACCAAGTATGTCATCTAAAATAAGGGCAACTTTAGGGCGTCGTCCATTTAAATAATGTTCGGGTTTTAAAAAATTATTATTATCGTCCATAAATTTATCAATTGTATCATCATCTATTAAATGATAATCATTATTATTACTATTTTTAATAAATTCATTATATTCTTTCATTTTTTCATGATATTCATCGTATTCTCTCCCTTCTTCTTCAACTTTACTTATAATATCATCTATAATAGTTAAATCTTCTGTGTCTTCATACATATCGTCTTCATCAATATTAATCATACTTAAAATAGAATGGTTACTTTTTGCTGTTGGAGATATTAAAAAAATTCTATCAAATTCTAATTTTTTTACTAAATTAACAATACTTATAGTCTTGCCGCTGCCTTTAGCCCCACAACAAAGCAATTGGGTGCATAAATTAGGCATCATTTCGGCGGTTTCATATTTATATCTCTCTCCTTTTGGTAATTTATTTTTAAATTTTTACTTCTCATTTAACTATATTATATTATAAAAATATAAAATAATTAAATCTTATTCTTTATTTTCAACTTTTTTATTTTCAGCTCCTACACCCCAAATCGCATTACCAAGAAAACCAAGAGTAACACCAGCAGCTGTAAATCCAGCAACGGCAAGAGCAGAAGGAGCAACAAAAGGGGCAGCCGCAACACCTAAAGCTAATGTCGCAACCCTACCAAGAGCAAATTCACCTATAGCTTCAGTAACAGGTAGAGTTCCCATATTAATAGCACTATCAACAACATTAGCAGTAGGCTTATCATCTATTAAACTCGAAACAGCATCAGCTATTTCACCTGAAGCTAATGAACCAATACCACCTCTTAACATTTTTTTAGGTTGAAAAACATTAGAAACAACTCCAGCACCAAATTCCCCTACTTGTTTATTAACATTTTTTTCTAATTCATAACCAACAACAGCACCAGCACCCATAGACGCAATACTTTTAAACCCCGCTTTCATCATATCACTTCCTCTTGCTGATGCACTTTCTCCTTCAACTTGAGTATTTAATTTATTAACAGAATCTTCCAATTGTTCTTGTAAAAATTGAACATTTTTTCTTCGTATATGTTGGGGGGCATTAGCATGGTCTAATCTTTCTAATGGTGTAGTTTCAGTTTCAAGAGGGTCAATACGAATATTTTGATTTAATTTAAGGGCTTCCGCTATTGTTACTTCACCACCAACTTCCTTCCAAATTTTAGTTTCAATTCCGCCTGCTTTAATACGATCTGAAAACTCTGTGTTTATTTTACTTCCATCAACTAATGAGCGAGTTTCTTGAACATCATTTGGATTAATTCGTTTTATAAAATCCGTAATTGAACCTCCATTATCTTTTATAATTTTTGCTCTTTCAACCATTTCTAACTCTCCTATTTTCGTACCATGAGCAACAACTTTTTCTTGTAATTCAATTCTTTTTCCTCTTATTCTCGGTAATTTGCGTTCATTTAAAAAATTATCATGATTATGTCCTGAAATAGGATCAACGCCAGTATTTTCACTAGTAGGTAAAAGAGTTTTTATTTCAACTTGATTAGGATTATTTAATTGATAAATAGGTGCTAATACACTAACTAAATCTTCTGTTATATTAATAATTGTATGTTTTGCATTTCCTCCTTTTTTTGCATTAAGAATATTACTTACACTTATAAAAGGATTAAAAGCTGTAGAATTAATATCATATTTATTAGCTAAAAAAGTTGCAAAATGTCCCCCACGACTATATCCAGTTACATGTTCAACATCATAAATAGCATTTATTCTATTATAAAAAGTATCTATTTTTTTGTGAGCTTTTGTATCTAATTTTTTTGAAGCTCCTATTTCAGCATTAGAAGACCAATCATTTTTTGCGTGTTTAGTTAATGAAGAACCTCTAAATGATAAAGTGGCTTTATTAGTTTGTTTATTAACAAACACTAATGCGTCACTTGTGCTATTTTCAAAATCAATATTATATTTTTTTACACCATTATTTCTTAAATAATCTTCAATTTCTAATCGTGTTGAATCGTGTCCGTGCTTCATAGATGCTTCATTTAAAACAGCGAGTTCTCTTTCATAGGGAGAAACATCGTCATGTGTTGGTTTCATAATTCCATTACCAAATACAGGAACTAAACCTTGTTTTGCTTTATCTTTTAGTTCTTGTTTATCTTCTTGTTTATCTTGTTGTTTATCTTGTTGTTTATCTTGTTGTTTATCTTGTTTATCTATAATACTATCTAATAAATTATTAACATGTTCTTCATTATGATTTTTTTTTTTACTTTTAAAAGGAACTAAATAACTTTCTTTTTTATGTTCTTTAATATCTTTATGACTATGTGATATTTTATGATTAATTTTGTGGGATATTTTAGATGAGGGTAATTTAGGTGTGTATTTAATACCTTCATCTCCATATCTTACTATATCTCTTTCAATATCAAATTTATATTTTTTTTTATTAGTTGAATTCATTTATATATTATATAATAATAAAAAATATAAAATATAAATATTTTTAAGCTAATGAACTACCTTCACGAGAAAATCTTTGATTAATATCACCTAAATCGGGTAAATCAAATTGTAATGGTCTGCCTCTTTGTCCTGTAAGAGTTGCTTGTTGAGCAACGGGTCTTCCGCTCTCTTTTAATTCTTGTTGTCTTCTTAATGTTTCTTGTTGTGACCTCATAGATTCACTCATTTCGATAGCTCTACCCATTTTACTAAATCCAAATTGAGTTTCTTGACCTACCGGTGGATATATATTTGTAAAAACATCTCCTATTGTAACTGATAAATCTTCATCAATCTCAATCGGTGAAGGTGTAGGGGCAGAAAAAGCAGATGAAGGAATAGATGAAGGAATAGAACCATCACTACTTAATTCTAATGGTTGTGTTGCAATTAGTTCTCTATTTAATAATTCTTTAGAAAACGATTTATAAGCATCTTTAATATTATCAAAATCCCCAGATTGTAACATATCTATAAATTCGGTGAATTCATCTAGTGTATAAGTGTTAAACGCTTTTGCATATAAATCTTCTAATTCAGGTTGAGTTGGTATTTTTTGCCCTAAATACACATAAGCATTTTTTATAATATTTTTAAATTGTTTTTGAGTTAATAAAGGCTGGGCAATAGTTCCACCAAGCTCTTTGCTATACACTCTGTTTTCTGCTAAATAATCTCTATATGATTTTACTTTATTTTTAATACTCTGATCTTTACATTTTTTTTCAACGAGGGCGTTATATTGGTCTATATAACTATCCATTTATAAATTATGAAAATATTAAAAATTATAAAAAATATTAATATATATTGTTAATATAATAATGACATCACTCGGTGATTTTTGCACGGCTGGAACAATACGATGCAATAAAATAATAGCAACAACAGCAGACCTACCAGGTGGCGGAGGTGGAGGCGGAGATATAGATGTTGATTCAATTACTTTTGATAATAAATGGAAAATATATTTAGATGCAAATAGCAATTTTATATTAGAAAATGAGGCTCAAAATGTAATAAGTTTAAGCGGTGACGCTCATACTGGAAAAGTAACATTACATGATTTTGATATAAATGATTTAGCAAATTTAGATACTAATAGACCATTAAATTTTACAGGAGATGATTTAAAAATACAATCATCTAATAATAGTAATATTTTCGTAGGCGGAAGTGATAGAATTAATCCAAGAAATAATGGTGCTTCAATTGGAATAGGTTATCAAGCATGTGATTCTTCAAATTTATCGTATAATGTAGCAATTGGTTATCAGGCTGGAAGACAAGAACAAGGTTTAGGGTTTCCTTTTCAGGGTCAATCTGTAGCAGTTGGTTTTCAAGCTGGAGAATCTTTTCAAAAAAATCATGGTGTGGCTTTGGGGGCTTATGCTGGAAGAATAAATCAACAAGACGCAGCAGTAGCATGTGGTTTTTTTAGCGGAAATGACTCTCAAGGAAAATATTCAATTGCAGTTGGAAATGCAACAGGGCAGTCGTCACAAGGAGATTTCGGCGTAGCAATAGGAGCTTCAGCTGCAAATATTCATCAGGGTATAGAGAGTTTGGCTTGTGGCTCATTCGCAGGTCATAAAAATTTAGGTTATCAATCAGTAGCATTAGGACATAGAGCATCTTATGATGGAGGTGATTTTTCAAATACAATTGTAATAAACGCAACAGGTACGGATTTAGACCCTGAAGGAACTGATAGAACATATATTAAACCAATAAGAGAGGAATTAAATAATGATTTTTTATTTTATAATAGTATTTCAGGAGAAGTAACAAGGTCTGTAGCGGTAAATTTTACTTCAAATGTTTTAATAAACGGAGTTGCAGGAGCATTTAATGAAGTTATAACAGGCGACGGAACGGGAGGCGTATATTGGGCGTTGCCCACGCTTCCTGCATCACCTACATTTACTAATGTAACCACGCAAGAAATTGATGGAGGAGTAACAAATGTTTCCATTAAATTGAATGATACATCGCTGGGCGCTCAATTACGCTTTAATGCAGGTTACGCTAATCTATATTTTACTATGAGAAATGATGAGTTAAATTGTTATAGTAGTGGTTCTGCTTCTGGGCTTTATTTAAATTATAACGGAGGGACTGTGTATTACGGAAATCCAGCCACTCCTTTGAGTGATGACAGAATTAAGTTTAATGAAACGAATATTACAAATGGTTTAGAAGTAATAAGACAATTAAGTCCTGAAAAATATACAAAAAGATTACCAGACCAAAGTGTAGGAATAGAGGAGGCTGGATTTATAGCCCAAGAGGTTTTAACTATACCTGAATTAGCGTTTGCTGTAAAACACCCTGAAAAGGAATATATTGAAGGAGATCCAAATACAAGATATTACTTTGTAAATTATGAAAGTATATTTACATACGCTGTTGCTGGATTAAAAGAACTGGATACAATAGTTCAGCAACAAGCACAATTGATTAGTTCATTAGAAGCAAGATTATCAGCATTAGAGAGTAAAAATATATAATTTAAAAATTTAAATATTTATTTAATATTTTTTATAAATTATTAAATAAATTTGAGAGAAGGAATAAAATAAAAAAAAAGATTAAATTGTTCTCTCGTTTTATAAATATATTTTTATAATTTTTTATTTTAAATTAATAAATATTAAAGTAGTAAATGAGTTTGATTATAATAATAAAATATATAAATTTTATTATGATATTTT
>Ga0070746_10002945_pt1 | contig 10128 bp, 4 predicted proteins | sample VirMetDEL_Mar_21_FD_77016 | JGI IMG/M metagenome (GOLD analysis project Ga0070746, IMG submission 77016) | Aqueous microbial communities from the Delaware River and Bay under freshwater to marine salinity gradient to study organic matter... | ecosystem: Environmental > Aquatic > Marine > Coastal... | reverse complement strand
CTACAACTATCACGGTGTCCTAATGCCGCATACAGAACTTGATCCACAGTTTCAGGACATAACGCCTGCTTGGAAAGGTCTTCCAAACATGAACGGCTGGTATTTTACCAGCGTTGTGGATGGGATTTCAGAAGAAGCATTGCCGTGGCTTTTAGCTCAAGGGTGGCAGCTTAATGCAGCAAACACTGACGACACCACAGAGCCTCCCACGACGACTTACCTAATGGCAAGGACTAGGTTGCTTCATTGGAATGTGCTTTACAGTCTTTTGGTTGACTTTACAAACTCGTTTAATGAAGGTCGCTGGGCAAATGATGCAAGGTACGAAGATATTATCTTCAACATGCAAAACATGCTCGACAAGCACCAGTCTGAGGTTTCAGAATTTACGGACGAAAAGGCTGGGGGTGAAAGCGGCTATCTTACTATAATGCTTAACCAAGTAGATCAGACTGCCGCCGATTACGATTCTTACAAGGCCGAATACCAAAGCAAAGATTCGGGTGACAGGGCAACTGAGTTAGCCAAGCTCAAAACGACTTGGGCAAACGCGGCTGACACTGCCCAGTCTGAGTACGATGAAATGACCAGCGGGTTAAATATCGGAACTATTATCGCCGGAGTTGATGCGGCAATTGCTGATTTTGCAGTTGCAGTCACAGCGTTTAACAATGAGTACGCCGATCTTGGTACGACTCTTGTGACCGATTACGAAGCCCATCAGGTTATAGCAAAGGCTTTATTGACCGACCTTGGTTCAACAGAGCTTATCAGGATTAACGAGAAGTTTGATGCAGATTTGGCAACTCAAAGCCAAGCAATGATTGACAGGGGATTTTATTCTTCAGGAATCATGGCAGACATAACCGCCCGCAACACAAGAGATCGCAATGATGCTATTGCCGAGCTTAACGATAAACTTTCCAGAGAAAAACTTCAGAACCAACACACGTTGTACGGGCAGCAGTACCAGATGCGGCTAGGTGGTTTAGATGCAAGCATGAAAGCAATTGACGCATCCTCGAAAATTGTTTCCTCAAGACTCCAACATGGTCAATTCTCTGCTGAAATCAGACACAAGATTGCCACTCTTTCAGTTCAAACAAGGCTTGCGGTTTTAGGTCTAAGAGAGAAATATTACGAGTCTTTGCTTCAGTCTATAAGCTGGGAGTCGGCGCGTGAGACGGAAATGTATCAGCAGCTTGTTCAAGTTCGAATCAGACAATTTGAAATACTTGGGCGAACAATGCAGCAAGATATGGAACTGTTAAAATATAAACTTGACGGTCGAAATGAAATTGCTGCGTCGATCTTTGGTTTCGTCGAGCGAAGAACGGACGCATACCCAGACCAAAACTCAATGGCTCAGTTGGCAACGAATCTTGGCGAAACGGGAGCAGCAACATGGCAGTCCGCGTAAATGGGCATGAGCAAGGTGACATGGGTGAGCCGTTTCGTCGTCGTCAGATACGAAACAACTCTGCTCAAGGCTTTCGTAATGGTGCGCCTTACGATTCGCGATCTGGCAACGACTCTCCGTTGTGGCCGACAGTCAAAATAAAAATTGGAGTGACAGACGAAGAAATTCAGCCGGACGATTACGGAGTAGTTACCGTCTGGAGGAATCCTATAAATGGAACCGAAGCAGAGAAAACAAACGAAAAGATTCGAGTCTATTTGGATTGGATGCACAACGACCAAAGCATCCCCGAAAACACAGAAGTTTTGTGCGTAGAGTTCCCAGATGAAAAGCTGTGGCGAGTGTTTATCGACCAAGACCCAGCGGCGGTAGAACTTGAACGGTGTAGTGATAAGAAAACCGTCCTCGCTTATGACATCAAACTTAGCGAACAACTTGGGAAACTTTCGGACAACAAAGGTAAGGTTGTAAGACTTCGGGATTCCGCTTTTTTTGAAACCGATTGTTGGAAGATCAAAGACAAGTCAGATTGTATTCCTGAAATATGTCCAGACGTTTGCTTGATTAGCCCAGATTGCAGAACGTGTTATGGCTGTTACAAGCTAATCCAGTGTGACGATCCTTCTGTAGTTATAATTACAGACTCAAATAACTTGTGCATTGAACACGACAAAAGCAGTGGAGGCGGCTTTCCGTTTGACGTTATTATTGAGTTTGGAGCAGTTGTAATTTTAGATGACGGGCTTTGTTATACTGTAGAGCAAAACGACAATTGCATTAACTCGGAAGCTGTCACTGTTATTGGAGTTGCCGAAAATTGTAACGCATGTAATGAATGCTATCGGCTTGAATTGTGTCCTCCTGACCCAATTGAATCGTTTTATATCTACAAAGACAACCACCAACTGTCAGAGGGCGATGTAGTTAAATACGAGGGCAGGTGCTACACAGTCTATGACAATGGAGATTGCCCTGAATTTGCTTTTCGTATTGAAAGCGAACTAACAAAATATTACGACTGCGATGAGTGTTATGCAGGCTGCTACACTTTTACCTCATGCAATGACGAAGAATACGGAAGTATAAAAGTTAGGTCGGCAAGTATTCTTGCGTCAGCAGGCGATGTTGATTTGCCGGATGACGATGGGGACGGGTATGTCAACATTGACCTAACGCCTTACGTTGGCTCGACTGTAATGCTGGCTGATGGCAAATGTTATGTAGTAAGCGAAAGTTTTGAATTTTGCGAAGAAGCCATTGATGTAATTATCTTGGAAGTATTTGAAGATTGCGACAAGTGCGGCTTGTGGAGGATGGAAGGCTGTTACGGCGCGCCTGATATTTACACTTATGATGATTTTAGTCAGTACGGTGACGGCGGCGGCGGCTATGTTTTCAAAAGAGCAGAAGACGAACTTTGTTACATCCAAAGAGAGTTTGTCCAAGATCACACGAAAATTGGAGTCCCATTTACTGTGGTTGCAAAATGGGAAGATGGCGTTTGCGACCATTGCGAAAAACCAATATTTCTTCTGACTCCAAATTGCGATGACTGTGACGACCTTACTGGAGGTGCGTCAGATTGCGATTCAGAATTTGGGACTAAGAAAGCAGGGGGCGGGGAAGAAGAAGTTACTGATGAGCCTTTGTGGGACTACATTGGGCAGTACATAAAAATGGGCGGGATATGTTATTATGTGACTGAAACAAAAGACAAAGAAATTACTCTGTATTCTGGAATAGTTTTCACTGGTGGGTATCCAAATTGCGATATTTGCCAGAAGACTTGCCTTTGGGTAGTTACAGATGTTTACATTGATAAATATAACGGTGATTTAAGACAAGAGAAAGCGCAAATTATTGTGGATCAAATTTGTCGCACAGACGATGAACAAATAATTGATATTGAGGATTGCCCATAATGCCCATTCGGAAAGTTAGAAAATTCGACCGAGGCGATCATATTCTTGTGATAAATACCGCAACCGGCGAACGCTCGATTGAGCCTAAAGAGGCTCCAACTTTAGCAAAGAAGGCGGCAAACTTTGCTAAGGCGGCTGCAAGGCAAGCGTCCAGAGGAAATCCAAAAGTTTCACTGGAAATTATTAACCGACGATATGAAATTTGTTCAAACTGCCCCGATGGATTGTTTGCTGAGATCGACCGAAATGACGTTCCGAAACGACTGAAAGATGTAGAGATAGTTGGGACTTGTATGCACCGAAAGTGCGGTTGCTACATTCACAACGCTGAGACGTTCCCTAATAAACTTTCATGGGGTACTACAGCTTGCCCCAAAGGTCACTGGGGGGCGACTTAATGCCGTTATTTACAGGAGCAGGAGGGGGTCTTTTAAGGCTTCCAACAACAAACAAGTTGATGCGTGCGCCAACTGGAGAATGTTGTTGCGAAGAATGTGACTGTTGTGTTGCGTTTAAAGACGTGACTTTAGCGGGTGGGGTTGTAATTAACGATATTGGAGTTCAATCCACTTCAGACATGTCAACAAACATTCACGAAACCGCATACTGCGACCAAGTTTCGTGGACGTTTACAATGACAATCATTAACAACACTGGCGGTTCGTGGGACGGTGGTTTGCAGGGTGTAACTTTCGCAAGTTATTTGTTGTCCGACTTTGAGTTTGTTTCTGCATCTGACAGCCCTACGGTAACTGACAACGGAACAACGGAAACAATTACTTGGGATTACGACTACACAACCAGCGAAACCAAGACGTTTACAGTTACGTTTAAAAAGAAAAATTGCGGTACAGGTCAAGAGTACGACATAAATGGCGGTGTTCAGCAAGGCAAAGACGCTGAACTAACAATTGAACAAATTACATGTAGCTAGAAGGTAGAAAAATGCCGATCACAATATCTTATGGAAACCCAGCTTTAGTGGGTGCAGCGTCTTTTGGGATTGGTAGAGAAAAAGGCCGTCAAAAGTCCGGCGCACAAGCCGCAAAAATGGCTCAGGGCATGTTGGATCGGCGTGACGCTAAGAGAGATGATGAGCGAAACAGGTATGACAGGTTAAACAAAGAAAACGCTGACAGGCGGCAACGGTCAGCAATAGAAGCTGGTCGAATAGCTCAAGATCAAGACGAAGCTCGAATGAAAGGTGAGGCGGCGAAGAACAAAGCCGATCAACGTGCAAGAGAAAGAGCAGAGGATTTTGACTTTAGAAGAGATTCTCAACAGGCTGGCTTTGACCAAAGGGATAGAGAAGCGGCAGCAAGGGCGGCAGCGGCAAGAGCGGCAAGGGAGGGCGCGCTTCCTCCTCCATCCAGATACTTCCCATCTTCGTCCGGTGGCGGTGATTTTACAGGTGAAAGGACTATGGAGTTCGATCTGTATGGAAAGGATCGTCCGGTAGACCCCACGGGGGGCGGCATGGGTGGCAGGGAATTAATCACCGATTTGACCGAGAAATACCCCACACCCCCAATGGCATTGCCGCCTAATGCCCCTCGCAGTCCTGCTGTGTCTGAAATGGGTGGCTTCCCCCAAAGCACTCAAGCCGATGCTGACATTTTGAATCGCAGCAGTTCTAAAGACCGCATGGCAGGGCTTGATCCAAATTACAATTCACAGGGAAGTTTAAGGGCGGCTCAAGACGAAGGTGGAGATTTGTTTCTTCGTGGCAGAGCTAACAGACGAGGGTTTGTGCCGCAAAGATCAATGGGTGCGCAAAGGGCTATGGCTGGTCGTCAGCAACGCTATGCGAGAGAAGAGGCGAACAGAAGGGCTTTAAGCGCGGGGCAACAGAAATCACTTGCAAAGCTCAATGCGTATCAAGATCAAATCATGTCGGGTACGGCAACCCATTTGGACGAAGAACAGAAACAGTCGGCATTGAACCAAATAGAACAAGAACAACAAATGATTCAACAGAATCCTTCGGGTTCTGAAACTCCAACATTAGACAACATGATAAATGGAGCAATTGCTAATGTTAATATTGGGGGGCAACAGTTGCCTATGATTATGGGCGAAAATGGTCAGCCTCAAGTTCTTAGTGGATACACGCCTCCGCAAGCTGGCGATGGAAGTATGCTTCAAGATGCTGTCCCAGAGGGGTTTGTTCCAGATCGAAATGGAGCATTCAGTACAGAGGAAGTTTTGACAAAGGATGAGGCCGAGGGATTAGCGTTTACAGTTGATAATCAAAAATACGAAACAAACATTTTAAGAAGCGGCGACCAATACAAGGTTCAGATTAAACCGAGACCTGCGGAGCAAGCAAAGCCTGAAAAGGCTGTTGCTGAAAAACCCGACCCTTCGCAATATCAAATGCCTTCAATGCAAGATTTTATGGCAGACAACAAAGACAACATAACCACAAGATTGGAAGGGCAAGGCATCGACGATCCTAGTCCTGCGCAAATGGCTCAAGAGGGTATAAAGTATTACAACGAGTTCAAGAATGAAATGGACTCATTTAACAACCCAAGCCCGAACACCGAAACTCACGCTCCACGAAAGGCGGGTACAAAAAGAAAGACGGAAACTCCTAAGGAATCTCCTAAGGAAACCCCTAAGGAAACCCCTAAGGAAACTCCTAAGGAAACTCCTAAGGAACCTGCTAAATCAAGCGGCTCAAACAAAAGAAAAAAGCACATGCTAAAAGCGGGAAAGAATAAACAGGTTCGTTCATTCCCGAATGCTTCTCCTGAAATGGAGGCTGACAGGAAGAGGCTTCAAGGCTTGCAAGATGCAAGAAACAAAGAGCATTATGATGCGGGGTTTGAATTTACTAAGAAATCAACTCGCGAAAAATACGGAGGTAATACTCAAAGTTTTTACGACGACCCAAACCTGACCGCTAAACAGAAAAAAGATTATGTTGAGAGTTTAATCAAGGAAAGGATGGCAAAACAAAATGCAAGATAAGAAAAACAAAAAAAAGCCATACAAGACTAGCAATAGGTCTTCTGAGTTTTCACCTCCCAAAAAGCCAAAAACTTACAACAAAATGAAAACAGGTGAGAAGGCGATGTTTACGGACGGGAAGGGCGGCAAGCCAAAAGAATATGAGGTGGTTAATAAAGGCAGGGCTAAGATTCCATCGGCAGGGGCTTCTCCGTTGCAGCAAGGTTTGTCGTTTGAAGACCAGCTTATTTACGACTACCAAAAAGCAGAAGAGTACAGAGGCAAACTTAAATCTATAAACGATGTTTATAAAAAAGGCACAGCAGAAGATTTGCCTAAATCGGGTGAAGTGTATTTTGATAGGGACGGCAAATGGAAGCGAGCGGGGAAAAACACGCTTATTGATGGCAAATTGCATAGGGGTAGGGATGAAATATTAGACCAAAATCAATTGCGAAAAGAAAACGCTTTGATTGATTGGGATGCTGAAAGACAAAGTATGTTGCAAAAGGCAATGCACGAAGCTGGGGCTAAATATGAAAATGAACATCAAGGCCAGTACGGTATAAAGGATCAGTTTTCGACAGAAGGCAAAAGTATCTATGGCGACGACCGGACAGCGTTAGACGCATTTAATGAACACGTTCCAATTACAGGTTCATTTTTTTCAATTGAAAACAAGCTGAAAGACAAGGCTTGGCGAAAAAGAATTGAGAGCGGAAACGCTACTGTGGAGGACATGGAAAATTGGGGAGTTCTTCAAAAACAATTAGAAAGAGAACATGGAAAAGATTGGTGGTTTAAAGCTGCTGATATTGGCCTTGACGCTCCAAAATTCATGCTGGAAATTGGCGCAACTGGGGGCGTAGGTTCGGTCGGGGCGGCTATGAAAACGGGAGGGTTTGTAAAAGGGGCTGCTGCGTTAGCCAAACAAGCCCCTATAACTTCTGCAAAAATGCCCTATGCGGTAGCGGAAAGAGCGGTAGATGAGTCTATGAACGACCCCTATACAATGGAGGGTTCGGAAGACGATTGGAGCAAGAATATCGTCAAAGGTTACATAGATCATACTATAGAAATTGCCAGCGAAATGTCTGGTGCTTTGATGGGAACCGGAGGCTTGGCTGGAAAGGGTTTAGAAAAGGCTGGAGAAGCCTTAAACAGACTAGCCCCAGAAAAACTAAGCTCTTTAATTAAGTCGGCTGTTGCTAAAATTCCAAAAGACGATGTTCTTGAAAACGAATTACTTAGAAAGTTTCGAAATGCAGGCTTCGACGGAACATGGGAGGAATATCTTGAGGAACGTGTTGGTGATGTTTTAAGGGGGGCAACGAGCCTTGCCCCCACCCCTTATACCGATCTTGAAACTGGCTTTGGCACAACTGGCGATATTGCCAAAGGGCTTTCGGGAGACGTTTTTGCGGCTGATCGTGCGTTGGATCAAACCTTTTCAGAATTGGCTGCGTTTGGTGGAATGTCGTTAGGCAGAAGGGCGGCAGGCAAAGCCTTGGTGCAGTTAAAAGAAATGAAAAACACTCCGTCTAGGAGAGAATGGGCAGAAGTCTTTCTTGGGGATGCCGATCTTTATGAGCAAGCTCCAAGCCGAAAGGCAAGATACAGGCAATGGCAAGTAGTTCAGGGTTTAGCAATTGAAGAGTTGATTAACGAAGAGGTTGAGCAGGACGAGGAAAGATCGTTAAATCCAGAGACACAATCCGAAGCTCCTTTGGACGAAAATCTTACCGAAGAAGAACAACGAGAGGTTGATAATTGGAAGGCAGCTAATGAAGAATTTTCAGAGCAAGAGGTAGAGCCGGAAGTTTTAGGCGATGGAGGAACATATTTAAACCCTCCAGATACAGGTGAACTTGACGATCCAAATAAAGAATTGCAGGGGCAATGGGCAAGCGAAGAACCACCTGTCTTAAATACTGATTCTGAATCAACTGCGGTTACTGGTTTGGACGGAGAAACTGTTGACCAAGGGCTTAATGAATTACCGCCTGAAGACGTTGGAGTAGATTCCGATGGCGTTCCGCTCGATGAAAACAAAGAAGCTAGTGTTGATTTAGAAGATCAACAAGACGTTCCGCAAGACGTTCCGCAAGTTGAACCAGAAGTAGTTGAACTGTCGCCAGAAGAACAATATGTCGTTGATCGCGACGATATGATTAACACGCTAAATAATGCTCCAATAAACTCTGTTGATTACCAGCACTCAAAAATTTCTGCGCGAGAACCTCAAACCGAAGAAGAACAGGGAGTCAAACAGTTCTTAGATTCGATTGGTCAGCCGTTTTCGTTTGTTGATGGAGGTTCGTTTGCTGGAATAGTCTCTCGCAAAGGGGGGTTCATGCTGTTGAACGGAAAAGGTCATCAGGTTGATCTTTGGCAGACAGTTGGTCACGAATTAGCGCATACCGAAGGTTTTGACAAAATCATTCCAGCAGGGAACGCTAGGTTAGAAGAGGCGAAGCAAAGGTACATGCAACTTGCAAGCCCTATGTTGGCAAAAGTATTGCGAGAAAACCCTGAGAAATGGGATCGGGAAGCAAGGGCAAATATTGTAGGTGACTTTATAAGAGACAAGTCATTTAGGGACAAATTAGAGAAGTCAGACCCAACAATGTTCGAGCAAATAATTGATTTTATTGTCGAATTGATGGGAGATTTTACGCCTACACAAAAAGCAAAACAAATAATTCTTGACGAGCTTCGCGAAAAGAAGAAATCAATTGGAGAGGCAAAGCAATTAAAAGAAGCAGAGGCAAAACAAGCAGCAGAAGAGGAAGCAGAACGTAAGGCATTTGAAGAAGCTCTTGGCGGTGTTGTTGAAGACGATGAAGAGGCAGGGACAGAGTTGAGCGATGAAGAGGCAGGGACAGAGTTGAGCGATGAAGAGGCAGAACGCAAGGCATTCGAGGAAGCTCTTGGTGGTGTCGTTGAAGACGATGAAGAGGACGAAGACGTTGAGCAAACTCCACCAACGAAAAGCACTGGCCTAAAACAAACAGAGCCAAGTGATGAAGAGGCAGAACGTAAAGCGTTCGAGGAAGCTCTTGGCGGTGTCGTTGAAGACGATGGCGAAAAGCCGACAGAGGCTAGTTACGAGCCTACAATAGAAGAAATAGAAGAGTTCGTTACTAAAGATTACCCCCCAAATAGAAAAAGTGCATTTAAAAATTCGAAGTCTTACGCAGACGACATTAAAAAAGGTAGACGATCTTTAAGACAAATTAAATTTCTTGAAGAAAAAGTTTACCCAAAATTGGCTGAAGTCACGGAAGAAAACGATTTGGCAATGAAATTTAAAGGTCTTTCGCATACATGGCGAGCAACAAAAAACGGCTTTGTTGACGCTACACGTAGGGCAGTACCCTCGTTGCGTGGAAGTGCTGCTGAAATGGCAGAGAGGTTGCTGAAAGATTCTCATGTGGCTGATGGGCTTAGTCCTAAAGGAAAAACACAGTTCATAAAAACCTTTGAAATTGGCAAAGGGTTTGGCAATGCAAGAACGGAGTTTACAGCAGACCCGCAAAAAACGGAAGAAATTCAAAATCTTCTCAAAGAAGTGTTAGACATTGATGGCGAATTGAAAAGCCCTGAAAAGCCAAAAAGCACGGGCAAAAAGCCAAAGCCGGTAGCAGAAAAACCAAAGCCTAAAGCAAAGCCAAAAAGCACTGGCGAAAAGCCAAAGCCTAAGACGGACATTGAAAAAGCTGCGGATGATGTCGCTGACGAGTTTGATTGGATGCCAAGTGAAATGTCCGAGCCGCAGAAACCGGCAGCGGCAAAGATGACACCTAAACAAATCAAAGCAATTGCCAAGTT
>Ga0070746_10002942_pt1 | contig 10131 bp, 19 predicted proteins | sample VirMetDEL_Mar_21_FD_77016 | JGI IMG/M metagenome (GOLD analysis project Ga0070746, IMG submission 77016) | Aqueous microbial communities from the Delaware River and Bay under freshwater to marine salinity gradient to study organic matter... | ecosystem: Environmental > Aquatic > Marine >... | reverse complement strand
GAACTAAGATGTTCTTAAATTCAAAAACTTTGAAGAAAGAATATAGTTTGGAAGAGATATTAACTGAGACTGAAGGTCAGTACGGTTATGAGAAGTTTAAAGAAACAGTCATTAACAATTAAAAGGGAAAGCTAATGATAATAGGCGAAAGAATTAAATACAGATACCAAGATATAGAAGATTTACCTGATAATCATTACGTTGGTTGTGACTTCTCTCACGCAAAAATAACCGCAGATTTATCAGGTAAACGTCTAGACAACTGTATATTATATAACACTGACTTAACGGGTGCCAATATAGATAAGTCTACACAGTTTAACTTTGCCGGTAGAAGAAACCCGTTCACTTCTAAAAAACATAACGGCGAACCGATAACCAAGATAACGCAGGAACAGTTAAACATATTGACAAGAAAAGAACATAGTCTATAGTCGACAAACAGGTAGGTCGCGATCATTCTCCCCCAAAGAGTCCAACTGCGACCTACTTTCCAACATCTCCACATTAAGTTTCTAATAAATAATTATTGACATATGGTAACTAACTCTTTATTTTACACTCTTAGATTAAGTGTAAATTTAAAGGTTGAAACGTTATGACACCACCGACCAAATTCCACCAACTTGTTTTAGGTATAAGGTATATGCCTAAAACCACTAGGGCTGTGGCGTTAAATATTGCCAAGTGCTTTATAGGCTCATATGATGTTCATCCACCTAAGCCAAGTATGGACTTTAACCCCACAGAGGTTGAGGTGAGAACCGTGCAGATAAAGATAACTGGCGAAACGAATAAAACTGACCCAAGCTTAAATAGATGGTACGAGATGTCATCTAAGCAAGAGAACGAAGGTAAAAAGTTTTATTTTGTTATGAGTTTGGCGGCCAATAAACCTTGTTCTGTAGATATGATAGAACATTTAATGCAACAAAGACTTAAAGGTCTTTATCATCTGGACGGATTAGCCGAAGACGCTGCTAATTATCCTAAGAAGGTGAAAGTTGACTATGTGGGTAGGCAAGGTAGAGGTTTCTTCAAAAGAGCCAACGCCCTAACTGCTAAAAATAAAAAATACTTAAGGAGTAAAGGTTATGACTACATCTCAGACTGATCTTATGGGAAAGTTAAGCGAGATAATGAATAAAATAAGTAGTGAAGTGGATAAGGAGATACTCTTGTTAAAAGGTCTTAACAGTATCCGTATGAGTAAAAGGTTACACGATTTAATTTTAGAATATATAAACGTTTCAGAGTCTAAAAGTGAAAATATCGATGACTTATTGAAACTTATGAAAGAACTTATGGTTGAGAACCAAACGTTACAGATAATGTTGGAAAAGAAAGATAAAACAATCCATTAATAATTAAAAGGAGAAAACTAATGGCGTTAGAACAAGATATTAAAAGTTTAAATAAGGCTATCACTCGTCTGGCTGATAAGATGGACCAAGCGATAGGTCTGGTAGATAGATTACCTGATATGGAAGGTGTAAGGGCGTTGACTAAAGATGTCAATAGCTTTAAGATTACAGGTGAAGAGCCTTCCGAAGAAACGATCACAGAGCCAGGAGAAGAACCTCAACCTGAGCCTCAACCTAAAACTAAGACAAAGGTTGGCGAAGTACTTAGTAACGAGGGTATAGTGATAAAAAAGGTAGGGATACCGGGTAAAAACACACTTGAGGAAGAAGCTAAGAAGAACAAAGCTATAACTATGAAGGAGATTCAAGTATTAGCTAAGGATAAAATAGCTCTCAATAGAAGTAAAAATAAGGTTCTTATTAAAAATAAGATAAAAGACTTAGGCGCAGACCAGTTGGCAGATTTACCTGCAACTAAGTACAAAGCTCTTTGTGGGTATATTAATACGCTTACGGGAGATGGTGAGCCGGAAGAAGCTGATAAAGAATAAGGCACAACGACCTGAGCGTTATGAGGTCAGACGCAGTATACCAAGCAGCTGTGCGAGTGCAGTGCCGAAGGTTGGTAAATTCCATTCATTGATGCACAACATCTGTGGACCTCAATATCGGAGTGTGGGAAAGTTGGCTAATCCACTCGGTTTGGAACTGAGAGATCGTAGGTTCGAGTCCTACCACTCCGACCATTTTAAAATAAAACAGGGGTTAGAGAAATGAAAGAGATAAGAGAAGCTTTAGAGTTTTATGCAAAAAAGAGATGGCAAAACCGTACGGTTTACGAAGGTATGGACGACACAGGAGAAAAAGCTAAAGAAGCCTTATCCCTACTTGATAAGATGGACTGGCAGCCTATAGAGACAGCACCAAAAGATGGAACTACAGTTTTTTTGTGGACAGGTAATGATGAATTTCCTACAAGATGGGAAGGTTCGTGGAGGTCGCCGAATGAAAGTGAATTATGGGTGAATGGCAGTGAAGAACCTTGTGAAAAAGAAGGAACATTCAGTGAGGAAGAGGGGTGGTTCAATGATGAATATATGACTTTCAAGTTACAAGGAGAAAGTTATCCAACCCACTGGAGACCTTTACCTGATAAGCCAAACAAAAATAATACTTTACAATAGAGAAATAATAGTTTACTAATCTCTTTGGGTTTGAAGTGTTAAGGGTTCGCACGTCGGTCTCCAAAACCGAAAGATGGGGTTCGAGTCCCCACATTCCTGCCATTTTAAAATAAGGAGGTTAGAAAGATGAACAATTATGTGGATTTCTCAGAATTAGAGGGTGAAATTTTATCAAAAATAGTGTTGAAAGGTGATGAGGAAATAGTGTTTTCTACTGAAAGCGGTAAAGAGTATAAGATGTATCACGATCAGAGTTGTTGTGAAAACGTATATATTGAAGATATAGACGGAGATTTGAATGAGCTTCTAGGATCAGAAATAATTACCGCAGAGGAAGTTACTGAGGAAGGTGATGGGGATGAGTATGGCGGTAGCTCTACTTGGACTTTCTATAAGATATGTAACGATAAAACATATATCACAATAAGATGGTTAGGTGAATCTAATGGTTACTATTCTGAGAGTGTAGATTTTATAAAGGTTAAATAATTAAGAGGTTAGAAAATGTTAAAAGTATATAATAAGTCAAAACATTCAGACACTGAGTTAGAACTTGAATATGAGTTTTTTAAGTTTCCCGCAGGTGAGCTTCACTTTAAATTCCACCAGTTAAACAATTTATCTATTATAAACAGCATCATAATAGAGACGGACTTATCTAGTTCAGATGATATAATTTTATTATGTCTGATGGCTGATTACTTTACTTGTGAGAAGCAGTTGGTGTTACTTTACACACCTTATGCGAGGCAAGATCGTAAAACATCGCCAGAAGAGCCTTTTAGCTTCAAGACAATAGCTAGATTGATAAATTCTTGTGGTTTTAAACATGTTATAGTTATAGACCCTCATAGCGATGTTACCCCTGCGTTAATTGAAAATTGTGTCGTCAGGAGAAGGGTCGACATTGTGGGTGAAATAAGTGAAGATTCTATAATAGTTTCACCAGACGCAGGTGCAATGAAAGCTAACAATGAGGTGGCTAAGAAGTTAGGATTAAGACACATTGTAGCTACAAAGGTTAGAGATGTCTCCACTGGTGAGATAACTTCAACACAAGTCCATACTGATATAAATTTAAAAGGTGAAAAGTTAATAATCCTTGACGACATATGTGATGGTGGTAGAACCTTCATAGAACTCGCTAAGGTTTTAAGAACATACGAACCTAAGAGCATCGAACTGGCCGTAACAGTTGGTATTTACTCTAAAGGTAAAGAGGTGTTAGAACCTTATTGTGATGTAATAAGTGAATATTATAAATTAGGAGAATAATTATGAACATTAACCCACTTAACTGTATAGATTTTTACAAAGCCGATCACCGTCGTCAGTATCCTGAAGGCACAACTTTAGTTTACTCAAACTTCACACCACGTTCTGATAGGTTAGCTCTTAAAAGTTCCGTGTATGACGGTAAGGTTGTATTTTTTGGACTACAATACTTTATCAAGTCATTTCTAATAGAGACGTGGAATAAAGAGTTTTTCAATAAACCCAAAGAGGAGGTTATATCACGCTATAAAAGAAGGATGGATAACTCATTAGGTGTTGACGCTATAGCTGTAGACCATGTTGAAGCTTTACATGATTTAGGTTACTTGCCGATAGAGATAGACGCACTTCCTGAAGGTTCGGCGGTTAATATGAAAATACCTGTGTTAACTATCCATAATACTAAAGATGAGTTCTTTTGGTTGACGAATTACTTTGAGAGCGTCATGTCCAACATGTTATGGAAGCCTTGTACGTCAGCTACAACAGCTAGGCAATACAGGATGTTATTAGATAAGTACGCAAAGGAAACAGGTGGAGACGAAGGTTTCGTTGACTTCCAAGCTCATGACTTTTCATTCAGAGGTATGTCAGGTTTAGAAGACGCATGTTTATCAGGTGCAGGGCACTTACTGTTCTTCAAGGGAACAGACACCGTACCTGCGATTGATTTATTGGAAGATTACTACGGGGCCAACTCGGACGAAGAGTTAGTAGGTTGTTCAGTACCTGCAACAGAGCACTCAGTTATGTGTATGGGTACTAAAGATGATGAGATAGGAACTTTCAGAAGACTTATTACTGAGCTTTACCCAAGTGGTATAGTTTCCATCGTGTCAGACACTTGGGATTTATGGAAAGTTTTGGACGAGTATGCCCCTGCTTTAAAAAATGAGATTGAAGCAAGAGACGGTAAGGTTGTATTTAGACCCGATTCAGGAAATCCTGAAGATATTATTTGCGGTGATTTAAACGTTCCTGTTGATAATCATGCTTATAAGGGTTGTTTAAATCTTTTATGGGAGCATTTTGGTGGTACCATAAACGATGAAGGTTACAAGGTTTTAAATCCTAAAGTTGGCTTAATTTACGGTGACTCAATCACTTTACAGAGGGCAGAAGCTATACTTAGAAGAATGAAAGATATGGGCTTTGCTTCTACTAATATTGTGTTCGGCATAGGTTCTTTCACGTATCAGTATTGTACTCGTGATAACTTCGGCTTCGCCATGAAAGCCACATACGGTGAAGTTAAAGGGGAAGCTAGAAGTATTTACAAAGACCCTATAACGGACTCAGGTACTAAGAAGTCGGCTAAAGGTTTACTTAAAGTCGTTAAGCGTGACGGCGAATACGTTTTAATTGATTCATGTGATAACACTGAGGGTACTGAGTTAAAAACAGTTTTCAAAGACGGTACACTTAGAGTTAGTCATACTTTATCTAAATTACGTGAGGGTAATTAATTATGAACGCTAGAGAAGCATTTGAAAAATTAATCGAAATGGACTTTGAAACGGTCTTAGATGTAGGTTGTGGTGAAGGTGAACATTCTCTAGCGTTCAACAGATTAAGTAAGAGGGTTACAAGTATAAACTTAACAGAGCCAGAAAACTTTAAACCTTCTTACATAATCGACTTCAATTCAGCCATCTTACCTAATAACTACGATTGCATATGGGCTTCACATGTGTTAGAACATCAGACTAATGTGGGGGTGTTCTTGACTCAGTGTTTTAACCACTTGAAAAATAATGGTATATTCGCTGTTACCGTACCGCCTCGTAAAGATGCGATAGTTGGAGGTCATGTTACATTATGGAACGCAGGGTTATTGTTATATAATCTAATCCTTGCAGGGTTTGATTGCTCTGAGGCTAAAGTTAAGACATATGGTTACAACATTAGTGTTATAGTTCGTAAGAAGAAGGCGAGGCTACCTGAATTAGATATGGATAAAGGGGATATAGAAAGATTAGCTAGGTTTTTTCCTTTTTCTGTTCAACAGGGTTTTGACGGTAATATAAATGAATTTAATTGGTGAGAGGTGACTAATGAGTATCTGGCTAAAACTTTTAATTGTTAACGTAGTTAGTTATTTAATATTATCCTACATTAACATGGATATTAACTGGTTAATCAACGTGTCGTTAGAGGTTGGAACAAATGAGAGAACGGCGGGGGTAGGGCTTTATCTGTGTTTTAACTTTATCGCTTGGTTTCTTGTTGAATTTTTTGAGGATTTTAACTAAAACCAATATGGAAGAAATTACAATAAAGGAGATATTGAGTGACAAATCAATCACACAGCGAAAGAGCACACGCTAAATTATCGGCATCAGGTTCAGCCAAATGGCTCAACTGTCCCGGTTCAGTTGAGGCTGAATCACACTACGAAGACACGTCAGGTATAGATGCTCAGATAGGTACGATGGCTCACGAGATAGCTGACTTATCTCTACAGCACGAACGAGATGCTGAATACTATATGGATAAAACCCTTGCTGACTTAGGTATAAAGTTATCACTTGTTGAACCGTCCCACATTATAACTAAGGAAATGACTGATTACGTCCAGGAATATCTTGATTATGTTAGAAGTTTCGAGACACCGGATACAGAGTTATGGACAGAGATGAGGGTTGATTATTCTCATATTGTACCTGAAGGTTTCGGGACATTAGACTCTAGTGTTTTAAATTACAAAGAAAGACACCTGCATATTTTCGACCTGAAATACGGTTACAATAAGGTTGAAGCTTTTGAGAACACGCAAGGTCAAATGTATGCTCTTGGATTACTTAATGAAATCGGCTTCCTATCAGCTTTCGATAAAATAACTATACATATATGCCAACCAAGGGTTGACAACTTCTCTTCTTGGACTATAACTTTAGAAGAATTAAAGTTGTTTGAGAAATATGTAGAAGAAAGAGCCAAGTTAGCTCTAGGTAAAAACCCTCCAAGGGTGCCGGGGGCAAAGCAATGTCAATGGTGTAAGGCCCGATTCGACTGTAAAGCACGAAAAGGTTTCACAGAGGAAAGACTTAACGCTGAGTTCGACTCTATGGATGAAGAAGTTTTAGATTCTAAGAACTTGACATTAGATGAGAAAGCTAAGATATTAGAATATAAGGACGACATTGAAAAGTTTTTAAAAGATATAGAACTTGACGCATATAATAGGTTATTAAGAGGTGAGAAGTTCCCAGGTAAAAAGCTGATTGCAGGTAAAGGTAGGAGACAGTGGACAGATAAAGCTCAAGAGGTGTTGGAGGAAAAACTAGGCGAAAAGGTGTTTAAGGAAAGAGAGTTAAAAGGTATAGGCGATATTGAGAAGTTAGTAGGCAAGAAGGAATTACCTAAATTAGACATAACCGAGACACCTAAAGGTAAGCCTAAGATGGTTGACATGTCACATAAGTCACCGGCTTTAGAGATTGAAACTATAGATGATGAACTTAATAATATATAATAGGGGGTAGTTACTGATGGAAAATAAAATACAAACTTTAGCTACTTATTTTGAAGAGCAATGCTTGTTACATGAAAAAGAAGAGGTTGATATTGATACATTTATTGATATTGCGGATAGCGCAATTCAATACGCAAAAGAAAATGAAGCCCTCCTTAAACGTAACGCTGAACTTGAGAAGGCTTTAAATCATGCTGTTGGAATTGCGGAAGCTGAAAGAGCTGGAACTTGGGATGATTTGTTACAATACAGAGAATTATTAATTAAGGATAGGGGGTGATATGAAAGAAGATTGTAAAGAATTTTTTCAACAAACCATAGCTAAGACATATTACCTTTGCGGTGATGAATATAAAGGTGGCTCATATAAGTTTGATTGGCGTGGTGGTATCGACGTTGAAAACTTATACCAAGCTTTTAAAAAACGATTTTTAGAAGAACAAAATGAGAAAGGTAATGAAAACCAGACGTAAGTGCAGGTAATTTAACCACCTAACAGGGGGACAGAAAATGCAAGATAAACGAAGGTTATTGATAAAACAAATTCTTGACAATGTTAAAATAAACGAGCATGACTGTTGGGTATGGCAAGGTGGTGACATCTATATTAGGGGTCGGTTGATGTTCCCTCAGACTATAATGTATATTTGTAAGAACGGACCGTTGACTGATGATGAGATAGTTCATACTGCGTGCGGCGATAAGGTTTGTGTTAATCCGGATCATTTAGATATTAAAAGTAAAAAGGAGATTATACGTGAAGATATTCGGAGTAAGGATAGAGGGGGATATCCCTTCAGACTCAATTGGAAAAAGATGTTTAGCAACAAGGTATTCCTTGAAAAACGGAGGTAAGGTAGAAGAAATATCTTATGAAGAAGCTTTACATTGGCTTACAGATGATATATTAAACTCTGATAAGTTGGGTTTACGTTACGGTAATACCCTTTTAAATAAAGCTAGAAATAAGTTAAATAAGAGGTTGAAATGAAAAAAGAAGATATTATAAATGATATAGTTGAAAAGTTACAAGGTTCTCTAGGCGATATGTTAGACGACCCTTCGTTATACTTTGTAGCTGAGACAGCGTATGATACAATTAGAGAGTATGAGGAAGAAGAATGATAACTAATATAATGATTGATGAAGAGACGGTAGGAACTAAACCTAACTCTTCTATTATAGCTTTAGGTGCGTGTAAGTTTGATTTAGACCTAGGTATAAGTGAGACATTTTACGAGGTTATAGATATAGCTGATTCTTTAAAGAACGGCTTCGATGTAGATGGTGACACGATAAAGTGGTGGTTAACTCAAAGTGAATCAGCCAGACAGGCTGTAGCTAAACAAGGTAAACCGGTTAAGGAAGTTTTAAAAAGTTTCAAACAATGGTGTGGTACAGATAATAAACAAGTTTGGGGTAACGGTTCAGACTTTGATAACGTGCTACTTACCAATCATTACCATAAGTTCAACGTTGTACCTCCTTGGAAGTATTGGGAGAACAGGTGTTTTAGAACTATGCGTGGTAGCTTTAAAGAGGTTCAGTTGGATAATGTTGGTACACATCACAATGCGCTCGATGATGCGATATGGCAAGCTAACTATCTTATTAAACTTGTTGAAGAAAATAATTTGGAGAATGTGTTATGAGTAAAGAACTACAAGAGAAGGGCCTCGGTGAGTCAAGTAGCGAATGGTCTAAATTTTATAACCCAGACACAGTGTTAGCGATAACCTTAACCGCCCAGGTATTATTATCAACGTTGATTGAAGAAAATAATTTGGAGAATGTGTTATGAATAATGAATTACAGGAGAAGTACGTTAACTTAGAAGAAGCTATAGCGAACTTCGTAGAGCAAACCGAAACTTTTTTCAAATCCTTAGACGAATATGAGGATGATGTAGCGGTTCAATATGCTGAGTCAGCGGCTAAGTTATTTGGCGACATGGAGATTAGACTTAAAACAAATTTAAAATAAAAGGATTTTATTATGGCGTTAAAACTCACACTTAAGAAAGGTAAAAGAGTGCTAATAAACAGGTCTGTACTTTGTGAAGTAGAGGAAGTTAGCGGTAACTCGGTTAAGTTATCATTTGACTACGGTCATTCGGACGCAATCGTAAGGGAGGAAGTGTACGAGAAGGCTAAAGAGAACGGATCTGTTATGGACCTTTACGATAAAGGTTGGATAGATGAGAACACCGAGGAGCTTTTTAATGGGTAAGAGAGTTGTTAGCTTATTTGACGGTATGTCTTGCGGTCTACAGGCGTTAAAAGAATTAGGCGTAGATGTTAGTGAGTATCACGCTTTCGAGATTGACAAATATGCTATACAGATAGCTAAGAAGAATCACCCTGAGATTATTCATCATGGTTCAGTTGAAGGTTTTGACTTCACTCAGTTCAAAGATGTTGATATAGTTATGGGTGGAAGCCCATGTCAAGGTTTCAGTATGGCGGGTAAAGGTTTAGCGTTTGATGACCCTAGAAGTAAGTTATTTTTTGAGTTCGTTAGAGCTTTAAAAGAGATAAAACCTAAAAACTTTTTACTTGAAAATGTTAAGATGAAGAAAGAATATCTTAATATTATAACTGAACATATGGGTGTTGAGCCTGTTTTGATAAACAGCGCTAAAGTTTCCGCACAGAATCGTCAGCGTTATTACTGGTGTAATTGGGAAGTTGAACAACCTGAAGATAGGGGGATTTTGTTGAAGGATGTTCTTGAAAGTGAAGTTGATGAGAAGTATTACTTGAAAGATAACTGGTTAAAATGGTGGGATGAAAATAAGGATTTTCAACTAAAGAAAAAGTATAGCTCCTTAGAT
>Ga0070746_10002939_pt1 | contig 10137 bp, 17 predicted proteins | sample VirMetDEL_Mar_21_FD_77016 | JGI IMG/M metagenome (GOLD analysis project Ga0070746, IMG submission 77016) | Aqueous microbial communities from the Delaware River and Bay under freshwater to marine salinity gradient to study organic matter... | ecosystem: Environmental > Aquatic > Marine >... | reverse complement strand
GAATCTGTCGAAAAGATGGATGCTACTAAGCTGGCATCATTCCTGTCCTTTCGACTTAACTTCCTTAATGAGGAACTTAATGAAACCGATAAGGCTGCTGGTGAAGCTAATCCAGAAGAGATTGTGGATGGTCTTATCGATCTATGTGTCGTAGCTATTGGTACACTTGATGCCTTTGGTGTCGATGCGCACAAAGCATGGGATGAAGTTCTTAAGGCTAACATGGCTAAAGAAGTTGGAGTAAAAGAAGGTCGTCCTAATCCACTGGGTCTGCCCGATCTGGTTAAGCCAGATGGTTGGGTAGGTCCATCACATGAAGGTAACACAGGAAAGTTTTAATGTTGAATACCTTATCTAACACAGATAGAAAACTTCGTATCGGTAAGATCGGAGAGGATATTGTATCTAGTCACTTCAAATATGCTCAGCAGACAGAGGATTGGTTCGACTCAGAAAAAGATGGTACTGTGGATAGTATCAAGTATGAAGTCAAGACTATGGTCAAGAATCAGAAATATAATGGTTTCTGGATTGAGCAGAAGCAGTTTCACAAGGTTGATCATAGTGATGCTCTGTTCTTTGTACAGATTCCTTCTGAAGAGGATGATCCTGCTCTTCTCTTACTGATGACCAACCACCGCGATCCGGCTAACTATGAAGAATTTGTGCATAAAGGCGTAAAAAAGCGCAATTACCTATTTACAAAGTGCATGAAACTTGATATTATATCTGATAGTCGTGCTACTGAACTGCATGAACTATCCGTCCCACTTAGAACCTACGGAGTTTAATATGAAAGTAAACAACTCTTACATCGCCGTTGCCAAAGATGGTAACAATCAAAAGTTCAATGCATACCCACGTACCCGTCATGGAGATTATCTCCTGCGTTTCTTTGTCGATGATTATGCGCCAAACGGTACAAAGCATAATCAATGGGCCGGTAAAGGCTGCGGTGGTTTTAAGACTCAAGAGGAGTGCATCCGCGCTGGCTATCAGATCGTAGCCGGTATCAAGAAGGCTGGTTCCTTTGAAGATGTCAAGCTTGCAGTAGAAACCATGGCAGCATACAAGAAGGTATTCAATGTCTGATCGTGAATCCGTCAAAGTCCTGAAAGAGTGTATTGATCTTCAGATCAAGAAAGGCCAGGACTATCAGAACCCTAAGTCCAACGTGACTCAGGCAATGCACTATCGTAGAGGTATCGATACCCTCCACGATGTAATGCAGGGTAAGATGTATCGCGCTCAGTCTATTCTAGAAAGCGGTACCACTGACCCTAACTTCGAGTCTCTTGAAGACACCTACAAAGACCTGATCAACTATGCCTCCTTTGCAGTATCTTGGCTGCGCGGTGGCATTGATGGTCAAGATACACAACGTAACATGTTTAATAATAAGGTAGATTAAAATGAAAAAGACAATTGAAGCTCAAGACGTATCCTCTGTATACACTTACAAAGAAGGTAACATGGGTAAGATCGTGTTTAAGACTCTAGACAAAGGCATGTATGCCATTGAGTCTAAGAACATCCAACTTGTTAACAAGGTTGATAACTCAGTCATCAGTCTTGGTTCATGCAAACCGGTTTCTTCTAAAGAGATCTATGAGTTCAACTGCCTCCTCCCAAAGGCTCGTCTTGATAACACTTTCGTAGGTAAAGTGTATCAGACCTTTATGAATAACAAGAACCTGAACAAGTCCCAATACATCGTAAGGTACTAGAATGAACGTATCAGATATTCGCCAGAGCTTTATCCAAGCTCTGGCTAATGAAGAGTTCACAACTGATCGCACCGGCAGCAAGACCATCGAGCTGATCGGTGCGTCTTTTGTTGCTGATGAACCAGCAATCTTTGGTGAAGTTAATCAAGAATATGTTAAGGCTGAGATTGATTGGTATCAGTTAGCTTCTAACAACATCAATGATATCAACTATGGAGATGAACCACCTAAGGCCTGGCAGTATGCAGCAAACAGTTACGGTGAGATCAATTCCAACTACGGTAAGTTGATATACTCTGACAAGTATTATGCTCAATACTATCAGGCTCTAGATGAGCTTCTCACTAACATGGGTAGCCGCCGTGCAACTATGGTCTATCAGCGTCCTTCTATCTGGGAGGAATATAGCGAGCACGGAAAGAACGATTTCATCTGCACTAACGCAGTAACATACTACATTCGTGGTGGTAAGATTCACTGTGTAGTTCAGATGCGATCTAACGACGTTGTCTACGGGTATAAGAATGATTATGCCTGGCAGAGCTACGTTTTAAATTCTATCACACGCGATTATAACTCAAGCTACATGCATGCAGCCGCCGACGCTGACTATCGTAAAAACATGGAAGTCGGTACCATCACTTGGCAGGTCCAGAACCTGCATGTATATGAACGCCATTTTGACCTGGTAAAGTAATGTCTAAATGGGATAAGAGATACTTGGCCCTAGCCGAACAGGTCTCCACCTGGTCTAAAGACCCATCGAGTAAGATAGGTGCTGTGGCCGTCGGTGATAAGGGCCAAGTGTTGTCTCAAGGATACAACGGCTTTCCTCGAGGCATAACTGACCTGTCTGATCGATTGGCTGACAGGCCTGTAAAGTACAAGCTGGTAGTCCACGCTGAAATGAATGTCATATATAATGCATCATATAATGGAGCGTCACTAGATGGGTCGACTCTCTATGTCTATGGACTACCAGTTTGTTCTGACTGCGCTAAAGGTATCATTCAGGTAGGAATCAAGAGAGTAGTCATGCCTGTACAGGAGATACCTAAGCATTGGGATGAGTCTTGGTCTGAGACTAAGGCTATGTTTGATGAAGCCGGAGTTAAATATGAGTTCCTTGAAGCATGATACAATCTTTGTAGGATTGAATCCAAGCCGCAAGAAGATATCTAGTCAAAAGAACACGGCATACATCAGGTGGTGCGAGTGGTTAGATTACCTAGGACTAGATCGAGTAACCTTCATAAATCTTTCATACGATGTGGACTGGGACTTTAAATTTTCAAGCCTAGATCGCACTTTTATATGTACAAACCTAGAGAACTATAGTAAGATAGTAGCTTGGGGTGATAGAGTAAGTGGATTCCTGAACCGCCTGGGGTTCAGGGATCACTTTGTCGTTGCACATCCTTCTGGTCTAAACAGGAAGATTAACGATCATAAATACGTATTCACAACACTAGATGAATGTAAGGAATATCTTAATGAATAAACCAGTGATCTTACTAGGACGAGGAACTGAAGGCTGCGGAGTGACTCAGTGCGCTATCCAGATGCAGAAGGTTACAGGCGCCACTATCCTTTCAGCAAATGATAAGAAGTGGGGTAGAGCCAAGGGCCTGCCTATCGATCAGGTTGAGATGAATGTAGGTACGGAATGGGAAAAGATGGCGAGCATGATTAACGAGCATGACATCTGCATAGTCTATTCAATACCATCTAAGTCTCATCCGCAGGAATGTCAGGATAACTTTCTCAAGCTCTTGGATGCAGTCACAGTGCGAAAAGCTTTTATCAACGTAGACCACAAGGCAGCTTCCATTGCACGCAATGCCAACCTTAAAGAGGTATCCGAAAAGGTAGACGTCATCATGACTCATAGCCTTAAGAACGACTTCTCTAAGTTCATGACTAAGAATCGAATCAAGACTCCTCTTACTAAGATGGGTCTAGGCTTTGACTATGATGGACATCGATCAAAGTACTGGAAGCCTATAGAGGAGCAGCAGCACAACCTGATCCGCTGGATCGGGCGGACAGCAATGTGGAAGGGTCCATCACTTATGATTGACTTCCACCAAGACGCTTTGATGGATCATAAATACATCACAATCTTGGAAGGCCTAGAGGCAAGCATCCAGTATCCTCTTGTCCTGTATCGAGATAATAATAACAAGGAGCCTACAGATAGGCGAAAAGTGGTAAACTACTTCCGTCCGGAAAAGAAGCATGGTGAGACTCAGAAGTTCTTGCCTGAGTTCTATGGACAGGAGTCTGAAGGTAACGGTGCCTACCTCTATCCTCAGTACGTCAATGACGAGTGTATGGAAAGGATGTCCTTCTCCGCTTTCGGATCTGACCTGTACCACCTTAAAGCTGAAACATATGGAAACAACATTGAGAACTGCCACGCTGAAGTCATAGCTTCAGGTGCAGTACCTATCTTCCACAAGCACTTCTGTGATAACGTGGAGCATAAGGTACAAGGTAAGCCGGTCACCGAATGTAAAGATACCGGCACAATCGGGCTGGACTACTCAAACTTTAATGAGTGTCTGGATATTATGAATAGACTTAAAGCTGACCCTGCTATGAGAGATGATTGGCGTGAGATGGCCTTTGAATTTTGGAAACAACACTCAGACTCTGAGCCTGTTGTTAATGACATTATGGATAAGGCAATCAACACGACTGAAAACCAACCACAAGGACTAGAGGTATTTTTTGCATGAGTAAGATTTTTATTACCGGTATCGCCGGAATGATCGGCTACCACACAGCCAAACGACTTTTAGCCGAAGGGCATGAAGTCCACGGCATTGACAATTTTAACGACTATTATGAAGTAGAGCTAAAAGAAGAGCGAGCTAGACTTCTAAAAGAAAAGCACGAGCTTGATCCTAAAAACTTGATTAGTGGAGATATCCAATACTCACCTTGGAGCGCTATGCTTAAAGATGTAGATATTGTTATCCACTTGGCTGCATATGCTAATCCTCGGCATGCTATGGATGAGCCTCAGCACTATATCGATACAAACATTACGGGTACTCAACGTATCATTGAAGGAGCGGAAGAGTGTAAAGTACCGGTGGTATACGCTTCTAGCTCATGTGTAATGCATGGCCAGCCTCTGCCGTGGAATGAGCATGATCGTCCAGAGCACCAGAACAATCCATACGGCTGGTCTAAGCGAGCCAACGAGTGTCAGTTCATGCATTCCAAGAACATTCCGTTCTCTGCTGGCCTGCGGTTCTTTACTGTGTATGGTCCGTATGGTAGACCAGACATGGCCCTGTTCAAGTTCACTAGCTCAATCGTTAAAGGTGAGCCTATCGAGCTTTACAACTACGGTGATATGAAGCGAGACTTTACATACGTTGACGATATTGTAGAAGGTATCAAACTAGTATCAGATAACATCCTGAACGGCACACAGAGTGAAAAGCATGAGATCTTTAATATTGGCTATGGCGCTCAGGTAAATCTCGTTGACTTTGTAGATCATATCGAAAAGAATCTGGATAGAAAAGCTGATCGTAAGCTGGTTCCTGCACACCCTGCAGATACTCCTGAGACTTGGTCTGATACAACTAAGCTTCAGAAGCTGGGGTATAAGCCTACCACCTCGATTGAAGACGGTGTGGCTAAGTTCATTGAATGGTACAAATCTTACTATGGAGTAAACTAATGCGTATTGGTATTGTTGGACACGGCTTTGTAGGCCAGGCAGTAGACTATGGTTTCAGTCAAAGAGGCGTAGAGAAGTACATCGTTGATCCTAGGTATGATACAGATATCGATGGCCTGTCTGCCTTTGATCCATCGGCAACATTTGTTGCCGTGCCTACTCCGATGTCAGATGATGGCAAGATCAATTCATCTATCGTAGAGAGCTGCGTCAAGGAGCTTATTGAAAAGACAGTAGGCTACATCGTAGTCAAGTCAACTGTCACACCTGACATCATGGAAAGCCTAGCGGCTTTGGCTCCGGAACGAGTCGTCTATAATCCGGAATTCTTAACCGAAAAGAATGCTAACGAGGATTTCATCAACCCAACCATGCACGTTTTTGGCGGTGACTCTTCTGCGTGTCACGCTATCGAGCGCCTGTATGAAGACTTTTCTCTGTGTCGTCAGTGCAAAGTGTTTCATGTTACTGTAGCTGAGGCTAGCCTGATCAAGTATGGGATCAACAGCTTCTTAGCTACAAAGGTCCTGTGGTTCAATCAGTTCTATGATGTAGTCAATGGACATGGAAACTACAACCGTATCCGTCTTGCTATCTCAGCTGATCCCCGTATCGGCACTAGTCATACCGTAGTTCCTGGCTTTGATAATAAGCGAGGCTTTGGAGGTGCGTGCTTCCCTAAAGACACTAAGGCGCTTTCATTCTTTGCTCCAGACTTTACTATCCTTGAAAAGGTCATTGAGGAGAACAATAAATATCGTAGCAAGTACAAAAAAGATGAACGTGAATTGGAACAAAACGTAAATTATGACTAGTTATGCAAGCATCGTTCCACTGATCGGTGGGGAGACCTTTGCCATGCAGGATGTATTTGGGACACCACCTGAGTACATCCTGTCCTACTCTGACTTTGAAGCAAACGACAGCCAGCTTCTTGAGCACTATGAGCGTAAGGTACCTTACTACAAGCTGGATGAATCTGAACACAAGGCAGGAAATGTTGATGTGGTCAACACCGTCTGTCCGTGCGCGGGCCTGTCCAGCCTGAGTGTGTCTTCTAGTAGTGACAGCCAGACAAACGACTGGATGATCACTTCTGCAAAGTATGTACTTGAACAGATTCAACCTAAAGTCTTTTGGGGTGAGAACGCTCCTCGCTTGGCCAGTAAGATGGGTGAGCCTGTAGTCAATAAGCTGAGGCAGATTGCACGCGAAAACGGGTATACTTTTACCCTCTACAAGACAAAGTCACTCCTGCACGGTCTGAGTCAAATCAGGGACCGTTCCTTTTACTTTTTCTGGAAAGGTAGCGGTGTCCCAAAGTTTGACTACTACAAGAGACCTCATACTCGAATAGAGGATCAGATCAGGTCCTCAGCCAGAAACGATGATGATCCTATGTCTCAGATCATTGTTCAGAAGGAAGCACCCACGGATAACCCGTTCTATAAGTACATACTTGAAGAGGTCCACGGCGGTATGAGCCACAGCGACTTCTTTAAGATGATTGATAAGACTACAAATGTTCTTCACCACTTTGAAGATAACGGCGGCAGCTACTATGACATGGCCAGCTGGCTGACTGATAAGGGGTATGAAAAGCAGGCATCTAAGGCTACTCGAATGGGTGACAAGCTGGCTGCAGGCGGTAATATCATGAGAAAGACTACTGAGATTCCTAAGGACTATATCGGAGCCTTTGTAGGACATATGCCTTATATGATCACTCATCCAGACGCTGATCGGTACTTGTCTGTAAGAGAGTGCCTAGATATCATGAAGATGCCAAAGGACTTTCAGCTTCAAGGTGGAATCAAGAACTTGAACATGATCTGCCAGAACGTTCCTGTGACTACAGCCAGAGACATGGCTGAAAACGTCAAGAGGTTTGTAGATGACGAGATTGAAATGTACGGGTCGGACTTTGCTATCCAGGACAATAAGATTCAAGACTTCTGGTATGACGTCAAACCAAACACACTTGAGGCATTTTTATAGTTTACAACCATACTTTATTATGGTATAATCACTAGATAAATTAATTATGGACGTTGTTATGAAATACAGTGAAGATCGTATCCTTTACGAACTTGAAGAATATATCCAGGGTACGTACGAAAAGCACTACTCCAAGAACAAGTTTCAGGCTACTGAGTTCATTATCGATTCTGGACATGGCATGGGCTTTTGTTTAGGTAATGTAATGAAGTACGCTCAGCGGTATGGAAAGAAAGGTGGCCGCAACCGCGCTGACCTGATGAAGATCGCACACTATGCGATCATGGCTATGCATGTGCATGATTTGGAAGAAGGAATTAATAATGCAAGCGAATGATATGCTCGAGGTGCTACAGAACTTCGGGTCAATTAACCAGAACATCGTGTTCAAGCAAGGCACTGCTCTCAGTATTGTGTCTGAAGCCAAGAACATCATGGCTAAGATTGAGCTCGATGAACCTATCCCTATGGACTTTGGTATCTATGACGCACAGGAACTCGTACGTGTTATGAGTCTAGTTGATGATGCTGAAATCCAGTTCAATGAAGACTCGCTGTCACTGTCAGGCAACGGCTCTAGTATCAAGTACTACTACTCTGATATTGGTATGCTTACTCAGCCTCCAAGCCGTGAAGTGACTATGCCTGAACCAGAAGTCAAATTCACTTTGACTCAGGAAACCCTCAACAAGCTCAAGCGTGCCGCTTCAGCCTTAGGTCACAAGCAGATCAAGGTTGATGCAGATGATGAGTCTGTTAAACTAATCATTACTGATACAAAGAATGCTACTGCTAATAACTTCACTATCCGCGTAGAAGGTGAAGCTACCGGTGATCTTAGCGATGGATTCACTATCGGTATTGATAATTTGAAACTTATGCCTGGTGACTACGAGGTACAGGTTTCAAGTAAATTGATCAGCCACTTTAAAAACGCTGATCGCAACGTCCAATATTGGATTGCTCTCGAGAAAAAGTAAACTAAAAGGAATATTTCTAATGAATAACGAAGAATTTAACGAACTTGGCATGAAGGTTGGTCGATCTACTGTGGCCATCATCGATGCTATCGTACAGCGCGGAGCCTTTAAAGGTGAAGAACTGTCTACTGTTGGTCAGCTCCGTGATCAGGCTATTCAAATGATTCAAGAGCTTGAATCTCGGCAGGAAGAAGGTGAGGTCGAAGCAGTAGCAGCACCGGCTGATTCTGGGAAAAAGAAGTAATGGGAAAGTGGACTGACGAGTACACCTTGGAGCGTATCACCTATGATCCTGAAGGTGAAGTAGAAAGTCGCGTCTATCATACTTTTAAAGCCGATGAGATTACTGAGCTTCTTGATAACATGACATACTTTATTCAAGGCTGCTCATTCTCTTACGTAAAAGGCTTGAAAGCTGACAAAGACTAACCTGTTTACATTAACCCCTAACTGTGATATAATCTTTTTACTCTAACAGTAAGGCACTATATAATGAATGATGATTTTCTATGGGTAGAAAAATACCGTCCACAGAAGATCGATGATTGTATTCTCCCGAAGTCACTGCTCGATACCTTCAAGCAGGTCCTGGCTTCGGGAGAACTTCCTAATATGCTCTTTACGGGTACTGCTGGCCTGGGTAAGACTACTGTAGCCAAAGCGCTGTGTAATGAACTCGATCTCGACTATATCCTGATCAACGGTTCTGAGGAAGGTAACATCGACACCCTTCGCAACAAGATTAAGCAGTTTGCATCCTCTGTATCTCTGACTGGCGGATACAAAGTAGTTATCCTTGACGAGGCTGACTACCTCAATGCACAATCATTCCAACCAGCTCTTCGTGGATTCATCGAGGAGTTCTCTGGCAACTGCCGGTTCATTCTCACCTGCAACTTCAAGAATCGTATCATCGAACCACTACACTCTCGTTGTGGAGTCTATGAGTTTAACACTAATAAGAAGATGCTTGCCGAACTGTCTATGCAGTTTATGAAGCGCTTGACCTGGATGCTTGATCAAGAGAATGTTACATATGATAAGAAAGTTCTGGCTGAACTTATCATTAGGTTTGCGCCTGATTGGCGGCGTGTTATTAATGAGTGCCAGCGCTATAGTCTTAGCGGTAGTATCGATACTGGCATTCTTAGTCTGCTTTCCAATAATTCTGTTTCTGATCTTATCGGATATCTTAAAGCTAAAGACTTCAAGAAGATGAGAAGCTGGGTAACCAGCAATATAGATACAGACACATCTGGAATCTTTAGAAAGATCTATGATAGTATGTACGACACTATTCAAGCTAACAGCATTCCTCGCGCTGTACTGATCCTTGCTGACTACCAGTATAAGAATGCTTTTGTGGCTGATCATGAACTCAATGTTGTTGCTTGTTTAACAGAACTTATGGCGGAGGTAGAATGGAAATGAAGCACGAATTAATTCTTTATACACAACCTAACTGCATGTACTGTGATATGATGAAGACTAAGCTTGATCAATGGGGTTACAATTATATCACAAAAGATATTAAGGCCGATACTAGTGCTCGAGCTTTTATTGTTCTAGATGAAGGACATAAAACCGTACCACAACTCTATTACGGTAAGACTCATATTAATCCAAACATTAATACTGAGGAATACACTCAAAGTATTCTTGAACAATACATCGGTCACTTGGATGAGGTAAAATGAAAGTAGGATTCACGTGTAGTACGTTTGATCTACTT
>Ga0070746_10002932_pt1 | contig 10143 bp, 26 predicted proteins | sample VirMetDEL_Mar_21_FD_77016 | JGI IMG/M metagenome (GOLD analysis project Ga0070746, IMG submission 77016) | Aqueous microbial communities from the Delaware River and Bay under freshwater to marine salinity gradient to study organic matter... | ecosystem: Environmental > Aquatic > Marine >... | reverse complement strand
TAGATGCTATAGGAGGTGGCCACTTATGTTTTCATTCTAAGTATAAAGAATACACAGCATGGGATGAATGGAGTGGGGCAGATTGGAGAACAGCTAAGTGTTTGGAACAAATAATCCCTAAGAAAAACTGGGTAGATAAAGGATTTGTCAAACTAGGTGGGAATCAGGAAAATGGAGTAAGTAGAGGACATTAAATTATGGAACTAAAAGAATTTGTAATGCACAAGACTCGTTGGCTTAATGGTTTTAGTCAACATATGAAACTTGGAAACATTGATTTCAAAACATATATGCGTATGAATGGGATGAGTGAAGAAGAGTTTGAGGTACTTAATGCGCAATCTGAGTCACGTTAAAGTCATGCGAAAAGGATTGGATCCGGCTCTTTGTTCGTATATTCATGGGGTAAATGATGAATGACATGAAAAACGAAACGAAGAAAGTGGTGGAGTTCCCATTCATTTCAGTTTTGACTTTGATGTTTGTGGCCGCCAAATTGATGGGTTACATTGATTGGAGTTGGTGGTGGGTGTTTTGTCCAATTTGGATTGAGGCCGCTGTTAGTATTGCGGTGTTGATTGTGATTGGAATTGTGGCTTTGATTACTAGCATTTTTGGATAAATGAGGTGGTTTTATACTTTTAAGTTCGAGTCCCTATTTTGGTTTATAATCTCAGTATTGGGGTTGCTCCAACTAACAGGAATCTATCAGGTAGGATGGGATAATTTGTTGGTAGCTATTGTTTACTGGGTGCTTCTTAACATTGGGATGTTTATTTTGTTTACTATTATAGAGCTGATTAGAAGCTTTTTTAGGGGGGATGATTGAGTCATATTAAAGTCATGCGAAAAGGATTGGATCCGCGAATCCTTTCGTATATTCACGGTGTTAATGATTACAGCCATGACGAAAAAAGAACGAATTAAAGAAGCCGCTCGTATGTTCTACGAGTTTGTTGAGAAAAACGGTTTTATGGCCGATGATGAAGGGTTTGGTTACTGGATGGTTGCCAAGCAAGGTGCTTGTCGAGCCGACCAAATGTTCCAGGTGAACCGTGGAAATGGTGATTTTGATGTTTGTACTCACTTGTGTGAGTGTGAAGAAGCGCTTGGGTTTGCTAAGCAGCTTGAAGATCATATGGAGAATGTGAAACGAATGATGGAATTGTAATGGAGGATTTGAAATTTAAAACAGCAGAGCAAGTTATGAACTTTAGTAATAAAATGAGTGGTAATAGAGTAGATACGGACTTCTACACTAACATGAATAAGGGATTCGCCATGATGATCAATGGTTACAGAATCAGTGTTCAATGGGGTCCTGGAAACTACGTTGACAGTGAGGTTCGGAGAGCTGACCATGGTTCTCCTATGAATACTGAAATCTGGGGTTGTGATAACGCTGAGGTTTTGATCTGGGATGAGCAAGGTAGATTTGCTCGGAATGCTGGTGCTTCATTGTTTGATCTGGCTCCCTGGAATGATGAGTTGGATGAGTACGATTTTGATTGGTGTAATAGGGTTCAAGGTGGTCACAATGACCAAGTGTTTGGACACTGTTCCTCAGATTGTGTTGCTCGGATGATTGGGTTGTTGGCTAGCTGTGGTGATAGTGATCCTCGGCCTGGAATTGCCCAGATTTATCAAGCAAGTTTTGCGTAATATTGACGTCATATACGGATTTGGGGATTCATCCCTGAGTTCGTATATTTCGGCGTTCAGGTAATAAAAAACACGCCATGAAAGAAAAAAGAGAAATGAACGTTGAGTTCGAAAACACGATGGAAGCCATCGTTAAGACTATGGATCTTGCCCGTTTGAGCGCTGGATCTGATAATCCTCAGGTATTTGAGGTTAAGTTCCAACTGCCTGGTACTGGTTATTCAGCTCGTAGTGATTTTTACCGTTTAGTGTTTGATCCCAACCACTTGGGTGATGGTGAAACCACAGATGATACGTTGTTCCTCTACCAAGGTGATGGATTTTTTGACAAGTTGATGGGTATGGTTGATATTCAAAAGAATGGAAAAGCCATTGTTGTTCGAGATTTTTGGTTTGGTCAAAAAATGACTAAAACGTTCCGAGCTGAAAACATGATGTTTGAACGGATTACTCATTATGATGCCAATGTTCCTGAAAATTATAATAAAGTTGAAGAAATTGAAGAAGAATTACCGTTCTAATGGATAATTTAATGTTTGCCCTACTATGCCAGCTGGATATTGACCAGTCTATTGAAATGCTACGTGAATTGCGTGAGCTTAGTGAGATGTCTCCTAGTGAGCGTGAGATTTATTGTTTGTTGACTGAAGACGCTTATCTTATTGAAGGAGTTGATACACAGTCGCTAACTGAATCAAGAGAGGAAATTTTGTCAATTTTAAATTAAAAAAAATGAAAGTTCTATATCTACATGGGTTGGAATCGAAACCCACAGGTCCTAAAATGAAGTATCTAAAGGATCGTTTTGAGAGTTATTATGCTCCTGAGATCGATTATGAAGATCCAGATGCTTACGAAGAGATCCTTGATTTGTGTATTGCTGAGGAATTTGACATGATTATTGGTTCTTCTATGGGGGGTTATTTTGCTCACGCAATAGGAACCACGTTGGGCACGCCAGTTATTATGTTTAACCCAGCTCTTCACTCACGTTCATTTAATCCTTATGGTGTTGTATGCGGTGAAAAGCCGATTGACGGGGTTTGTGTGTTGGGAATGGAGGATGATGTTATCAACCCTATAATGACGTATGAAATGCTAAAAGATCGCGAGAAGCTAGCGATTATGCCTGTAGAAGATATGGGTCATCAAATCCCCTTCACTAAGTTTATTGATGTAATTGAAACAATCGTACCTGAGGAAATTGAGTAATATTTATTGGCATGATTAAGCTAGTAGATTTACTTCTTGAGGATTATCCTAAAGGTGAGTATATACCTCTGGGTGATGAAGAAAAAAAACAGGCACAAACAGATTTGTTTAGTCTTATAGATAATGCCTATAAAGCTATTGGAGGTCACGTAAAGTTTAAAAGCCCCTCTGATATTTTAGATCCTGGACTTCAATTTTGGAGAGCTGCTGATTTAGACGATGATCCTGAATTGGATGTCGTCTATTTTGGTAAAGTAACACCTTATGGTGTTAAACACACTGGAATTGGACACGATGGAGAAAAAGGTAATATCAAGAATCTACTAATTAGAAAATCTAAAGAATTAGGCAGTCCTGGTAATTATGTTGAGATAAGTGGAGCTGCTTTTGATTCATTTGTTGGTAAAGGAGGTGTTCCTACTATTGATGATGAAGATAAAGTACGTGCTATTTTAGGTAAAAAAGACATAGAATGGCATGGTAAACACCCTAAAGGTACTAAATCAGGTAATGGTTGGTACACTCGTACAATTGGTGGACAAAAATTAACGAAAACATTGGCAGGAATTGTTTAAGTCACATATTTATAGCCACAACTCAGATTAAAATGAAAGAATTAAACATATTTAGAAAGTTTATCACTGAGGAAGAAGTTGATAAACAAGTACATGAAGGTACTTGGTCAATAGGTTCCCCTGAAAGTAGAGATAAATTAGCTCAAATGCTTACAAACATACAAATGAAAAACGACTCAGTTGAGGGTATGTTACAAGCACTTAAAGTAGCTAAAGATTATGCTTATAAAGTAGCAGGAGACGATGGCGTATTTGATTACTTAGATGCTGCTGAAGCAGAACTTGAAAAAGGTGAGGGTGGATTTGACCCAGATTACTTTAGTGATCACATTACAGATGCTATCTTAGCTGTAACCAAATTACAGGAGAATGATAAAGCACTTGATGAAATTATTGAAGAAAATGTTTTTGGAGAAATTGATTCTAACCTTGAAATTATGGCAACCCATATGAGTGCAACCCAAGCCTTAGAGACATTAGTAGGTGAATTACAAGCAATCTCAGGTGGAACTAAAGTTCTCCACCAGGCTCTTAAAAATATAGTAAGCGATATGAAGGTTGGAGTTTATAATAATACTAAAGAAGAATAATGGCACAATTTGATTATAAAAAATTCCTTAAAGAAGGTGGTGTTGAAAAATACCTAATGGAAGCTGATTTCGGTAACGACCCTGAATCTCGTTATGAATATATTAGACCACTTATGTCTAAGCTTCCTGACTCAGCCCGTACTGAAACTCTTATTGATGGAATGGAAGATGGATTAAGAGAAGATGATAAAGAATTATTTGACTACTACTTTGTAGAAGCAATGAAGGCTTTAGGTTTAGAACAGGAATTAATGGAACCTGATGATATTACACCTCCAGGACCTGAAGATATGCCTGGTGCTAAGGTTCCTCCTTTTATTACTGATAAAGAATTCCAATCCAGGGCTAATGTTTTTGCTTTAGAGGAAGCCGATTCACTTACCAACCCAGAAGCTGAAGAAATTGATGATGATGATTTAGCAGCTGCTGCTGATTACTTCGATAGCTTAGCAGAAAATGACGATATATTAGATGAAATAATTGCTGAAGGTGACATTCAAGTAGGTGATATAGTTTATCTTAAAGCTGATACAGGGATGAAAAGTCCTATGAAAGTAGTAAAAATGCGTAGAATGTTTGGTTCTAATGTAAATGCTGCTGTTGTTACCCCAATGGGTGGGGGTAAAACTGCTGAATACGATGAAACTCAGTTAGTTAGAGCTAAAAGAGGTGTTGATTTAGGTGATGGTACTTTTGAGATAAGTGAAATGGAAGGTGAAGTACAAAGTGAAGAAGTAACTACTAAAATAGGTGCGGTCCAAAAAGGTAATGTACTTGATGCTATTAAGCTACTAAACCATATCCAATATGAAATGGCTGATGAGTTTACTGATGAATCTATGGAGTCACTTAGTGATGTTATTGTAATGTTAGGTCAAGTATTAAAAACATTTAAAAAATGAATATAGGTAAGTGGAGAAAATTCCTAATACAGGAAAATTTGGAAGACCATAAAATGTCTCTTGAACTAAACGCTAAAAAAATAGCTAAAGAAGTAGGTGCTATGCCTCCTAAACTAAGCAAACCATCAAAATTTGGTACTTACTACATGATTTTTCCTTATGATCCTGGTTCTTCTGGTGCTACACTAAGTGTAGGGGGACAAAGAACAATGTCAGGTCAGCAAAGGGAAATATCAATGAATAAAGCTAAACAAGCAGCAGAAAGGTTTATTGAATTTGTTAAACTAGAGGGTTCCCCAGTCGATCAGGGTTCGTTAGGTATAGATGAGGGTAGAACATCATTTATGGTATTTTTAGCTCCATTCTAAAATTACGTCATATGAAAGTCATATAGAGGGGTGGATTTCCATCCCTCTTTTCGTATCTTCATGGGGTAAGATTGAGAAAAAAGAAAACCTAACTCAAATGATTAAGTCTTTTATTATTGATTTAGCACTTACTATTGGTGGTGCTTATGTTGCCTATGGAATTGGTAATTACCAATTATTTCCTAACATTGGGGAAGCTAATGCTGCTGGTATGACATTTGTAGCAGTTAGTTTTATGGTGTTAGGTTTGATGGGGCTGTTTGGTAAAACTTATGGATTTTTTAAAGCCAAGAAGTAATGAAAGTAATTGATGCTGGGGGTTCACACATTCTTGCCGATCAAGAAGGTGATCATTATTTTTGGATTGGTGAAACCGTTTATTACCTAACTGAGTTTGTTAAGACTCTAGGAAATAAAGGTTATGATGGTGTAGCCCATATCTCAAACACAGGGGGTGTTGGGATTAAAATTGATGAAGCTAATGAGTATGTTGAATATGAAATTTTTACAACATGAGAAGTGAATACCAATTGATCCCAGTAGGGGATAATGATGTAGTTGCTGAAGGTAAGTGTATCCAAACAGGCAAAACTTACCGTACAGCACCATTTAATGAATTAAATTGGCAACGTTGGCGTTACTTGCGAGTAATGATTCAAGAAGCTCTCCCAGAACTTGATAGGCATGATAGGGAATTTTTGATGAGTGGTTTTTCACCTGAAGGGTGGGATGAATTTTACGGAACGGATAGTGATGAATAAAATGGGTGAATATAAAAATCGTTACGGAGATATTTTCACGTTTGAAGTAAACGAACGTGGAAATATTGATTGGAAAGGTAGTTTTGATCACTGCCGGCTTGGATACAATGACAACCCAGATGATCTAATTATGGTTGACCCAAGCGGTGGCCCATACATTGAAGTTGGAGCTAATATGAATCGATTTGGTTTGGTGGGGAAAGTAGCTGGGTTTATTCCTCAAGAATATGGCTACGAACTTGTAATTGAACCTTGTGAGGTGTGTGAAGGTAAAACACGCCACAAATTGACTTGTCAAAACAACCCAAACAAACAACCTAAAATTCAAGTAAAATAATGAAATTTCAAGATTTAGTTACGATGTATGATACCCTTATTGCTAAGGTTGAAGATTTTATGTTTAAAAAGATTTTACCTCCACTTTTTAAACTAATGTTGTTTGGAATGAAGCTTACTTTGGCTTGGGCATTCTATCAGACAATTAAACAAACATTAAACGAATTGTTTTAATGGCTGGTAGAGGTAGACCATCACTTGAGGATACACCACCTCCTCGTAAGTTTACTAGACAGTTTACTGAAGAGGATGGTAGTGTAGCTACTTGGTATTATGACTTAGATAAGTTTAGTAATGGGCCCATCAAAGTAGAGATAACGGCTCCTGTAGTTAAGGAAACATGGGAAGAACAAAACGCTAGAAAATCTAAAACACAACGTAAATACTTTAATCCTGAAAATAAGAAATGGATTGGGTATGGTAGAGCTAAGCAATTAGGTATTATATGAGAAAATTTTTAATTCTTCCTGTGTTTTTAGGGTTATGTAGTTATACTTCATTTTATACATTACCCTCTGTAGAATTTAAACTTAAACAAGTTGAGGTAAAACCTGTTAAACCTATTGAACAACCCAAATTAATCCAAGCACTTATTATGGTTGAAAGCAGTGGAAGGGATAGCGCTTATAATGCTAGTGAGGATGCTGTTGGTTGTTTACAAATTAGACCAATTATGGTTAGGGAAGTAAATAGAATTTTACGTAAGCAGGGTAAAGAACGTAGGTTTAATATGAAAGATCGTTGGAGTAGGGATAAGTCACTTGAAATGTTTCATATTTGGAGAGAATACCACCACCCAAACAGTACAGATGAAGTAATTGCTCGTAACTGGAATGGGGGTCCTGATGGTTATCAACAAGAATCAACAATTCATTATTGGAAAAAAGTTCGGGGTCATATTGACGTCAAATAAATTTTTGGGATTTTAAAAAATCTTTCGTATCTTCATGGGGTAAAGTTACAGCGAAATGATTACACAAAAAGTTTGTTATACGGGTTGGGCAGGTAGCAAAACCATTGAAGAGTTGAAACCCGAGTATTTTGTTGATAGTGGAAGTTTGGCAGCAAGCCAATGTGAGCTGGCAAAACGTGAAACTAATGATTGTGTTGTTCGAGCATTTATGGGTGCTCTTGATTTGCCTTATGAGCGTGCTCATGGGTTTGTTAAGAGTAATTTCCAACGTAAGTTTGGTAAGGGTACTTACACTACTCAATACATTAAGTATGTACTTGGAAAAACTAAGAATGGCTTTAAATTAAAGCCTTATGGTTGCCACCCAGACTTTGAGTATGCTATGAAAGATAAAGGTTTTAAAGTGATTACCAACCCAAAATACAAAAACAAGCAGGTTGGTTACACGTTGAAGTCGTTTATTGAAACCCACCCCAAAGGTCGTTATTTTGTGATTCTTGAGCGACATGCCGTAGCAGTTGTGAATGGTGTGCTTTATGGGAATAAGTGTGAGCAGCGACAAGCGCTTTACCGCCGAGTGAATTGGGTTGTTAAATGTGAAAAATAATTAAACATGAGTATTTTAAAAGATTTAAACCTTGAAATTAGGGAAGCAGTAGATGCTGAGAAGGAATTGTATCCACATTCATATGCTGCCTTAATTCGTAACATGCAGGAAGCAACATTAGTTACTGATTTGCCTGTAAACACAGCAAGTACACTTCTCAGTTATGCTGAGACTGTTGGTTTTAAGTTTGAAAGTGGGAGTTTTATTCTTAGATTGTATCAAATTTTTGGGAAATGAGACAAGAAATTAAAGAAGAAATCGAAATTGGAGTAAACATCTCTAAATTGTTGCTCCGTTACCAACAAGGTGAATTCGATTTTGATACGTTTGTTGAAAAATCTATCGTTGAAGCACGTAAAAGTCATTATGCTGATGTTGATGGGTTTATTGGTTTTATTAATGCCCAACGAGACATTAACTTGCCTAACTCGAGTAGTGGTAGTACCTTAAATGCTGTACTTGATCTTGATGGGTTGCTTAGCTTAATTGAGGATGATGAAGATATTGATGATTTGGATGAACTTTATGATGAAATGTGTAACTACCAGAAAAAACTTTTGACAAATGGGTAATATGAGTTACTGTCGTTTTGAAAACACAATGAACGACCTACGAGATTGTTTGCGTCACATTAACCGTGAAGCAGAAAACACACGTGATGATGAATCACGTTGGGAAATGATTCAGCTGTTTACTGAAGTTGCTGAGGAGTTTGATGGTAGTGTTATGGAATACGCTCGAAACTACGAATAATGAGTACACTTAGAGAACAATTCGCTGCTTATGATAAGAGCCCCCGTGTTTGGTTGGATTCAGATGGGGAAGAGAGCTGGTGTTTTAACTTTTATGATTGGTTCTGTAAAGATTCAGCATTGGAAAACCGAGCTAAAAAATTGATGCCTGCAGCAAAACGATTTGCTCAAAAAATGAGTATTGATTTGGATACACATTATGTGTTTTTCAAGAACAATTGCCCATTTAGTGGACCGTTGCGTGATGACTTCCGAATCTGTAATAAGGAAACGGGTGATGTTGTTTGGACTGTAACTCCCAACTACCAGGGACGTTGTGAGATTTGGGGGAGTGAAAATAACTTTAATGAACCCATTTATGAGGGTTATTATGGTCTTAAGGGTTTTTATAAAGAACGTGAACTGATCGCATAATGGAAGTTAAATTTGAAGAGTTCAAGAGTATGAACCATGAAGAGCAACTCCAACACTTGGAGAAGGAAATCAAACGTGTTAGGGAATCCAAGCAGAGAAATACTGAATCGATTCGGCAGTTGGAAACCTTTAATGAGAATTGTAATGAGCAGATTGAGTTGTTGTTGGAGTTGAAGTTTAATGTGCTTCACCAGATGAGGATGGATGAGGCGCTTGATGCTATTAAAGAAAATGTATTTGGAGAATGAATAAGAATATGCTTTTACTGGGCCTTATAAGGTTCATCCTATTTTTTGGTTCGTTGATCCTGTTTATTAGGGTAATGAATGGACAACAAATATATTTGTGTGATACTAGATTTTGTGCTGATGAAATCATCTATGTTACCCAAAACAAATATGAAGCAGATTGGATTATTTACTTTACTGAGAATCGATATGAAGCAGGGGAGGGGAAGTGGTATATTGTAAATAATAAGTACCAAGCTGATATAAAAGTGTGGGCAACTGAAAACAAATACCAAGCTGATAAACTAATTTATTTTACTAATAACCGCTACGAAGCAAAAATGGACTAAAAATGAAAGGAAATACACCGTTTAGAATTACAATTGAACACTGGGATGAAAAACTAACAATTGAAAAAGACCGTTCTGATATTACATTTGATGATTATATTGAGATGGTGAGAAGTATTAGTAACGCAGTGTTTACAACAGGAACAGTTAATAACTTTTTTGAAGGGCTAAATGAAAATTAAAAGAGATATGTAATAGAGAGATGAACGAAGTAGAAACCTTTATTAATAGACTCAAAAAAATAGGTATTGAACTTGAACTAATGGGTAATGTACCTTGGATTTATTTATCTAAGGTAAATGGTAATAGAATACTGCCTGAGGATTATAATGCCAATCATGGTTTTACTATCGCATGGAATAGGGACAAGATTAAATTGGATTCTGACACCAAACGAATATTTCAAGTGATTAGAAAATACAAATCAAAACAAAATGAAAAAACCAAGCCAAATAAAAGACAGTGAAAGATTTC
>Ga0070746_10002927_pt1 | contig 10156 bp, 8 predicted proteins | sample VirMetDEL_Mar_21_FD_77016 | JGI IMG/M metagenome (GOLD analysis project Ga0070746, IMG submission 77016) | Aqueous microbial communities from the Delaware River and Bay under freshwater to marine salinity gradient to study organic matter... | ecosystem: Environmental > Aquatic > Marine > Coastal... | reverse complement strand
TAACTATCCTTTAGGAATATTCTTTGGAAAGTATAAAACAAAAGGCAAATACGGACCTCAAATGTTCGATTTCAGCAAGTCCTATAGAACACTGAGTAACAAGCTACCTCAGTTTCGGGATGAGAATATGAAAGAATTCAGACAACGTCTTCAACAGTCAATCCAAGATCTAGAAACTGGTGATTTATTATTTCATACAAAATCTAATAAGAATAGAATGTTATCAAACTATGTTACGTTTGTTCAGGAATCTTTTAGCAAGATCTTAGGAACGAAGAAGCTAAAGATTGGATCAACTATGTTACGTCACGCGTGGAGTAAATACATATTAGATATTAATCCAAGATTAAATATCACAGAACTAGAAACCGTAGCCGAGATGGCGGGGCACTCAAAGGATAAGTTGGAATCGTACGGTCAGGAGCAAGAACAACCTGAGGTACAGCAAAAACTAGAGGAGAGCGATGACGAACAACAAGAACAAGAAATTCAGCAAAAACAACTTACAAAAACACAAAGGAAAAACTTGAAGCGTAGAGAGAAGAAGAAGCAAAGGCAAAACACAACAGTCCAGCCAGAGCCAAGAGTTTCTGCTCGGAAACGAAATGCTCCAAAAATCTTTGACCTATAAATTAGAGTCATAACCACTGCTCTAAATGTTTCCGAGTGGGAAACATAATTTCTTTTAGTGTTTCCCAAAAGGACATTCCACAAAATGAAAAATGAATTTTTAAATTAATTTAAAAAAAAAAATCTTGTGTATTATATATAAAAGCAGAATCAATGACACATTCAATGACAGATATCACAGAAAAAACTATCGGTGAGACACGGGGTCGTCCTAGGAAATATGCTACTTCGGAGGAGGCTCGAATGGCAAACTTGGTCAAACAACGTGAAAGAAGGAAACGTTTAAAAGAACAGAAACTTTTGCTACCAAAAGCTGATCTCCCAAAAAGCAGACCTATTATTGAAACTCGTGGTCGGAAAGCTATCGCCTACCAAGACCCAAAGAAACTTCAAAAACAAGAATACGATAGATTACGTCACCTACGCAAAAAACAACAAGAATATTAATTTTTCTAATTCCAACGATGAATTAAAAAATGACATATATGAAAAAAAAAATGATTTAAAAAATAAAAATATTGTATATAATAAAATGGCAAGCTCCCCCGAGATTTACAAAATTCTCCACGATTCACGGAACAATCGTGGAGAATTCCATACCCACGTATCTATGGGTAATAACAAAGGTACATATTCGTTCAGTAGAGATGATCTTGAAGACGTTTTTACTTACTGCGGACTTAGGCAGTCGTCCACTATAGGTATCGCTGAAAAATCACCTTCGTATTCTATGCTAAGGTTTGATTTTGACTTTGAGAAGAAGTCAGATAAACTGATATCTTTGTATAATATCAATATCTTTTTAAATGAAATTATTCCAGAAATAAGGATGTATTTGTCCAAGAACATCGTTAATTATAATAAGAAGAATGGAGACTGCTCCATCTTAACTAAAGAACCATATTTCAAATCACCAAATGTCGTTAAACACGGTATCCACCTACAATTCATAAACGTATTCCTTTCCAAGGACGACTTCAAACAGCTTGAATCTGACCTGAAGCAAAAATGGGAACATATGGATAAGATAGCATCAAACCCTTGGTTGATGTACGGACAGACAAAAGGAAATGGTAAAAAACCTTATCTACTTCAGTACATCCTTACACACGACGATATCCTTCTAGAGAGTGAGGATATGGATGATTACCTTCAATCATACAAAATATACGATCGGAAAGAACATAGGATTAAATATGTTCGGGATATGAAGTTTTACTATCCGCGAATATTCTCTATCTTACCGTATGGCAGAAACGATATGTGTTACGAGCTCAAAAAGAAAGCACTTGGTGACATTCTTGGCTCAAAAGCTAGCAATCAAAGGTGGGAAGATTGTGAAGAGGAGATTCTAGAGTATGAAGAAGATATCCGAGAGATTGTTGAAGAATGGATTGCTGATTCGGAAGATTGTTTCCAGATTGGTACGTGGAATAACGACTATCTACAACTCAGGAGAATTTCCTCTTACGAATGTCCAGTTACAAAACAAAGAGACCACGATAGTCGTGGTGCTTACGTTTATCTTCTAAAACAAACTGGAGAAGTACGTATCGGTTGTTATTGTAATGAAACCTGTGAAGATGGTAAAAAATATAGAACGATTGGATATTACAAGAAAATTAAAACATCAATTCCGGAAAATGTTGAAATTTCAGAAGTAGACCTTGACAGGGAATGTTCAGAATACTCAATGATCTATATTCCAACGAAGGGACAGAAGTTCAAAGGCTACACATACGGTCAATTGTGTGAACAAGAACAGGGATTTGTCAATTGGATTATAGATAATAATGTTATGCCACACGTTAAGATCTTCTGTAAGATTAGAAAACAAGTATGGGAGTATACACACGATTTGGACAATATTCGTCCTCAAGAAACCATTAACAAAAACAATATTGGTTCGTATCTTCCTAGGTTACAGAAAGCAGACGTTGTTTGTATGAGATCCAATATGATGACTTTCAAGACAGAAAATTTGAAGGAACTAATGAATCACTATAAACGTGTGCTTATGGTATCGTTCCGTGTCAGTTTGGAAGACGAATATATGAAAAACTTTGGTGAATATGGATTCAAGTTATACTCTGACTGTAAGGGAATGATAACCGGAGATAGAATCGTATGTCAAATTGATTCTCTATGGAAAGTCATGGGAGAATTTGACCTCTGTATTTGGGACGAAATGGTTTACACAATGGCGCATCTCTCTAGCTTCGTCAAGAAGAAATTTCAGGTATGGAATGCATTAAACGACTATATTTGCAATACCAAGAAACATATCGTGTGTGATGCCCTTTTGGATAATAAAACAATCCAATTGTTTAAAAATCATCAACGATCAACTTGGGTAGTTGAAAACCAATGGAATAGTTTTAGCACAAAACAAGTATGTTATATACAATACGATAATGTAGCACAGACTATTTATCATATACAACAAAATCTTAATAAACACAAAAAGATATTCATACCTACAAACTCAAAAGCCTTTGCCGAAAAGATATTCTCATATTTCAAAGAAATATACAAAGTTAAACTTGACTGTTCAGATTCTGATCCAACCCCGAGTAATGAATGGGCTAACTACGATATTTTCATAACAACACCTAGTACAATCGCTGGTGTATCTTGTAACGATAAGTTCGGGAAGACCATCGCATACTTTACATCGCAAAGTTGTAATGCTGAGATGGCTTCACAGATGCTCTTTCGGGTTAGGAACACAGACTGTGATCAAATTGATATATTCATCAAACAAGCATCAAGCAGATACTATCCTCTAGGAAAAGAGGACATCAAAGAGTGGATTATGGACAAAGACAATCTGCTTCTAGAGAGTGGACTGAAAATATCACATTCACGAGGTGAAATAGTTGAAGATGATTATTATCGCAACTATGTTGATTACATACGCCAACAACATCTATCAAAAGTATGCTTCAAGTCTGTTCTTAAAGGTATTATGATTGCTCACGGCTTAGAAGAGGTTTCAGATCAAGAAGACGAAATTGAAAAGGCTAATTTGGAAGAGGAAAAGGAGATAAAACTGACTACCAAGAAAGCACACGAGACCGAGAAAAAAGAAGAACGCATTAATGTCAGTAACGCTAGGGAGCTCTCTGACGAAGAGTTCAAGGTATTGGATGAGAAATACAGAAAAACAACGACCGAAAAGCTAAGCATCCGGAAGTATCTTATAACAAAGGCATATGGCAAAAGGGATCTTAACGAGACATTTATCAAGAATTTTGAAAAGCTCATACCAAAATATCACAACCTATGTAGTATGAAATGTGACAATCTACAGGAGTGGCTGGAAGATTCTATAAACAAATACGAGAAAGAACACAAGAGAGATGAGAACGTAGATAGGCTACACGAGAAACGGCATCTCCTGAAACTATGGACTGCTGACAGAATAGTGAATATATTAGGATTTGAGAATATCTGGGATAAGAAGAGTATACAAGAATATCCATATGATACCGCAAGGCAGTTCTTAATTGATCACGATAAAAAGATTAGCTTACTATTCAACACATCTAGTCAGGATTGGTCCAAGGTCACTTTATCTGTACCGGATGAAAAACTAATAACAGCTCGTAAAAAATTAATATCACAACGGTTAAACACTATCCTAAAGTCAGTCTGTCATATTGGAGTTAAGAAAAAATACAAGGGTTATGTAGGTAAAACCAATACAGAATACATCATATCAGGTTTGGAAATTTGGGAGGAAGAAAACATTCAGATTAAAGACAATATAGATGCTGTACGAGCGAAGAACGACAAACGACTTCAGTTAGGATTTGCACCTAGACGGGTTCCGTACAAGACGTACGATAGAAAACTCAATAAAATCGTTTGTGTCAATTAATTTAACCAGAATAACCAAGGAAAAGGGTGACCCCAAAAAACTACATTTCATATATATAATAAAAATAAAACTCTGATTTTGAGGTCTGATAATCTCCTAGTAAAAATCCCTCGTTTTGTGTTTTGGGTCGTCACCGTGAAAAAAACAGTTAATTAAAAAAAATCTTTCAATAAATAAAAGATGGAAAAAAAATCACTCGTTAAGTGTCTAGGTTACTCGTTCGTTCGACCAGAATGGTCAGTTGAGAAAAAATCTTGTTACCGAACTAAAAGCCAATCATCAGATCCCGATGATGGTAATTGGCTTTGTTGTTGGTGTGACGAGGACCTCTACTTAGCTGAACAACGATATGAGAAGATGAAATCAGCTGGTGTTTTCGGGGGTTCTGATGACCTAGTAGATTTTATGTCAAGTTTAAACACGAATAATCATTAAAGATTTTGATCTTTAATAATTTTATCTAAATTTCTGTTTATCCTTGAATTTTCATATCCTCTGGTGGGTTCCCACGTTGATTACGTGGTAAATCCCATCTTGGTAGAACATTTTCAGACCAGCCTTCTTCTGGTCTGGGTTCTCCATTAATCATTCCATTATCCACACCCTGATTCGCAAGACGGACAACAGCGTTAAACGGGATAATAGCCTTCAACTGTAAATCTAAGTATCTAGAAGGAGTCCGGTTTCCAATAGGCCCTTTAGGGTTAAGAGCCGTCGCTAAGCTTACAATACTCAATCTTCCGGTCAAGTTCCCCATATCGTTGAAACTAACAACAGGTTTTTCTAGTGTTCTTCCATCAACATTTGAGACCTCAATATTTGACAATAGGAAAAGATTTATCAAACCAGATTCCCGTCTGTATTCTTCGTAACTCCAAATTCTCTGTTTAAATCCAGCCTCTGCCCAATTTTTCTTGATGAACATCCTAGATACTAACTGCTTGAGGTCAGCATAACCAGTACTTGTTATGCTCTTAAGTGAATCAACATCTGATAGGATTGATGCAGTACTAGCTATTAATCGAGCCATACTATTCTTGTTGTCTGCACTACCCTGTAGTGCCGCAGTTTTTAACAACTCTAGCTTATCGTCAACCGAGAGACTCTGTTCTCCAAAATTGGTCATTTTAGAAATTTTCCTCTGTGGTCTGCCAAGAGGTAGCTTTTCACGAATCTGTGCTTCAGTTTCTCCAGCTCGGAGTCTTCGTTCTTTCTCCTGAATCCAAGCAATATCTGATGGATCATCAATCTGTATTTTGAATAACTGTTCTAGAGTTTTATCACCTAGTTGAACCTTGATTCCGGCTTGCTCAACATCCAATGCCTCAAGTCGTTCAAAGTCAATAACTTCACGACCTTTGATATTAGGAGAAAGAAAATTGTTTCTTTCCATATTTCTATTACCTAAACCTCGTCGTTGATTTGGTCTTAAATTTGGTACATAATTTCCGCTAATTGTAGATCCTGCTCTAAAAGCTGGTCTACTAATATTGTATTGTGTTGTACCCATTTTGTTTTTGCTAAACCGAAGTTTTCCGCAAAGTGTGTCTTCAATACCTCCTCTATGGTCAACAACAGCCCCAGCTGAAAATTTTTTACATAATCTTGACATTATCTTTTATTATAAACACAGCAAAAAATAATTTACATATTTTTCGTTTTCTTTATAATCGTAAAGCCGTTTTTTCTTAGCGGGTAGGGCGTACCTGCGGTAGAATCGATCCACAAGCTATCACGATGCTCTGGTAATAAATTATCAAACATATATTTTAAATCACTAGCTTTCATTCCTGATTTACGAGCTACGTTCGCCATTGAATCAAGGTCATTTCCTTTCCATAATACCCAAAGATTTGAACATCTTCTTACAATTGGTGGTACGTTGAACGGATCCTGAGAACAGAGAATACAAGAAATATTCTTATGCGTACTCACATAGCCAAAAAGCCTGTCTAAACATCGTTTTTGGTGTTTACTCATTCCTTTGAATTCTAGATCATCTAGAACGACTAAGGTTTTCTTCAAACCTTCCCAATCTTCTGGATCCGGTATCTCAGATAGCATTTCAACTTTTCCAAGGTCATCATATTCTCTTGTATATCCACTGTCACAATGAATTACAAAAATTTCCTCAAAGGGTGGTTCCTGTCGTAATATCAAGTTCTTAACCACGGTGCTCTTCCCTACGTTCGGCGGTCCTAGTGCGACGCACCTTACGGGATGGCAGATATTTAGCATATTCCTACCCTTATACCACTTCTCGTGGAAAGCTTTGTCAGCATTTGGTAAAGCTATCAATTTGTTCGGAAGTCTAGGTTTAGTTTTCCTCTTCTTATGATCTGTATTACTCATTTTATATATACAAATTTTTTAAAAAAATAATATATTTCTAAGAGTTAAACATACTAATGTCTATTATCAATCCGAAAACAAACAGACCTATTAAAATTGGAGGCCGAATCTGGCTCAGATTGGTCAACGAAGGAGTTATACCAGAATCTACCTACGAAGACCCGAAAACCTTATATACACTGCAAGAGGACGATGATGAAGAAAGCAAAATCCAAGAGATAAATGAAACTCTACCTAGCACACAACAGGCGGTACGAGGTAGAGGCAAGTACAACGGTAAGCTTGTTGTCAGAAACAAACAACCTAGTACTTTAGATACGGCAAGAACAAGCATAAGAGCAACTGCTAAGAAAGTTCGTGACCCAGAAATTTATGATAGATTACAGGAATCCGATGATTTCGAACAAGAATTGGAACGTATGATTATGGAAGAGTTAGCTAATATTAGTAATGAACCAAGATCCAGAAAGCAAGACCAGAAAGATCTCTATCAATATCACGTAGATGATGACCAGACTGATATGACTGAATATGATGACCAGACTGATATGACTGAATATGATGACCAGACTGATATGACTGAATATGATGACCATACTGATATGACTGAGAAAAACACAGAATCAGATGATGAGACTGATGAGACTGAACAAACAGATGATACTGACTTGGATTGGGATAATCTGAAATTTTAGAAGAAAAAATTTATAATTACGTATTATAAATAACAGAATGAGTTTTACTGTTCCAGAAGAAATCAGTATGATCGTTTCAAGTGATCCACAAAATGGAGCTAGAAATATCTCCAAGGACGGATCTTACTTTGAAGTTCAACTTGAAGATGGGCTGAAAATACCAAAGGACGCTCTCAATGTCAATATATCAGTTGAAGAAGCCACAGTTTGGTGGACGATTCCTAATATAATTACTGGTCAAAATGACAAGTTATACATAACAGGACCAAATACTAGTGATGTTATTCAAAATTATGTAATAACGATTCCTCAGGGTTTGTATAATCTCAGTGGGATTAACGAAGCGATGATCAGAGAGTTAGAAGCAGCAGGTGCAAAGTTTGATCCTGAACCTCTTATCAGCCTATCACCTGATGAAGCCACTCAGAAAGTTGAAATGAGATTCAACTATGCTACAGTTAGCATAGATTTTACACAAAATGATACACCAAGGGAAATTCTTGGTTTTAATTCTCAGGTTTACAGTGCTGTACCTACAAACCCGATTTTAGCTCCTAATACTGCTCAATTTAATCAGGTGAATTATCTGTTAATACACAGTGATTTAACTAACAAAGGAATTAGATTCAATAATAGTTACAATCAGACAATTGGTCAGGTGCTTATAGATGTCCCTCCCGGTTCTCAGATCGTTAGTACCCCGTTTAATCCTGCTAAGATTTCAGCACAAGAGTTAGCTGGCACTACACGAACGAATTTACGCTTCTGGCTAACCGATGACGAAAATCGTAGAATCAATACGAATGGAGAATACTGGTCAGCTAGAATCGTGATTAAATATTTGAAGCCGTTTGTAATTGAAAAGACATTACAATAGCTACATTTCAGTTCAAAAAAAATAAGAAAAAAAAATTATATTATCTTAGGGTAATATAAAAAAATGAATAGATTACAAAGCGGAAGAGCTGTAAATTTTGGGTACGTTTACCCTAACCAAGTTCAGAACAATATAGCGTTGAAAACGCCGCAAAGGAGTACCTATCAAGCTATAGAAAGAACCTTTGATCAGAACTCTTATGATGATATGTCTGGAGAGGGTGTAATGGATATCGCTAGAAATATTTCTAAAGCAGGAAAGTGGCTATGGGGACATAGGGAGGGTATTAAGAAGGGTGCGCAGTTAGCAAGTGACTTATATGCTTCTGATATTGGTAAATCAATACAAAATGCTTTACCTGATAGTGACGATACGGCACGTCCGGGATTTGCAGGAGAACGCCACGCTATGCTGGAATTACCTAACAAGAAATATGGTGTCGCTAATTATATGGGACCGGGTACACAAGTGATTAAGAGACTACAGAGAGGCGATCCTCCTCGTACTTTATCCGATAAAGTCGCAATGCGACACGATATTGATTACGCTTTAGCTGCGGGAGCATCTAACAAACAAGAACAAGAAAAAATGATTCGTCAGGCTGACCAACGGATGGTTCGTAATTTAGATAGAATCGCTAAAAACAAAGAAGATTCAAAGAAAAATATATTTCTAGGACGCCGGATGATACAAGGAAAGATGGCTGCTGAAGACGTGGGTCTTATGGAGAAAGGTTCTTTCGGTGGTCCTCTAGAAAAGATTTCTAGGGACGATCTTTTACTATTAAACAAGAACAAAGATGCCTTGGGTCAAGAAGGGTATGGTTTACCTGGACAACAACTTAAGTTACGATTGTTAAAAGCAGCTACCAGAAAAACAAAAACCAAGACCAAAAAGGGTTCAGGTTTGGGGTTACCCGGCGGTGCCCTTAGACTCGCAGGTCAACGTGGTTTAACTCCATCACACGTTAAGAAAATTATGAAAATTGTAGAAACTGGTCAGATGCGTGGTGCCGGACTGAAAGATATTTTCAGGTCAGTAGTTTCTTTTCTCAAACCAGTTGCTAAAGCAGTTGGACCTGATCTGATTAAGCACGTTGTCCTTCCGATCGTCAAGAAGAAGTTCTTAGGTGCCGGAAAAGCCAGAATTCCAAAAGTAAAACTGAAGGGTAAAGGACTTACTCTACCTGGTAATGGTGTAGATGTTGAAGGCTTTCTTATGAAGAAAGTTATTCCTAGCCTTGCTAAAACTGTAAAAGTTGATATGAAGCATTTACCTATGGGTAAAATTAAGCCGATTATTAAAAAGGCGATTGAATTATCTAAAACTGGAGATGTGCGTACCATTGCTGAAAACGTATCTCGTGTTATTCTCCCTATAATTACTCACGGTAAAGTGAAATCTCTAAAGCTTGGTATGAAAGGTAATGGTCTAGGTGACTTTATTACGGATGTTACTAGCAAGTTAAAAGGAACTTTAGCTCAAGCTTTACACAAGGTCATCAGGATGTATCTGGGTGATATGAGAGGAACTGGTAAGAAAAATCTATCTGGAGGAAGTTTCTGGTCTAGTTTTGCAAAAGGTTTTACAAGCGTATTTAAACCAGCAGGGAAAATTCTTGGGGCAGTGGCTTCTGCTACGGGAGTCCCCGAGGTAGGTATACCTTTGACCGCAATATCAGGAATGCTGTAATTGTAAAAAAAAAAACAAAAATTTTTT
>Ga0070746_10002916_pt1 | contig 10172 bp, 6 predicted proteins | sample VirMetDEL_Mar_21_FD_77016 | JGI IMG/M metagenome (GOLD analysis project Ga0070746, IMG submission 77016) | Aqueous microbial communities from the Delaware River and Bay under freshwater to marine salinity gradient to study organic matter... | ecosystem: Environmental > Aquatic > Marine > Coastal... | reverse complement strand
CTATTGCATTAGCGATAGCTGCACCTTATGCCTTTGGAGTTGCAGGTGCTACAGGTTTAGCTGGTGCTTTAAAAATAGGAGCATCTACAGTGGGTGGTTCTTTCTTTGGTAATCTTATAGCAGGAGCTAAACCTAAAGATGCTTTAAAGGCTGGATTAATGTCAGGTTTATTTGCAGGTGGTGGAGCTTACTTAGGTGGTATGGGATCAGCAGCAGGTGCAGGAGCAGGTGGAGGAACAGGTAATGTTGCAGGTAATGTAGTATCAGGTGGTACAGGAGCTACAGGTTATGGTGCATCATTAGGTGCTGGAGCTGGAGGAGTTTCTACTGCAGGAACAAGTGCTTTAAGTGCAGGATTAGGTATACCATCTTCTATGGGTGCAGGAGGATTTGGACAAGCTATAGGTGCAGGTGGATCATTAACACCAGCAGTAGCAGCATCAGAATTTACTACAGGATTAGCAGGAAGAGCTATTACACCTCCTTCAGTAAGAACTCCTTTACAACTAGCTCAAGCACCAGTTAATGTAGATCCTAATATAGGTAATATAGGTAATCCTATAGGTATGGAAGCTAGAGTTATAGAAGCAGTTCCACAAAATATAAAAAATTATAATATACAAAAATATGGTTCTCAATTTAGCAATCAAGGTATAGATAATGCAGGTCAAATGATAGCAGGTCCAGATGGAAGTTATGCTCAAATGCAACCAGCTACAGGTGATATTCCTGGAGCAAGTCAAGCTACTAAAGTTGCACCAAGTCTTTTTGAAGATTCTAGTATGGGTAACTTTAAAAGAATAGGTAATGAAATATATGATAAATATAGTACTAAAGAAGGAGTAGCTAAACTTATAGGTATGGATTTAGCAACACCTGATTATGATATTATGTATGCTAATGAAGCTAGAGCAAAAGAACAACAGTTAAGAGATGCAGGTTATACAGTTGAAACTGATTTTAATAAACAAACAGTTATAAGAGATTCAAAAGGTGTAATACAACCAAGAAACTTAACAGCATCTATGATATTAGATCAAGCATTAGGAAAAGCACCACGTACTAACTTAGTAGCACGTTATGGTTATGGACCTAAAAAAGAAGGTGGTTTAATAGGTTTAAAGCATGGTGGTGAATTTAGTGGTATGGTTCCTGGTGATGGACATGGTATGGAAGATAATGTTTATATGCCTATAGTAGAAAAAGGACATGGTAGTCAAGTAGGTACACTAGCTGTATCACCTTCAGAGTATGTAGTAGATAGTTATACTATGGCAGCACTTGGTAATGGTAATGCAGATGCAGGTGCTAAAGTAATGGATAATGTTGTTAAACGTGTACGTAAGAAAGCTTATGGTGATACTAAACAACCAAACGAAATAAGTGGGTTACAAGCTTTAAAACCCATGATGGAAAGGGTATAAAGAGATGGGCATATTATCATCATTGTTTCAAACAGGAACACCTACACAACAAGTAGCAGGTCCTGCAATGGCAACTTCAAAGTTACCTGAAGAGTTAGCTCCATATTATAAAGATATACTTGGTAAAGCTCAAGCACTTTATAATGAAAGAACTGCTGAAGGTTTTAAACCTTATAGTGGTCCTACTATGGCAGACTTTACACCTGAACAACAACAAGCTTTTACAGGATTAAAAGGACTTGTAGGACAACAAGCTCCAGTATTTCAAGAAGCTATGGATATGACACGTACTGCTGGAACACCTATGACATCAGATCAAATGACACAGTACATGTCTCCTTATCAACAAGCAGTAACTGATATAGAAAAAAGAGAAGCTACTAAACAATATGAATCACAAGTAGTACCTGCACTAGCTGCAAAAGCTGCAACTACAGGTGGCTTTGGTGGTAGTAGACAAGCTATATTAGAAGGTATGGCTGCAGATACACAACAAAGATTATTAAGTGATATACAAGCTAAAGGTTCTCAACAAGCTTATCAAGATGCTGTAAGTAGATTTCAAGCAGATCGTACTGCATCAGGTCAAGCAGGTGCACAACTTGCTACTATGGCTCCTAATCAATTTAAAGCACAGCTTGGTGAGTTTGGTGCATTACAAACTGTAGGTGAAGAAAAACAAAGACAATCACAAACTGCATTAGATGAAGCTTTTAGACAATATCAATTAGAAAGAAACTATCCTTATGATACTATGGCTAAATATCAATCTGTTGTTACTGGTGCTCCTGTAACACCTACAACATTTGCTCCTCCACAAGCTGCTGTTCCTTCTACAGCACAAACTTTAATAGGTGGTATAGGTACATTAGCAAATGCTTATGGTCAGTTTACTGGTAAACCTGCATCTACAATGTTTATGAAAAAAGGAGGTGGATTAAATGATCTTCCTGTTGTTTATAGACAACAAGAAGGACAAGTTTTTGTTCCTGAAATGGGTAGTAGTGAAGATTATTCAGTAACTAATGCAGGATCAGGAATGTTTCAAGGATTAACTTCACCTGATTTTTATCCAAGACTTGAAGGTGAAACTGATTCTCAATATAGACAAAGACTTAGAGATTTAAAAGCAGGTGAAAAAATATATTATCCAGAAAGAATAGATGCAAGAGATGTAGCTAAAAATATAAAAGAAGAGGTTTTAGGATCAAATGATGTTAGTTATTTTCCAGTAAATAAAGCTGGAGAAATAGAAACAGAAATGGGTCCAGGTGAAGAACAACTTACTGAAGATGAAAAAAGAAATAAATTAAGACAAATAGAAGCTGTTTCAGTTACTCCTAATATGGCTCAAATAGGAGCAAGTGAAAAAGTTAATAATGCAGGTACAGGTCTTGCACAATTATTTCCAAAGTCTAAAATAAATGTTCCAGCTCCACCAGAACAAGAACAACAAATTGTTAATAGTGCTAAAGAAAATTTAGAATTAGTTAAATCTAATCCAGATACTACTGCTTCAGATCTTAAAGCAGCAGAAGAAGATTATATAAATTCTATAAAAATGAGTGAACAAAGGGCTATAGACAGAGCTGCTGAAATAGAAAAGCAAAGAAAAGAATCTCAATTTAGTAATGTAGCTCAATTCTTTGCACGTTTAGGTACAGCAACTCCACGTAAAGAAGGCATCATGGGTTTAATAGATGCAGGATTACAAGTAGCTCCAGAGACTTTAGAAAAGATGGAAGCTACTAATACTAAAGCTAGAGAAGCTGCTAGATCATTAGAAGATAAACAAACAGACTTAGAAAGAATTAGATTAAAAGAAGATCTTGGAATTAAACTTAGTCGTAATGAAAGAAAAATAGCAAAAGAAAAAATAGAAAGAGAAGAAGAACAATTTGAAGAATCTTTAAACTTTAAATATTCTGAACTAGATGCTAGTGTTCAAGATTCTATTAGAGATGCTGTTAATAGTAATGCATTAACATCTTCAGATTTTAATAGTGTTAAAGGATTTATTACATCTCAAACTGGTTCAGACTTTGAATTAGATGGAGCTGGTAATTTTGTTAGAGTAGATGGTATAGCTTTAAAACCTGGTATGCAACAAGAAATTAATAACATTATGGGTAACGCATATCGTATACTTGCAGATACAAAAGATTTAGTTGAATTTAATAGAGTATATGCACCACAAATTTCTCAAGAAATTAATGCTGTACTTACTGCTAGTAATGTTAATGAAGATGAAGATGAAGATGACTTAGATAAGAATAATCTAAAAACTAAAAGAAATAAAAATAAAGCAAAGATTATATTAGATAAAGAAGACAAATAAATGGCAGAAGTATTATCTCCATATAGTCGTATATTTTCTAATGTTAATACAGAACTTGAAAATCTAGTTGAATCAGGTCAGTTACAATCTAACCAAGAAAAAATAAATTTTGTTAAAAGTAAAGGTTTAGATATAAAAGCTTTTACAAAAGCTCAAGATGAGTATTATACATTACAAGATGAAGGTAAAGGTGATGCAGTAGATTTACCTTATACTGCTGCTGTGCGTGTAGGTCTAGGTGCTTTAGGTAAAGTAGGTGAAGCAGTTGAAAGTGTAGGAGAAACTTTTGCACCAGAAACTACAGAAAGAATTAAAAAATCTATTAACTTACCTGAATCTGTAGAACGTAAACGTCAAGAGTTATTCTTTCCTTCACAAGGTGGATTTATAGAACAAGCTGCAACTGAAATAGGTTCTTATATTATTCCAGGAACAGGAGTTTTTAAAGGATTAAGTTTAGGAGCTAAAGGTTTAAAATTAGCTAATGCTTCTAAAAAAGCTAAGATAGGTAAAGGTATTTTATCTTTTGCTGGAGCAACTACTTTTATAGAAAAGCCTGAAGATAATTTTGTAAACATGATAGCAGATGAAGTAATACCTAATGAAGAAGGAAAACCTATAGGTACTGTAGGACAAATTGTAGAAAAATTAAAAGTTAATCCTGATGATACAGCATCAGCACAATATTTAAAAGCTTTTGTAAATAATCTTGTAATAGAAGGAGCTTTTATAGGAGCAGGTGCTGGAGTTATTAAAGCTGCATCTAAACTTCCTATGAAAGATTTTATAAAGTATGTAACAACAGGTGTTAAAAAAGGTTTTGAAAGTATTACACCTACACAGCTAAAAGAATATGGTACTTCTCGTATGGGTTTAAATGATAAAGCATTAGAACTTATAGTAAAGCAAAAAAATTCAGCTAAAGAAGCTATATCAGAAGCACAAGGAATGGCTTTAGCATTAAAACAAGCTATTAACAAAGAACTTCCTAAATCTATTAGAACTGAAGAAACTATGAAGATGCTTAATGCTGGACTTGCAGGTGATAAAAAAGTATTAAAAAATTTCGAAAGATATGGTAATGCTCCTGAAACTGTAAAAGCAATACAAGGAATGCGTAATGCTATAGATACACTTTCTAAAGATGTTAAAGAAGATGCAATAGGTAAGTTAAATATAACTATTGGAAATAATCTTGAAACTTATTTAAATAGAAGTTTTCAAATATTTGATGATCCTAACTATTTAAAAAATATTCCTAATGATGTAAAAGAAGAAGCATTAAAATATTTTAGAGGATTAAAAGATAAGAATAATAAAAGACTTTTAACAGATGAAGAAATTAAAATAGTATATAAACAATATACAGAAGGTATGACTCAAGGTGAAAGAGGCGCACATATAAAAGGTATATCAGCAAGAGCTAATAAAATATTAACAAAAAGAAAAGATGTACCTGTTGAAATACGTAATCTTTGGGGAGAGGTAAAAGATCCATATAAAAATTTTGTTAATACTTATACTAAGTTAGCTAATGTAGTAGCAGAACAAAAATTTAAAAAAGAAATAGTAAAAGAAGCTATTGATGCAAAAAAAGCTACAAGAGAATCTATTCCAGGTTTTAAAAAAATAGCTGAAAATGTTGAAGGAGAAGAAACATTTTTAAAATCTTCAAGTATAGGTTTAGGAGGAATAAAAACAAATCTTAATAATCCTTTAAAAGATATTTTTTTAGATCCTACTTGGAAAAAAGCTATAGAAAAAGGTACTGATGTAGATTTAAATGGTGATGGACCTATAGGAAAAGCTTTAAAAGGTTGGATGTCTTTAAAAGCAGGATCACAAGCAGCTAAAACTATTTATTCTATACCTACACATGCAAGAAATGTTATAGGTAATTTTTTTATTATGGCAGCTAATGGTACAGTTAATCCTATGGATTTAAGTAGAGCAACAAAACAATCTTGGAAAAGATTTACAGGTAAGTTAACTCCAGAAGATTATAAACAACTAGCAAAGTATCAAAGATTAGGTATTGTAGATAGTTCTGTAACTGCAGAATCTTTAAAGCAATCAGCAAGCGAAGGATTTAAAGTAGGTCCTAATGGTTTAATTGATAAAGCAGTAACAAAATCTGGTCTTAAATTTTTAAATAGAAAAACATTACAAGCATATGAAGCAGAAGATAATTTATTTAAAATAGCTAACTATGAAAATTTATTAAAAAATTATCGTAAAGCTTTTGCTAATTCAAATATGTCTGAAGAAGCATTAGAAAATTTTGTTGCTCAACGTACAAGAGATATGATGCCTAATTATAATCTTGTTCCCAAAGCATTAAAAATTACTCGTGCTTTACCTATAGGTAATTTTGTAGCCTTTCCTGCAGAGATAGCACGTAATTCAAAAAATTTAGCTAAATATGCATGGCAAGATATTAGTGGTAAAACAGCTAAAGATATGGGTATTACAGATCCTAAAGCTATAGCAGAATTAAGAAAGATAGGATTAAAAAGATTAGCAGGTATGACAACTGTTGCTTTAGCAGGTGACGAAGCTGTTGAAAGATCTAAAGCTATATTTGGAATAACAGATGAACAAGAAGCAGCTCTTAATCAGGTAGTTCCTGAATGGGAAAAAGGTACAAATAAAATATTTTTAAGTAATATAAAAAATGTTAATGGTGATATGAAAGTAAATTATATTAACATGGGACAACTTGATCCTTATTCTTATTTAAAAGTTCCTGTTAAATTACTAACAAGTTCTATAATTAATAATGAAGATTATAATGAAACAGCTATAGATGATATGCAAAATCAAGCGTTATATAATATTTTTCAACCTTATGTTGATCCAGCTATGACTGCACAAGCAATATTAAAAGAGTATAAAGGACAAGGAGCTGTTGCAGATGAACCTTTTTATAATAAAATATCAAGAGTTGCACTTAAAAGTTTTACACCAGGTACTATAGATTTCTTTATGAAAAGAAAACAATTTTTAGATTCACAAAAAGAGTATGGTGAAGGTGAAGAAAGAACTAAAAAAGGTTTTGATATAGGACCAGGTACTGTAAACTTAGCAGCTTTCTTAGGTGTTAAACAATCAACAGCAAACTTATCACAAGGTTTTGGTTTTAATGTAAATAAACCTATTAGTGATATGAATAAATCTAAAGAAGTATTTGTTAATGCAATAGAAAGTTATCCTAGTAAATCTAAAGAAGATATTATAAATGCTTATAAAAAATCTCAACGTAATAAAATTAAACATGCACAAAGATTACGTACTATATTAAAGTCTTATAGGAAATTAGGTTTTAATCAACAAGATATTGTTAAATCTTTATCAAGAGGTGGTTTAGGATCAACTAGAAGTTTTAAAGATATAAATCTTGCTGATAGAAATATATTTATGCCAGATCAAATTCCTAAACAAACTTTAAAAAAAGCTATGGATACACAAGCTGATATACCTAGAAAAGAAATTGAAAGAATACAACAACTATTATATAATACAGAAATAGACTAGGAGAAGACAATGCAAGATATAATGTTATGGAATGCTATACTTACATTAGCTGTAGGTGCATTCTTATGGTGGATACGTGGTACTAATAATGATATAAATAAACTACGTGAAGATTTAAAAGATCATGCATTGTCTGATGCAAAGACTAGAGAGTTTATGGCTACTAATTATTCTACACGTAAAGAAGTGTTTAATGAAATAAATAAACTACTAGCAAGATTTGATAAGTTAGAAGAAAAGTTAGATCGTTGGATGGAGAAACAATAGTATTATGTTTGTTATTATTTTGTGGGAGTATGTTAATGGCTGATATGTCAGGTGAAATAGTTATTGATACACCTAAAAAATTACAAGTATTTAAAGAGTTAAAAGCTAGAGGTTTATCTTCTGCAGCTATCGCAGGTATTATGGGTAATATAGATGTAGAAACAGGTGGTAGTTTTAACTATGAACAAAAACAAATTAAAGGTCCTGGTTATGGTTTATTTCAATTTGAAGGTGGTCATAAAAAAGCTTATAAAAATTATTTAAATAAAAATAAAATACAGGATTCTGAAGGATCACAAATAGATTATGTGTTAGATAATATAACTAAAGGAGAAGGATATGATATAGGAGCAGGTAATAGAAAAGTATTGCTTGAAACTTTTAAATCAAATTCTCCTGATAATGTTGCTTTAACTTTTTCTAAATTATTTGAAAGACCTAATCCTAAGAAAGCACATAACGATAGAAGAATAAAAAGTGCAGTAGGTATCTATGATAATTTAATACAAAGAAAATCTGGTGGTATGATTATGCGTAACTACTACGACTATGAACCAAGGAGTATTTAATATGTCAGAATGTAAATGTAATAATCCAGATTGTACTGGAGAGATTTGTTTATGTATTGAACTTAACCAATGTGATTGTGATTGCCATGAAAAAGATACTGATACTGATTAGTGTTTGTTTTTTATTTACATTACAAACCTATGCACAAACTAATACAGTAACATCTACCTCGTCTACTGTATCTGGTACTACATCTGTAGATAGAACTCCCTCTACAGCTAGTGCTCCATCTATTATGAATAGTAATCAAGATGTCTGTAGTTTTGCAGCTAGTGTTGCAATACAGTCACAGATACTAGGTATAGCAGGTGGTACTTCAGTACGTGATATGAACTGTGAAAGACTTAAACTATCCAGATCTTTATATAGAATGGGTATGAAGGTTGGTGCAGTTGCTTTACTATGTCAAGACGAAAGAGTCTTTCAAGCAATGGAAATGGCAGGTACACCTTGTCCATTCATGGGCAAAATTGGTATAGATGCTGCTAAAGAATGGGCTAATAACCCTGAAAAAAGACCTGACTATGATAAATGGGTAAAAGAAAATGCTGTTAAAGAAGAAGAAATTGTTACTGATGAAGGTGCTCTTAGTATCTTCTCTATTATTCTTATGTTGTTATTCATCTAATGCACAAATGTTGCCAGAAGGTGACACAGTTACTCAAGAAATAGAGACTGAACATTTAGGTGAAGGACATATAGATACAATAACAGAAACAACTACAACTGTTGAACATAAAACAACAGGTAATTTACTACATAAAGATACAGGTAGCGTAACCACTAGATACGAGGGTGATATGGACCAAGATTGGGGTGGGATTGGTTCAGCTAGTATGCCTAATTGTGATGCATACTTTGGTACAGGTACATGTGGTAAAGGTACGTCTAACTCACATACTACATTCGATCAGTATGTTAATATAAGTGAATTTCATATATCAGATGGTGGTGCTTTAGATTGGGAACTACAAATGCATCATTCACAAGCAAACACCACAGGATATTTTCAAACAAAAGGATATAATAATAATGTTCTACAATGGGATACAGGACAGATTACATTAGAGAATAACCAGGCACCTACAACATACGCAGGAACGTATGATTTTGCAGGAGATTTAGATAAAGTATTTATAAGAGTAGGTGGATCTAAAAATTATTTCTTTGATAATGTAGAATACACAGTTAATTACAATCATATAACTACAGCAGTAGAAACATGGGTAGAAATTGTTCAGCCTGGATTGATGGAAGATCAGATAACAGTAGAATTAATAGAGCAATATGATGTTGCTACACCAGAAGAACAATATCAAATGGATGAAATGATGGAAGAGTTTGATATGGTTATGACCTTTGATATGCCTACTATGGACTATCCAATGGAAGAGATAGCTATAGAGATGCCAATAGAAGTTGATACTATTGGTGTTATGATGGAAGAATATAATGAAGGTACTATATCATATGAAGAAGTTATAGTAGAGGTTCAGGAGATGGTACAAGAGATACAAGATATAGGTATGGAAGTTGATGTATCAATGCCTACACTAGAAGAAGTTAAAGAGGTTGCTATTGAACAACCAGTAGAAATAGAAACAATAGAAGCTGAACCTGTTATAGAAACTGTTGAAGTTATAGAGGAAGTTACTGAAGAGCCTGTTAAAATTGTAGAAGAAACTAACGAAGAACCTACAAAGGAGGTCGCTGATGTTTCTGAAGACAATAACATGGAAGAGATTAAAGAAGAAGTTAAAGAAGAGACTGAACCACAAGAGAAGGAAGTTGCGAATAACGATATGGAATCAGAAGAGGTGGATCAGAATGAGCCAAAGAAATTAGAAGTTACTAAACAACAACAAAAGAAACAAGATAAAGCTAATCAAGTATTAGATACAATACAATCACAATATGATCCTGTAGCACAACTAACAACTATAGCATTAGTTACTGCTCTTGGTCCTGATATACAACAGTATCAGCAACAAGATATAATGCAACAGATGCAATGGTATGAAGCAGAAGAAATATATAAT
>Ga0070746_10002914_pt1 | contig 10174 bp, 15 predicted proteins | sample VirMetDEL_Mar_21_FD_77016 | JGI IMG/M metagenome (GOLD analysis project Ga0070746, IMG submission 77016) | Aqueous microbial communities from the Delaware River and Bay under freshwater to marine salinity gradient to study organic matter... | ecosystem: Environmental > Aquatic > Marine >... | reverse complement strand
CATACCACTTGGTGAGAATAATGCCATGAATGCCTTGTTTGCAAATAATTTAACTGCTTCTTGTAGCATTGTTTTGAATAAATCCTTAAATGACAACTTACCTGTTTCTACGAAGTTAAGTATTGCATTTTCCCAGCCTTGTGTTAATGTATTAAATATTTTCTTACCTGCTGAGGCACTATCTTTAACTTGTTTGTCAAATTCTATAAATCCTTCTTTGAAACCATCTAAGAATTTTGTGCTTGGACCTTCATCTTCTAGATCTTTTCTTTCAACTTGAAATTGTTGTAATAACCCTAGAAAGTTGTTTTGATATTCACTTAATGCTTCAAGCCTCTTATCATATGCTTCCTTTTCATCATCAGTCATCATATCATATTCCATGTTTAATAATATGGCATGGTTTATTTGATCACCCAGGAATTCTTTGTTTAATGCTATTCGTTTTTTGTTATATTCGTTTGTTGCGGCTATTCGTTCATCATAATTTCTGATTTCATCTTGTGTAACGCCACTATTAATATATTGTAATCTGCTTAATTCATCTGTGAACGCGGTAAAGTTCTTTAATTGTTCTCCATATAGGCTAGATATAGCATTTGATAATGCTTGATCCTGTAGTGTTTGTGCTTGATTTTTGATTAACTTTGTTCTAGCATCGTATTCATCATTAATTTCTTTTTCTTTTGCTAATCTATCATCAGCATTTATCATTGTAAGATCATTTAGATTTCTTAACTCATCTGCTCGTTGTGATTCTAAATCTGCAATTTGCTGTATAAGTGCTTTTTGTTGATCACTTTTACCAAATAACGAATTTTGAAGATCTAATTGTGTTTCTAACTCTTCTCTACCTAATGCTAATTCACCTGTGATAGATTTGAATGTTTCATACTGATTTTCTTGTATTCTTGCTCTTTCGTCTTCTTGTGCTTTTTGTTTTTTCTGTTCTTCTAGAAGTAATTTATTTAATTCAACTATTTCAGCGGCTTGTAAAATACCATCTTTATTAGCGTCTACTTGTTTTTCTAATTCTGTAGTTACTTTTCTTTGTGTTTTTTCGTTATCTTTAGCCGCTTTTTCACCACCTTCTAAGGCATTTATAGCATCTTTAGCCGCTTCTTCTGTTTCACCTAATGCAGTATTAATTCCATATATTGCACCAGCGGTAGCAGTTGCGGCAACGGCTAATATTCCCCAACCTGCTGGCCCGCTTAATGCTAATAAGGCCGCCTGTGCAACTGCTTGTGCTTTTGTAACTATTTGTAAGGCTTGTATTGCTTTAACGAAGTTCATTACGCCTTTAACTGCGGCTACACCAAAAGCAAATGCGGCTAATTTAATGTATACATCTAAATTATCTGCTACATGTTGTATTGTGTTTGCTAAACCTGTAAATACACCTGTGTTAGATTCTATTCTGCCTATTATTTCTATAAATGCATTCTTAAGTGACACGAATGCTTCACCAACTGTGCTTACTGTTTTTGCAAAATCCTGATCTATTGAATCGCCTATTTCTTGTGTAGCCGCTACAAGCACATCTGATGTTAAGAGTCCCTGCTCTGCCATTTTTCTTAATTGTCCAGTAGTGACATTCAATGTAGATGCTACTTTACGCATAAAGGTAGGGTTAGCCTCCATTATACTATTGAACTCATCACCTCTTAACACACCACTTGCTAATGCTTGTCCAAACTGTCTAATAGCACCTGCACTAGCATTTGCATCTGCACCAGATATTTTTAAGGCTTTTGAGAATGTGCCGGCTACATCTGCTACTTGCTGTTGACTTAATCCCATTTCATTTGTTGCTATAGTCAGGTCTGTAAATAGATCCGCTACTGGGCCTAATCCACTTCTTGTTTCTGCCGCAACCTTTTTAACTAAATTAAATGCACTAGAAGCCTCAGCACTGCTTGAACTTACAGATTTTAATCTGTTTGTTATTTGTGTAAATTCATCACCTAGGCTGACAAATTGTTGCACTGATGCCGCGGCTAATAGTCCTTTGAACGCTGACTTTAATCCATCTACACTTTTTTTAGCATCTTTTGTATCTACTATTAATTTAGTTCTGATATCTGCCATCAAATTCTCCTAAACATTCTGTCTAATGTTTTTTCTAAATATTTTAGTGAAGGTTTGCTCATTCCTCTTGGTGCTTGTCTGCTATAGCCTTCATCTAATCTTTTTGCATAAGGATAATCGCCTCTAATCTCTGCTTTTAATCTGGATTCTTTGTATTTTGTATTACGTCTTGCATTACCACCATCAATAGGCGTGGCTTTTTTGTAAAATTCGTATGTATCTTCAGTGGATTCATCGACAGCATGGTTTATTTCCTTTTGTAACTGTCTTAAATCTCTTTGATTTACTTGCATTTTAACCTTTGCCATAAAATCTCTGACTTAATTCTTTGATTTGTTGTGGATCGTAATCTTTAACATTCAAATTCTTGTTATCCTTTTTCTGTAGAAACTTTTGATATGTTGTTGCTACATCAAATACTAGCATATCGAAAGTATCCGCCTTACCTAACACTTCACTTGGCAACTTGTTATATCTTGTTGCTAATATATCTACTAATAGTAGAAATTGAGTGTTATCATCCTTTTCATCAATTGTATGGCTTGTTACTTTCCCAAATGCTCACCAATCAACCTCATTGCTTCTGTCATCAAATCAAGCGGAAGTAGTTGCTCTTCTGTCATTACAGGAGAACCATCTTCGTTTTTGATTGTTTCTAAAAGTAGTTGTAGGTATTGTCCAATATCATCTGTTTTAGATGACTGGGCTATTTGTGAGAATACATGTAATGGTTGTCTGTCATACATGTAAAAGTCCAGTTCTTCGCCATATTTTTCAACTAATGCTGGATTGTTTATTGTTAATTTAACCAGTTGTGGTTTTTTTGATAGTTCTGCTAACTTCATATCTTTCTCCTATTGATCTTTGTCTATCCTATCTTTCAAATTATGAACGGCACTTAAACAAAATGCCAATCTATTAGATGCTTTTTCTACATCTTTTCTAGCACATCTTACTTCATTCTGTGCTTTCGCTATCTCCATCTCCATGCTCTGTAGCACTTCCTGAATCGAGTGTTTGTTCCAAATCTCCATAACTTTTTTCCTCTATATCTGTATTTATCTGTTTTTGTTTTTTGCTTGATTTAACAGATTTACTATCTGGTAATTCAATATCATGTTTTTTTGCATATTCATCCATATCTACTTCGAACACTTTTCCGCGTTCTTCTACACGAATAATTCTGCTTTCTTTAGTCCATTCACCTTTGTGATTGAAACCTCTTAAGAATTTAGTATATACCATATGTTTCTCCTAAAGTGAGAGCCCCGAAGGGCTCTCTGAATTGCGGGTAAATTATCCTACAGTGTTAAATTACTGATTTAGTAATTTCTCCATTGATAGTCAATTCTAAGGGGCTAATAAAGACCGCTTGATCGATTGAAGCACTAGGTGCCAATCCACCGATAAAGCCTTTACCTGTGACGTAGTTAGCGCCACTGCCTGTTCCTTCGAATGTGAGTGAGAAATAAACTTCACTCTTAGCAATTGATGACCCTAGCAAACCAACATTAGCAACTTCGTTAACGGCGTTTGCGCCATCACCAAAGAATACATTATCATCTACTAGTATATTCATACTGAGACTGTTTTCGTTAGTTGTAGTAAATGCACTTGAGGCACTACTATCTAATGTTGAATATCTTACAGTTCCTGGTGTAGCATTTAATGTTACATCCTGAATTGTAGGAATTTGTAGTCCATTTGTTCCTGTTGAAGGATGGACATTTGCTAAAGCACCACTAGCCACATCTATAACTGTGAGGATGACCTTACTACCGTCTGTTACATTCATTACTGCCATATTTTTCTCCTATTATACGGTTGTAAAATTATACTCGAAAGTATATGTTATTACATCGTCTATTATTTCTGTTTCGTAGTTACTGGTATTTTCTACCGTTCCTGTAATTGCGTTCCTAGAAATTAATAGATTTGCAATTACGGTATCTATATCACTTGTTTGATTTTTAGCATCAACAGCCAGATATGCGTTTATGGTTGTTGTGGTTTCATATATGTCTGTTCCGTCGAGAGTGTCATATAGTTCTTCCACTGCAATTTCTTGCTGATCCACATATACTGTATTCAAGTTCTTGGTATAAAGCGGAATGCCACCCGATTCGAATGGCAATTCCTCACTTATACTATATGAAGTATGTCCGCTTAAATTAGTTGTAATTTGACTGATTAAATCTGTTCTCTTACTCATTATCTAACCTGCACTATACTTCTTCTTGATCTTGAACGTCTGGTTCGCATATATGTTATAGCCTTTTCGTCAGCCTGAATAGTGCCATCGTTATCAAAATCATACCAATCTGCGATACTGATTAGTTCGTTGAATAAATCATTGAACTTTGCATCGTAGTATGATATTTTAGATACTTCTTCACTTTCAGGATTACCGAAATCTGCAATTAGCGGTAGTATATATTGTGCGAATGAATGATAAACACATAATTCTGTAAATGTATCTCTTCTGCCGTTTGCATTTCCTGGATCTATAAGATTAGGATTTACATCTGGTAAAGCATTTAAGTTGTTTATGGGATTACCTACATAAGCATTATATCCTTGCCACCATGTCGAGGCTTTTAACTTTAATAATATACGACTTGTGCTTTTTTCCAACATATCTTCTATAAATTCAGAAACATCAGCGAAACCTGATTCCGCAGGTATCTTGATGTTATTGCTTTCTAAAAGACGTTGATCCTTTTGCACTACATCTGTGTATTCTGCAAATGAAATTACATTTCCTCCGCCATCGACTATAAATGCCATAAAATCTCCTCAGTTATTAAGATGCGTCTGGTAAGTTGTTACTTCTAAACAATGTTACACCTGCGATTAAGGCAATAGAAGCATCTCTCAATGCGTTGTTACCTAGATCAGAAAGTGATCCGATTGTTGTTCCACCTGCTAGAGCGATTTGATCGTTAATAGCAAATTCGAAGTTAGGTGAAATCACACCAATATATGACCCATCTAAGCCTGTAGGCGCATTTTGAGCGCGGAGCAAAGATGTTGATTTAGCCAGGGCCACGACGTTTGCGGCTGCGGCAAAATTAGTGTCATCTCTTGTTGAGATCTTACCAATGAAATTACCTCTTAATGATGTAAAACCATTTCTTACAGTTGCTCTCATTTCATGAACATCTGTGTCTGGGTTATACCACATTCTAACTGATGGTTCTCTTTTAGCCGCGTATGCCATCGCTTCTGGTGACATGACGAAGTTAAGAGTGAAGTCTGCGTTTGCGCCGAGTTCACCTGTATCTGCTAATGTTGAACCTGTTTTTGCGGCTAGTAAGCCTGCTTTGTCAGTTGCTTGTGCTAAACCACCAGAAAGTCTGGTAATAACTGCGTTTCTAACGACTTCTAATCCGCCGTCTTCTAATGATTCCTCTGAAACATCTGTAGCAACACCTCGTTTTGAGAATGTTACATTAGCCGCTGTAGGTGAGAAGTTAGATTGAGAACTTGCTGTTCCAATAATACTTGCACCTTCAGATACGCTAACTGCGTCTACATATGTGTTTGTTAAGGGGAATCTGACTTGTGAGCCAGTTGAACCGGCTACTACTAAAGAGTTCCTAATAATTTGCTGATTAGGTAGCAAAACTGCATCCATGTAATATGGGACTAAATCCGCTACGATGTCAGCATATAATTGTTGAACACTTGAACTTGTTGTTCCTGCTGCCATTGTTTTCTCCTATTATGACAATGTTTATTACTTAAATCCCATCTTAGACATTTGACTTCTTACCATTGAATCGGTAATACCATCTCTGTTTAAGAGGGGTTGATTTTGACGTAATCTTAAATACGCACTTCTGTATTCAGCATCGTTATTAACTCTGGCATCATCTAGTGGCTTATTGCTTCTAGATGCATTTGCGCCTGAGGTTTCACCATACTGTATATCAACACCTTTTTTGCCTGTAGCGAGACCTAATAAATCTTTACCTACATATTCTACTGCTTTAGTATAATCAGGTGTTTCGCCATCTGTAGTCAAATAATCATCTCCTACTTTGATTGCGAATGTATCACCTTGGACTGCTAACATGCCGTCTGCTTTCATTAACTTGATAACACTTTCTCTTTGTGAAGGTGTCCAGTTACTTGGCATAGCATTTTGCAATTTGCCCATATGATCTTTTAGCAATAGATCTTGTTGTAGGCTATTTACTTTAGCCTTTAACTCTTCAACGGTTGCTTCACGCTTTTTAACAGCATCTCTTAGTGATTCTACATTAAGACTTCCACCCTCTGCAGGATTTACTTCTTGTAGTGTAGAAACTACTTTTTTAACACTGTCTATGCTATCCACATTTAATTCGTTGAGGATATTTCTTTCTACTTCATGTTTAGCACTTGCGGCGATTCTATTTGTGTCATCTCTGGTATAAACTCTTACACCATCGACAAATATCTTGCCGTCTCGTTGCTCAACTTTCGGTGTTGTGCTTTCAGATTTTGTATCTGTTGCTGTTGATTGCTCAACATTATCAACAGGATTTGCGGAATCTGTTACCGGAGCACTATTCTGTTCGGTATGCTCTGCCGTGTCTAAGGATGCATTATCCATATTTTCTCTCCTTTATGTCGATAGAAGTCATCGTATAACTTCGGGGTTTCTTGTGCCCCTACCTAAAGACTGTTATTACTATAGGTTGAATCTATAAGTTGATTTAACCTTGTTTTAATCTTATCCTTCAAATTGTTCTTAAATTGAGGCATTTCTTCTACATCTGTGCCTCTAGCCATTTCCATACGCATTTCATATTCTTCGTGCGTATTGAATGGCATGTAAATTATTACACCATCTTCTCTGGTGTGAGTATGGAAGCCACCTGTGCCACCTAATTCTCTGGCGCGGTTTTCTGCTTCTAATTGTGATTCGAATGTTTCAGGTTCGTATGTTTCTACTTCTGTTAAGAACACACTTGCATATCTTTCATATGCGTCTAATAGTGTATTCATTTCTTTGATTTCATTCTCTACACCTTTTTGACTGTATAGTCTGTTATAACTTATTGCTAGATCTTCTGGTGTATCTTGATCTTGCCAATCAAACCATATTTTCCATAAGTTATATTCTGCTTGTTCCATTGCTGTTGCTTTTTTGCGAATAAATGCTTCTAATTTGCTGTCATACATTTCTATTTGTATGCCTGAGCGGCTTGCTTTGATTAATTCATCTGATCTAATCATTGCAACTTGATTCATTTTTTCTATTTTTTGATTCATTAATTCTTTGATTTCTACTATACTATCTAGTGTAGGTGATTTGAAATCAAACACATAGTTAGGCTGCCCGTTGAGGCTGGCTTGTGTAATAATCACCGAACCAGGCTCTGCAGATACACTGTTATCATTACGATTAAGTGTTTCTTCATCAACTACAGTTACTGGATGTGCCCCATACGACACGGCAGAGTAAATCTCGCCCATATCCGAATACACACTGCGTTGAATTTGTGCAATATCAAAGATAGGTGTATGTCCTACACCATTATGAATTTTAGTGCTTTGATAAACGGGTCTTACGGGAATGTAACCCAATGGGTTGTCTTGTATAATCCTGTAAAATCCTTTTCCATCATCATCTTCTAGAAATTCTGCTATGTCCGGCACTGATATATTTTCATATGCGTCATCATCGTCACTAGTAGGCATAAAGATGGTGTGTAGTTCTGTAGGTGTCATATAATGATATATTTCGAAATCCGGCTCTTGTGCTATTCTTATCATTATAGCATTAAGTTCCAGTTCGCCTTCTTCTGTATATGCATAATTCCAATTGATTACATCTGTAGGTTTATGCATTTTGAATTTAGGATATTGTGCTGATGCTGTTTTCATTACACTTACCCAAACTACACCAAATATAGTAGAATATGTATCTACCATACTCATAAATTCATTGATCGAATTTTCTTCTCCATCGCAATTCTTTATGAATGCTTTAACATCAGGTTGATCTGGTAACACTCTTTGCGGTGGAGTTCTAAATAATATTGCGTTATATTCACTTGTGTATAATCTTGTGTATGGGAATACCGGAACATTTTTTAATTTTTCTTGATAGAAATTACTTGCATACTGCAAGCCATTATCTGCTTCTTGGCTGGTATTTACTCTTTCTACTTTGCTTTTGTATATTGCGGTTTGATTACCGAAATCATCTACATCATAAGTATTGATTACTTCACTTGGTGTTGAATAATCGTTATCGTATGCTTTTAGATAATGTCCTTCTCTGTATTCTACCCCACCATAAAATGATTTAACTGCTAATTGCCAATCATCATAATATTTTGCATATAGTGGGTGAGTTGTGGTTATGAAGTCTATATAATCTATTTTGTTAGCCAAAATTATCTCCGGATATATATGTCATACTATTTATCTATTTTCTCTTATTTTAATCAAAATGCCTGCACGAATGACGGAGTTAGAATTAGATTTGAATATCAATTCGCACAGGACTTGTTATAATTTAATAGTTGTTACATCTGATATATTTTCTATAGGTTGTTCTTTTTGTCCAAATATACCTGCTCTTTGTAATAATGCCAACATATGGGGCATATCCCATATTGAGAATTTATAACCTAAACTTTGTGCTACTCTACGCATGTGTTCTGGTTTTTTTGATCCCTTATACTTTTGTGTTGCTTTCATTATTAACTCCTATTGCTTTTTCATATTGTTCTTTACTTATAGATTCTGCGTGTAAACAACCTGTTTGTGTGGCATAATATTGTATATTTTGCATTACAACGTCTTGACTATCTCCTAAGAAATACTTGTATATGTCTATAACATCATAATTTTCTATATCATCTAGATTGTTAGGCTTTGCTTTTAACCACTTGTATGAGAACTTAACGAATGCTAAATGTTTTTTGTTTTCAGTCTTTTTTGTCTTTGTCTTGGGCATACTTACCTTGCTTAAATATTCTATCGAACTTGTCTTGATAGTCATCTGAGAATGTGTTTGTGCGTGGTGCAGAACCTTTACCACCGTGTGTTTGTCCATATAACGGTTTTAATCCATCTTTGATACTTCTAGCCGCTTTTAGTTCTGCACTACTATCAATTAACTTTTCTGCTTGTCTAACTGTTGCTTTGTCAAACTTTTCTGTAACTTTCTTATCGAATGAATCCTCAGGCATCTCTTTTCCTCACTTCATTACCGAATCCTGCCATTAAACAAAATATTGTTAAGGGTAGGAACCATGGTGATATATAGCCTAGTATGTGTGCCCATAGTAGGCTTAATCCTGTTAAACTACAGGTGTTAATTCCTGATGTTTGATGACTGCTTTCTTTTTTTAGATATTCTGGTATTTTCATTATTTCTCCTTAAATATATTATTTGTATCATAATCACCTATATAGGGTTTATATTTCCATATATAATTTATAGCATATGGATTATTATTTTGTATATCCTCATATGCATATATAGGCCCGGGATATTTTTTGTATATTGCACCTAGCATATCGTTATTTTTTTTAATTGTAAGCGAATGCGTATCTGCGAATCTTTGATCTATATCTATAATTGCTTGTTTTTCATTTTTAGGCCTTTTGCTAGTCCATTTTAATTTTTTGCAGGCTATCCAACTTAAACATTGTGCTTTGTAATCTTTTCTATATAGATATATAATTTCATTTACATATTTTAATATTTTTTCAAATTGATCAATATTGAAATTAAATTGATCCGGCATCATTTTAACTATGAATTTATCTGTATATTTCAACACATTTACCGCATCGTCTATATTACTATATTTTTCTTTATCGTGTAATATTTCATATAAATTAATAATACCTCTTGATATATCAGCATTGATTTCACAGAATTCTGTGCTGCCGGAACGATAATTTGTTAATACCAAACATTTGCTTATGTTATCTGGTATTTTCATTATTTCTCCTTTAACCTTGTTGCTACATATATGTATTTTGTGCCCTCTGGACAACTCCATAGATATTCTTGTGCGTCTCTTTTGCAATTATCTAATTTTGTGTCTATGAATGTTTTTAAGTATTCTTT
>Ga0070746_10002907_pt1 | contig 10189 bp, 11 predicted proteins | sample VirMetDEL_Mar_21_FD_77016 | JGI IMG/M metagenome (GOLD analysis project Ga0070746, IMG submission 77016) | Aqueous microbial communities from the Delaware River and Bay under freshwater to marine salinity gradient to study organic matter... | ecosystem: Environmental > Aquatic > Marine >... | reverse complement strand
GTCTGTGGTGTCGGTGAGTTCCCGATGTCCTCATCACTCATTCCCCTGTGTTGGTATGCGTGTGATGCGGCGTAGTAGATGGCGAAGAAGTCATTGGGGTGGAATGATGAGAGGTATGTATTGTCCGAACCGATTTGATGGTTCGTGCCGATGTCGAAGGCTCGCTTGTCAAGGAACTTGTTCAAGAAGAAGCCGTTGTTATGTACGATGTTCTCCGCTTCATTGACAGCACCGAGCAGTGCGATGAAGTTGTCCTTGTTTGGTGTCTCGGTGTATGTGAGTATGGCATTCACTATACTCAATCCCTTGGCGGTAGATTTCATGTAGTTCGTACCACCATAGCCACCCTCCCATCCACTATTGTACATGGTTGCGAGCCAATCGAGTTGCCCTGCCATACTCTTGAGAGTGAGTGGTCGGCCTTCGATGAGTGTGTAGTAGTGCTTACGATTACCCGACACCCAACCAGCATAAGGTATGCCCCTGTTGAGTACGGCGAAAGTGACAGCATCAATTGGTAGTGTGTTCTTCTTGCGGTGTGATGCGTGGCGCATCTCACCCATTGATACTGATAGGATAGCGTTGGGTAGGAAACCGGCAAAGACACCAGCGAAGTATGCTGTGTCGGCAGGGCTACGCATTACATTACTGCCTAAGAATTGGTGAAAGAGATTAGAGAGCCAACCTTGTTGGCGTGTGAACTTCGTGAGTCCGACACCAAGACCCTGCATGAAATCATCTCGCCAGTGGTAGTGGTCGAAGGGCGCAGGTTCAATGGTGGGGTCATCAATCACCCATCCATCAACCTCAACCCATGTGTCACCGACCTTTGGTGAATCACTGATGACATAAGAGACACCCCATGCGAGGCACTGCCCTGCGTGGTGTGAACCTTGACTACCACTTGGGTGTGCTACGATGACACCAGTGATGTCATCCATCTCACGCAGGGTTTGTTCAAGGCGAGCCATCTCATCATCGCCCCCGTCTGTGAGTGTGATGACTTGAGTGACTGTGGTTTTACCATCAACGATAGAACCACTAAGAGTGAAAGGGTGGGGTGCGGCTTTGATAGGCATGTGACCTTCGGGACAACCACGCAACTGAACGATGTGGTTTGTATCAAAAGTCCAACCATCCTTGATGCTACCACGCATGGATGTATCTAAATCCTCACGCAACTTACTGACGAACTCAAGTTGCACCTTGCTTGGGTCAATGTTCAACCCTTCAAGTGCGGATTTAGGATATTCATTGGTGGCTTGAGACAAGTCAAGAACGATTTGAAGTGTGTCCGAGCCAGCAGTAACACCGTCATGCCCTGCGCCAATGACAGCGTGAGCATACGGTGAGACAACTGCTGATGCGTCTGCCGGACAGAATGGTTGAACAATGATACAACCATCGGGGTCGCATAGTCCATGCTCATACTGCGGAGTAGGAGATGGGTCGGGGCCAAGCATTTGTTGTGTGATGCGTGAGATAACCAAGTACAAATCCTGCTTGTTCTCAACAGCAGTGGACTCCAAGACTCCCGGCCGTGGGTGGAGTGGACATGCCCTCACGAAGAGAGGGAAGTCATCACCTAATTCATCCAAGACTTGCGCTACTGCTTTCAATTTGTCCGAGGATTTCTCATGTAGTTCTACACGCACAGTGTTCAACGGTTTCCAGTCGGGTGCATAGACAACACCCGCACCTCTTCCTTTGGTAAATCCTGCTAAGGCATCCGCCTTTTGGCTCACTTGTTTTGTTTCTGTTTCTGTCATTGTAATCATCTCCATATTCTTTTGGTGTTTATATATCATTTGCTTTCAGTCATCGTTTTGTTCCTGTAGTTGTTCGGGTGTAAGTGATTCAAGGTACTGCATCTCATCGTACTCCGCAGGTGTTAAGCCCGACTCCGCTATTGCTTTCCGTCGTGCTTGAGTGCGTTCTCTTAGGCGAGCGAGTTTCACTTTCTTTTCTTTACTCATGGTGGTGTGAAGGGATATGTATTTTCTCATCACTCATCACCATCCATGTAGCCACTGTCGTCGGGCCAGTATGGGCCGGAGTGCATCTCGTTGAAGTCATCGGCGGTCATGTGTTCCGGTGGTTCGTAGCCATCATCCTCGTCTATCTCAAGGTCATCATCCTCGTCTATCTCAAGGTAAGCGAACTTGTCTCTCCACTGCTGAACCGCTTTGTCGAAGTCGCTGTAATCTGCCGCATTAAGCCACAGATTCATTAGGTCGCCAAGCGCACTTTCTAAGTCAGTGATGTGCTTGAGCATAACCTCATTCTCTTCAAGTATGGTCTTTGTTATACCCAGTTGTAGGGAAAGGGCTGACTGCAAGTTGGCTATGTTCTCACGCATCGCTTCTATCTGTCGTTCATTCATGCTACCACCTCTCGCTTGACGAGTTGCCAATGGGGATAGCACCATACTTCTGTGCCGTGTGGAGTATTCATGAGTCGCTCGTAAATGCCACCATCATACTCGACTACATCGTAGCCCATCTCATTCATTTCATCGCACCAACTATCGAAGTTGTCGCTGTGTTTGTACACTATCTGTCCCATTACATGTACCCTGTGAGGTAAGGGAGTATTGCTAAGTCTTTGGTTCGGCATCGTTTCACATTTCTTTTAGTATTTATATATGATTTGCTTTCAGTCCACTGTTTTCATCATCGAATTATACAGGTCATGTTATTCATAATGTTCACGATACGAGTCATGGATTTGACCTGCATGATAATAGTCATAATTACTATACCTATACTTACTTATTATATTGAGAGTAGTACCCTATGAGTAATGACTTTTGTAATGCGAGTCAAAAGCGTGAACATAATGATGACTACTATGACTATTATGACCGGCGTGGGTTTTACTTTAGCACTCATAATTCATCCACTTGTATAGGGATGTGAGTAAGTGATTACTTACTACTGCATCGAGGCTCGCCCACTGAAACCAACCGCCCGCTTATACCACGGTGGTCTGGTTTTGGCTCTCGCTCGGACAGTGAGAAGTTATTTTCTAAGACAGGCGGGCATGAGTGAGAGACATAGAAAGCCCAACCCATATGGGTGTAGGTAACGGTGAACAACAAGGCCAAGCGTATTGCGGGGGCGCAGGTGTGTTACCTATCAGCCCAACTCACGCCCGCTATGGGGATTTGAAAATAAAAAAAGCCCCCACCCACGCCGAGGCGTGAGTGAGGGCGGCGACTCCGAAGAGAACCCACTCCCCTATGCGGGGGCGGGGTGAGCGTCAGTCAGTCAGTCAGTGCGACTCACCGGTTAGCGAGTGCGATGCGAGCGACATCCATGCTGAACCACTCGATGCAACGGTGGGTCGCACCCTTGCCAGTGGTTACGGAGTCCGGCGCACCGGATTTCTTGGCGAGTTGTCGTACTCGGATAGCGGGCATGGTGCGGAGAGTGTCCATCGAAACGGCCAGTTCAGTCATGTACGAGGCGACAACAGCGTTGTCCAAGTACGCTTGCTTGCGAGACTTCGGCTCATACCATTCGCCGGTGACACGCTTCTTCGCAGGGCCGTCTTTAGTAGCCTTCACCAAATCAGCGTGAGCCTTGCGAGCGTGGGCTTTCTTGGCCTTCGCTTCGCTGACATACGGGATGGGGTTGCCTTTCTTATCAACGACTCCCTCGGCCATCCACGCATCCCCGTTCTCAACGGCTTCAACGACGGCATCGGCCTTCATGTTGCGGTTGATGGTGTTGCGAGCCGCCGCTTGGAAGTGTGCGAGGTGGTTTCGGACAACACCTTTGTTCTTACCCTTGGACACAGTGTATGTCCATGTGAGGGCGGCGGCAATGTCCTTGGCGGAGTACTTGCTACGGTCGGGGATGTTGGTGCTGAAAGCCGCCGAGCAGTGTTCCATGCAGGTGTGAATCATGGTGTTGAAGTGCTTGGTGAGTTGCGCTCGTGTGTAGGTGATGAACTTTGTCGGAGTCCAAGCGGTTCGGTCATCGTCGGTCTGCGGGTTGCTCGTGAAGTCCATGATTCCGAAGTGGTTGAAGGTCACAGGCAGGGACACACTCTTGCGAGTGGAGTCCAAGAACTGCTGAGCATCATCACACACAGGGGAGAACTGTGTGCCACGAGGGGCGGTGCGGTCATAGGTACGGCTTGGGGTTGATACATTGTTTTGTGGCATCGACTTGCATTTCTTTTAGTATTTATATATGATTTGACTTCAGTGCATCGAATAGGACTCCATAGCGCACAGCACATAGCGCAGGTAATGGATGGGTGATACACCCATATGGGTTGGGTCAAGGGTCGCTATTCATGGGGGTGCGCCCAAGCGGGGCGTTGGGTTATGGGCGGGCGTAGCAAAGCGGTGGTGGGATTCTATAGAACGCCCGACTCCCCCGCATATAGGCCCGTAGTGAAGCGGTCTATAGAAGGGAGGCGTGACACGCACCCGCCACCCGCCCGCCCGCCGTAGGGCCATAGCACAGCAACGGGGTGCGGTCTATAGAACGCTGTACGGCGGCCATAGCACGGCCCCATAGCACCCCCTTAGAAGGAGAAATACCCATAGCACACCCCATAGCACTTCTTTTAACCGCACACGGCATTTTAGTAAAAAAAATATTTTGAACATTTTTTATACAAGGAGTCCATAGCAGTGCTATGGCAAACCCATTCGATTTAGCATGGGCGTTGTTAAAAGGGATTAACCCCGATAAAGCATTAACAGACTCATACGGTAATGAAATTGCCATTCAAAACGAAGTTTACAATTCTTTACCATCTATGAAGCAGGGGGCTGGTATGAGTTATTATACCAATAAACTTCCTGTACAAGTGGGATTGAATTGGGCGAATAGTCTTTACCAAGTACCAAGTGAACAACAATACTATTCGCAATTGGTAAGAGACTTGAATAATCATTTAATGGAAAGAGGTGAAACTGTTTACGATATGAAGAATATACCTGCAACTTTATCACCCGAATCAAAAATGCAACTTCAAAATGAGTATAAACAAATAGTACCTACTGAACATCAAATGCCAACGCATGAAGAAATGCCGGAACTAATATTGCAAAATAAAACTCGTAAAAGGCAACAATCTATTGATGCACATAAAAAAAGGGCGGCATTGCGTAGAGAAAGAGAAAAAGGACCGGAAAACATTTTTGCAAGAAAAAGGGATTAAAATGTCAAAACCATTTGATTCAGCATGGGATTTGTTAAAAGCATCAACTGTTCAAACGCAGTTAAATACTCCATCGCTTGATGGCGTACAATCGCATTCGGGTGTACCGGGTATAGGTGAACGAATGTGGTATAAAAACTGGCCTAAAAATCGTGACTCAAGTAATCCAATTCGTGTTCCCGAACAACCAAAACATGTGAAAAGGAGGGTAAAAATAGGTATTGCAAAACCCGATGATTTTTACGACGATATAGCAGATGAAATAGAGGCCGAACAGCGACATAGAAAGGCACTTGACAGGAAGGAACAATTTAAAGAACAGTTAAACCAATACATCCCTCGTCTTTCAAAAACACCTATAAGCCAAGCAGAAAACAGTTATAATGTCAAAGTAGGGCCAAGACTTGTAGGTAGAATATCTGTTGAGCCTTCATTGAATGACCCGCTATCCCCTCAATATAATCATAGTAATATCATTCAAAGTGCATTAGTCCAACCTGCTCGAAGACAGGGTTTGTACAGTAGAGCATTGCAAAGCATTATTGACGACACTGGTAAATTACGGTCGGAACAAAGAAACATAAACTCGCAACCATTTCATGAACAGTTTAAACCCGTAAATGCTACAAAAACAATAAGGCCAGCATCTACTTCACAAAGAACATATAATTTTGATGGTTTTAACGATATTTATGATTACACTGCAAAGCCATCTAAAGAAACACCTCGTGAGTTTGGCGATTTGCAGTACGATACCGGTGCGTTGCCTTTATATCCAAATAATCCTATAACATACCTACCAACACCTACTCAACAACTAACTTTAGACCAAATTGACACGAATTATGAGTGATTAAAATGACAAACGCATTCGATTCAGCATGGGATTTGTTAAAGGCGACAATGCAAAGGAGATTGGACACGCCATCGGCTCGTGATTTACCCGATTTTTTTGCAAACGGCCCTTCTATGTGGAAAGACCCGGTAAAATTAGAAATGGAGGCCGAACAGCGGCACAGAAAAGAACTTAACAACAAGGAGCGATTTAAACAAATGTTAAATCAATACATCCCTCGTCTTGAACATCAAGGAGGGTTTTACGGAGTCAAAGTAGGCCCAAGAAATGTAGGTAGAGTAGATACTACAACCGCAGAACGAGATGACCCGCAAAATAATTGGACATCGCTTGACGAAGGTTACATAGCAGATTACGCTCAACGACGGGGCTTGTACGGTAGAGCATTGCAGGGTATCATCAATGACGCTGGTAATTTAACATCGTATTCAAGAAACGAAAACTCGCAACCGTTTCACGAACAATTTAACCCTGTAAATGCTACTAAAAAAATAGAACACATAAACCCTTCAAGAAATAATCCTATTACATACACCGCAAAACCACCTAAAGAAACACCTCGTGGATGGGGCGACTTACAATATGAAACCGGTGCGTTACCTGTGTATCAAACACGCTTTGATGAAGATAATACTGACATTCCGTTTTTTGACCCAACAAGGGGACAACAAACTTTAGCCCAATATACCCACATTCCTGTACCCGGTGGTGTGACCTACGGCAGACGGTAAAATGGACAAGGTGGACTGGGCGGGTTTGACCTTTAGTATTATCATCTTTATTTTAATGTCGTACATGCTGGTTATGCACCACGAACTTTTACTTAAGCGTTAAATATCTCATCTCCATCACGCTACATATGTCCGTTGCTTTTGAAGCCGCTTGGATGCTTTTGAAAAATCAAGTAAGGCGAGGTCATAGAGGCTTGGCTTCAAACCCTCGTGTACCAATGACCGAAGACGCATACAGTGATAGGCCATACGGTAATATCTCATATAGAGAAAGTCCACTTCATGGTTTAGAAGACGATGATGAAGGCATGGGTGGCCCAAGTATGCCGCCTATGAGCCGCACACTTGGCGGTACACCTCCGCCAAACATCGGTCGAGCCGGTAGTACAAATGCGGTTGAACCATCATCGCAAGAGTATTTATCCGATGTTGAGCAACAATTACAAGAAATGGGGCTATCTCCCGAAGAAATAAATTATGAGATAAATAACATGACACCACGCAACCCATTCCCTAAATCCCCTCGACCAAAACTTCTACCCCCTCAACCGTTTCCTCCACATGCGGGCATCATAGGAAAGTCACTTGAAGGTAGAGTGCAAGACCAATTGGCGGCTTTTGCTGACGGTGCTGGCCGACAAGCCGCAATGTCACCGCAACCCGATTATACTGGTGACGAGTTTAGTATGAATAGTGATGATTTCAAATATGACGATGAAAGTAAACTTGAAGAATCACACCCCGAAGCGCATAACATTGCTTCAACAAACTTGAGGCAAACACCTCGTAAGCAAAAGCGTGGTATGATGGACTCCGGCCAAGCATTCAAGCGACCCGGATTCCGTGGACCGGCTATGCCGTTGCCCGGTGGAAAAGGGGATTAGACATGCAACCGTTTCAAAAGGCTTGGACTTTGCTAAAGCAAAATTATTTACTTGAAGAACAATTAAAACATGCCAATTCACTTCTTAGCCCCGAACTACTGGAAGAATATTTTCAAAACCTAAAAGGTAGGGAATACGAAGCAGATGGTATTGACGAAGCGTATGCCGCTGATATAGCAAATCATTTGAGGCAAAATGTAAACCTTGAAGAACACGGTGAAGCAATTAACCAATTTGAAGATGCGAGAAGAATATATGACGATATGGAAGAACAACAACATCAAGTTATGTATGGAGATAAATACGCTGTGCCTAAATCACCACGCCCCTCGTTACAATTTAATCCATTTAACGACCCTCTTACACGACTTCAAGAAGAAAATAAAAAGAACTTTGAAATGCTACCCGGTATTCCGATTGAGCAACGATTGGGCGTAGATAGCAGTGGTTATCCACTGGATTAGCGAAAGGTTTAACTTTTACACTGCGCTGTCTCGGCACATGAACTTGTTTCTTTTGTTTATTGTAGCATTTTTTTTCGGATTTACTTGCGTGTGGTTGCTGACTACACCCGACCCTAATGATACTGTAATTTTTATTGAAGACGAAGAGGCTTTTCATAAAGCGTGTTACGAAGGTATGCGGAGGGGTATTGAATGAAAGTGTCCGTTTACGAGGTTGGCCCTCGTGATGGATTACAAGGTTTAGAACAACCCGTCAAAACAGAAACCAAAATACAACTTATCAATGCATTATACAATGCTGGATTAAAAAATGTTGAAGAAACATCATTTGCTCATCCTCGATTAGTACCGCAAATGGCAGATGCCGAGGATGTTTACCAAAAAGGTTCTGTGCTTGTTATGAACAAGCATGGCTACGATAGGGCGATGTCAGTCGGTGCAGAAAAAATTAACATTGTTTTTTCACCATGCGAGACTTTTAACATGAATAATATGGGTAAAACTCGCAGTGAGATAGTGTTAATGTACAAAACTTTTATGAAAATACCTAAAGAAAATGTGCGTGTTTACATTAGTATGGCTTTTGGTAGCCCTTACAGCGGTGCTGTAGCACCTATGGTGATGAAAAATTGCATAAATGATGCAAAAATGTTTGGTGATACGGTTGTATTTGCTGATACAATTGGTACTGGTAGTCGTAACGAAGTGGCATTATGGGCTGAAATGGCTATCATGAAAGGGTTAAAACCAGCATTACACTTACATCATAAAGGAAACGAAGAAAAAGCACTGTCTTTAGTAAAAATGGGACTAATAAGCGGAATAAAAGAGTTTGATTCAAGCATTGGTGGGCTTGGTGGTTGCCCTTTTACGGAAAATAGCGGTAGTAATTTATCCACTGAAACACTGGTGCGCCATCTCAACGCATGGGGATTTGACTGTGGGCTTGTTGAAAGCGACTTACAGGTAGCATCAGTTATTGCGTCAAGGCTTTTATTGGCAGAAAAAGAAGCCAAACTACCGGTATTACTACAATTAAAATAGGTATTAAAAGAAGTGCGATTGTAGCGTCTGCCCAATATCTCCAATTCATTTTAACCCCTCAATACCTCAAAGTGGGCATTACAAAGGGTTTTGGTTCAATATTTTCATCATCCTTGTAATTTTGAGCCATCAATTCGATGGTGCGAAGCATATGTGGGCTAATATTGTCAATCATTGTACCATTTTCGGTAGGATTCATTTGGTGATTGCGGTCAAGTAGGCTAATGTCTTGGGTAAACTCTTCGGGTAGTGGTTCTTGGTGGTGAACTTCTACACCTGCTTTGAATAACATTCGCCAAGCCAAGTCCATTGGTTGACTTTGCATTATGTAACCATTGGCTTTTGCTTCTTCGGCGGTCATCAATTTACCATTTACAAAATACATTCCCGGTCCTGCTGGTATAACTTGAACTGGTTGATTTGCTAATTCTTGTTGTTTAGCCTCTTCTTCTTGTCGAGCCTGTTCTGCTTGTCGAGCCGCCTCTTCTTGTTTTTGTTTTTTCTCGTACTCTTTTTGCGCTCTATAATCTACTCCTTGTTGTAGTAAATCTTCACGCTTAAACTTACCCGCTATTTCATTTTCATACTTTGATGAAAAACTATCAACGAGTTCGTCTTCGGGGGTAAAGGCTCTTTTGCTTGGTAGATGTTCACGAACAATACCAACACTTCGTCTTTGAATAAGTGGTCGTGATGATTCTTCTACTGCAATTTTTTCTGCGACATCAATAGGATTGATGTGTTGAGTTTTAGCACCATATGGGTCAACAGGTTCGGGGTGTGCTGATTTACCTCTAAGTGTACCTATTTCCATAATAGGAGAAAATATATGTTCCATTCCTCTTCTTACTTGGTGAGGCTTTGGGTGTGGTTCATCAGTGTGTAATAATTCTCTTATTGCAACAGCATCATGATTATCCTCATCTATATGACCTTTATTTTTTAAATATTCCATCATTGCATATGAGATTTGATAAGGTGTAATATTATGTTGCTTACCCATATGTTCAAAATGTTGATTAGGTATGT
>Ga0070746_10002906_pt1 | contig 10192 bp, 15 predicted proteins | sample VirMetDEL_Mar_21_FD_77016 | JGI IMG/M metagenome (GOLD analysis project Ga0070746, IMG submission 77016) | Aqueous microbial communities from the Delaware River and Bay under freshwater to marine salinity gradient to study organic matter... | ecosystem: Environmental > Aquatic > Marine >... | reverse complement strand
TCTCCCCCAGAGAGATCGTCACGGGCACATAAGCCAACTCCACCTCGTCGGGCTGCCACCAGTGATGGGGGAAGGCGAGCATCATACAGCCCGAACGCGGGTTCACTTCCATGAGGGGCTGCGGTGTAGGGTTCCCATCGAACCCAGCGGCTTCCCAAGCCGCTTGCTTGACCGTGTACTTCGTTTCAACCATGCGTCCTCCTACCGGAACCTGCCCATCGGGCTTGATCGTATGGGTCCGACTCCACAGTGAGGGCACGCGCTTCCGTCCTCCCACTCGTCTACCCCTGCTTCGGCCTTACTCATTCGTTGCCCCCAACCACATTGAGAACACTGGAACCACAGGAACTCGATCTTGGACGGCTTCTTGCGTGGGGTGCTCTCCATGATGAGGGGAGACACAACCACGTCCGAAGTGCCGAGGAATGCGGACTGTCCGTCTTCGGACACCTTGAGCACGGGCTTGATGGGTTCCCCCTCCGCGTTGCGGGGAGGCTCCTCCCACACAGTAGGGTCAGGGAAGTCGGGGTCGCGGAGCACGACGCCCACGGTCTTGCACCCGCCCGAAGCCATCTCCAGAGCCACGACCCGCTTGGGCACGAAGCGGGTCACATTCTTGACCACATCGGTTTCCACTTCCGGCTGGGGGAACCCAACCATCACGACCTCGTACATGGCAGGTTCCTCGCCTCGGGGCACCTCCATGATCCGACCCCGACCGGGGATGAACGGCGTAATCTTCGGATTATCGTACCAACGCATCAGGTGGGGGCACGATTGCGGCTCACCGCAAATGACACAAGGTTCAGTCATGTGCCGCTCGCATGTTGAGTTCGCTGGTCTGGTCATCCGGGGCAGCCTCCAGCGAGGCGACCAGTGCCTCGGCCTCGGTCTGACCCGATCCGATGGGTCGCCACTCCAGAGCCCCATCTTCGGTGTGGTAGGGCTGGACGGCGAAGGGGTCACCGTCCGCGACAGACGACCAGACCCCGTAGAGGTACGGCACCACATCACGGGCGAGCACTTTGACGAACTCAGGCTCAGGCATCGGCGGCCTCCTCTGCGAGATCAATCAACAGGTCGAGCATCTGGATTGCGCTTGTTGGAGTGTCGGCGGTCAGCCAGAAGCGGTTGGCCTTGCGAGTGCCATCCGGGTCATCGACCGCGAGTACACGGAGCGTGTAGAGGACGGTCGTGGTAGCCGGAAAGGAGTCCAGCGATTCGTAGTCGGGGAGGACGAGGGTTTCCCCGGCGATGGCCGGGTATCGCTTGCCTCGGTGGGGTCCGTTGAGGACGAGGTACACGGGTTCAGGCATCGTGTTCCTCCACTCGGAACATCCAGTCCCCGTAGCCATGCAACAGGTTGTCGCTGACGATGCTGTGCCCTTCGTCCAGAAGGGAGTCCGTCTTGGAAAGCCTCTCGGCCAGCCACCGAATCCCCTCGCGGAGTCGGACACGCTCGTTGGGGGTCATATTGAGAGGGATGCACCGACACCCACCGTTGGTGTGCATCCCCACCGGAACACCGGGGACGAGCAGCACACAGCCGCCGTCCCCACAGGTATAGGGGTTCTGCTTCATGACTTCTTCTCCAGAAGGGTGTTTACCGTCTGCCGCACGGCGTCTCCTTGACGATCTTGTACGGCCCTCGACCGGGGCCACGCTTCACGGTCCTGCGACCCACTTCTCCGTCTGCCACAGGGCATCCGTCACCGCAGACTGGATCGCCTGCTTCACCGTGGGGGACTCACGGGTCCACGACGAGAGCGCGTTCTTCACGGCGTCGTTGATGGCCGTGTCGAGGTGCCGACGAACCGACTCCTTGATCTTGTGTTCCAGATGGCCGTTGGTCACGAGTTCCGTGATTTCTGCTTCGACCTGCTTCTGGATCTCACCCTGATGGTCCACAAGGGCGTGGACAACCGAGTGCCGCATCGACTCCACGTCGAGTTGCAGGCGAGTCATGTTGAGGGGTTGGTTACTCATGCTGTGGTCCTTGGGTTGCGGCATGTCGTATGCCTTTGTGGCCTCAACGAACCTCGACAGTTCGTTCCAAAACTCACTGGTACGATTTCCGCGAGATCGAATCCAGACATCCCCGGAGGCATTACGCTTGATCTCCGTGATGGTGACATTCTCGTAGGCTCTTGGGTTGTCTCGCTCCCAGACAAACTCTTGCCCGACTTTGAGGTGGATGATGACCCAAGGCTCTCCGTCGTGGCGATCCCCATCCCTGTCTTGATCCTTCTGGTGCTGCCGAAGATGCTGTTCATCATCGAACGCAAACAGGCAAGTGCCGCAGCAATACGCCCTCACGCTTTCCAATCTCGTGCTCATGTGTGCTCCTGTTTGCAGGTTCCGCAGTAGATCCACTCAGTCAGGTTGTTCCGGTCGCCGGGACCGTGGTAGAAGCCCATCTTGATCCAGTTCGCCAGCATCTCCGGGTCACCGGGCTTGGCCTTCTTCCCGCAATCATCGCAGACGATCCAGACCAGTGCCCGTTCGCCGAACTCGTTGTGTTCATCGTGGTAGACGCGAGCCATCAGGAACCCCCCTCGGTGATCTCACAAGCCTTGGCAAGCACCTTCACCGCTTGTCCCCACGCCTCAGCATTAGCAGCAGCACGGGCAGCAGCAGAAGCAGCACGGGCAGCAGCAGAAGCAGCACGGGCAGCATTAGCAGCACGGGCAGCAGAAGCAGCATAATAAGCAGCAGCATTAGCATTAGCAACAGCAGCAGCAGCAGCAGCATTAGCAGCATTAGCAGTGCAAGAAGACACATCGGCAGCCGTGCGGGCCGTCTTCTCGTCCACGATCTCGGGGAGGGCGCGAAGGCTTGCTGCCTCGTCTGCCAATCCCGCTGACTCCAAAGTCGAAGGCGCAAAGAGCCGGACTGCCCTGTCAGCGAAGAGGTACACTCGTCTCCGCTCGACCTCGGGAGTCGAGCGAGTCCCCACCAGCCTCGATGCAAGGGGGGCGAGGTACTCCGCCCGAAGGGTGTCCCCCTTCCGCCCCTCTCCCATTCGGTCGTTGAGGGCACGCCCATAGGCCGCGATCACAGGACAAGCGCACACAGGTTGATCCGAATGTCCCTCCCCGGCGAGGAAGGCGACGGCTTCCATGAGACACATCCCGTCCTCACGGGATGTGTGCTTTCCGTAGGTCAGGTTCAAGGCTTCTGATCTCTTGGGGGCTGTGGTCATCGATCACTCCCGATGAATGGAGTCGTGGATAGGATCACCCAGCGTCCAGTCCTCGGGCTTCACACAGCCGACGTACAGACAACCGTAGGAACGACCCGCAGCGTGTGACCCGTCGAACAGGTAGGCATAGACGGCCAACGACCCATCGCCTTGCCACAGGTAGAAGATGCGGTGTCCCAGAGCGAACGGACCCCATGAGCCGTGTTTGTCTCGCGTCGTGAACTCGGGCACCGAGAACGTCGGCCTCGCTTCACGGAAGAACAGGTACTTCGGGTCAATCACCGGGCGATTGCTCGCACAGTAGAGATCCCGCACGGCTTCGGGCAAGGCTTCGTTGGGCATCCGGTACTTCGGGTCAGGTACTTGGGGCTTCATCGTTTACCTCTCAGCCGTGACGGCGGGGTTCGGGGGTCAGGTCTCGGTTGGGGAACCAGCACCGGAGCCTGATGAAGCCGAGTTCAAACTCGACCTCGGTTTCGCAATCGTCGGAGTAGACGACCTCCCCGATGCGGCCTTCCAGCGAGATCATGGCCTTGGGCTTGAGCCTTACATTCCCATGGACGGGAATCCACATATCGGCGGGAGCGTTCACTCGGACGAGGGGGAGAACGGAGAAGGGTTCTTTGGTGCGGGTCATGGTCCGAACCCCACCCACTCACGCTCACTTCGGACCTCGGCGTAGTGCTGGTCCTCCGATGTGGGGCCGGACACCCAACCCGTCTCTCGACTGACTCGGGTGGGGAACTCGATCCCGCACCCGTAGTCAACGTAGAGGGTGACCTCTTGCTCTCCGAGAGCACCCACGGGGGGTGGTTCCTCGTGGAGCGTGGGGAAGTCCTCTCGACGCATCTCCCTTGTCTCACGCCACTGGCGGTATGAGGCGTCGGCCTCCCGCTGCCACCGCTGGCGGAACTGTTCGGCGTCTTCCTTCGATGCGAAGGTGCGCCGGGTGACCAGAAGGTCTGCCGTGTCGCACCAGACACCGTACTTGACCTCCCCCGTAGGGAAGCGGAACTCACACAGGATTCTGGACATATCTACTCCCAATCGGTCAATCCTGATGGATGGGGTCATGGACGGGCTCTCCCGCCCGAAAGGACAGGTAGACGAGGACGAGGGCGAAGCCGATGCTCCCCGTCGCGACGAGGGGGAGCAGGGCGAGTTGCTTGAGGCGACGACGGCACACCGCCCTACTCGATGGTGAGGGTGAGGGTGCCCGTGAACCCAGCCGCCTTCAGCGCGGCCTTGACCTGCTCCAGTGCGGCGAACGGGTTGCTGGCCGGGTTGCTGGCCGACTGGGCCTCGGCAGCGAGGGCGTCGAAGGCGTTGGAGATGTCCACCCGCAGTTCCTCACGCATTTCCGCGACCGCCATACGAGCACCCGTCTGTGCCTGCCGCAGCGTCTCGGACGCACCGAGTTCCAGCGCCTTGATACGGCTCCCGAGGTCGCTGTCGGAAATCTGATCCAGTCGAACCTGCGTGACCCGCTCCTCCAGAGCCTTGAGGCGGGACTCCAGACCTGCGCCAATCTGCGCCATGTCAGCCCGAATCTCGTTCTTGAAGGTCGAGAGGTCGTCCATGACCTCCAGGATAGCCTGCGTGTTGCTGTCCACAGACACCTCCAGGATAGCCTGCGTGTTGCTGTCCACAGACACCTCCAGGTCTCGTTCCGGTGCAGGGGCGCTCTCTGCGTTCTTCTCGGTTCCCGGCTCGGTGGTGGGGGAGGGTGCAGCCTTCTTCGGAACCCCCCTGGGGGCGTTGATCGGGGGGTCGAAGTGGAGATACCAAGCCACCAGACACATGGCGTGGGTTTTGATGCTCTTCCCGGTGAGGGCCTTGTACACCTTGTTGACGTCCCGCTTGTAGGGGACGAACCCGCTGTGGAAGCTGAGGTAGAAGTAGATCAACGAGTGTATGGGCTGTCCGTGCCACTTGAAGTTGGGTTCCACCCTGTAGGTGAATTCCTTCCAGTCGAAGTCTTCGGCCTTGCACCCGTTCGTCAGGGCGGCAGTCTCCGGAGACTGAACGAACCCTTCCTTCACCTCTCTGTACGCTTCCACGAACTGGTCGTCAGAGAAGGCATCTGCCCATGGAACACCCTTCGGTGGAGTCCTCAAATTGTTGTTCTCTGTTACCATGGCTGAAAGCTCCCTCCTAATTCCGGAAACCCCGTTCTCGTATACGACGGGCTTTTTTGTGGACCTAGCCCACTTCCTGGCTACAGCGTCGCCACCGTGGGACACCGAGTCGACTCTAACCACCAGAATGTCCACACTTTGGGGGATAATGGTGGGGGAAGGACCCAGCTTCTTAACCTGGAACCCCAGCTCTCTGATAGCGTCCACGTGGGGCTTACAGTGCGGGAGCTTTGATAGCAGTCCTACCTTCATGGAAGGGTATACACCCCCTATAAAGGAGACTTACCCTTTCTATACTTCAGAGGGGTATTTCTGCCCAGAGCCACTCTTTTGCCTGTTCCTGGAGAACTGGCGGGGGAACCGTCCAAGACGACGTGAGGGCATTTGGGGCACTTTTCTTGGTCCATGGAGGTGAGCCCACAAACCGTCTGCCAAGTTCTGAGCTTGTGGTACTCCTGCAGGGTTATTTCCCCTCTGTAGGCTTCTATATCCGTTCCGTAGACCGTAACGTGAGCGGGGGGCCACACCCTGGCGTTTCCACACTTCAGCGTGGAACCCTCCACCTCTATGCTCTTGAATTTAGGCACTGGCTATACCCTCGTATTCTGCTATGGTCAGGAACTGAGGATAGGAGGTAACGATGGGTTCTGAGACGAGGAGGTTTCCGTCTTCGTCCTTCAAAAACACCTTGTCCACTCCCAACCCCACACATGACTTTATGACCTTGGCCAATTTCTCCGCGTTTCCGGAGGTCATCAAAGAGTCAGAGAAAACGTAGTCATATTCCCTGTTCTCGTTGGGGGTGAACCGAGTCACGGGGGTTGGACCCGAACCGTTCAGCCTTTGGGGCTCCAGGGGCTTAACACCTTCGTATCCCTCAACCCCCTCGACGGGAACTCCCCCATTTTCGAGGTAGCTCTTATACCTGTTGGGGAACACCCCGACGAACTCAGGAGTCCAGTCTCCTCCACCCTTGTTGTAGGACATTTCGGTGAGGTTGTAGGGGACGGTCCAATCAGGGCCGAATTCAACGTCCACCTTCAGCGGGACAATCCAGCCAAGGTTCTTCACGGTGTCCTTCACCATGACCTTCTCGATGGCGTCAACAGCTTCCTCTGCCACACTGTTGTGGATCTCGAAGACCAATTCGTCGTGGATGGTGATCTCCATCATCACCCGGTCTTCCCACCCCTTGCTCTTCACCAGCTTGTGCACGAGAACCATAGCCAGCTTCATGATATCGGCACTCGTTCCCTGGACTGGACCGTTCACGCTGTTGCGCTCGGCCTTGGCCCTGAAACTCCCGTATTCGTGGTCGATATCCGGCACAGGATACTTCCGACCAAAAGCGGTCAGGACGTACTTCTGCTTCCGGGCCATGAGGTGCTGCTGCTTCCACCACTTCTGCAGGGTGCGGAAGGTGGAGTCGAACTTGTTCTTGATCCGGCAGCTTTCGTCCCATCCGGTTTCAACTGCACGTTGGACAGCAGAGGGACCCCCACCGTAGCAGAGACCGAAGTTCACGCCCTTTGATTGGTTCCGCTTGTGCTTGAACTCCTTGGGATTCTCCTTGATGCCTTCGCCGAAAATCGACACGGCGGTCAGGGAGTGAATATCCCCGATCTTGTCAGAGCCGCACTCCGGACAGAAGGGAGGGGGAGTCTCGGCCCTGGGAAACAGCTTGTCGCAACTTGAGCAGTGGAAGAACTCGTCCAGCCACTTCTTCTCGCCCGACATATTGGAGACAATCCGAAGCTCAACCCCGGAATAGTCGATCGCAAACAGCGTCCACCCCGGACGAGCAGCCACGACCTCCCGGATACGCCTGACGCAGGCTGGCTTGGACCTGTCATAGGTGGCTGGGGTTCCGTGCACCATCCAGCGGCATTGGCCGTGGAAGAACTGCTTCCTCTTCTCCTTGGGTGCGGGGGTGGCGAATCTGCCAGTGTCGACCTTGAACCCGTCGAAGGCTGTGCGGACTCGACCCTCAGGTGCTCTGTCCGGTGAGGAATCCCAATAGATCGCGAACAGGTATGACCCCAGACCCTTGGCGACTTCTCGGAGTCGCTTGATCTTCTTCATGAACGGGAACTTGTCGCCTGCTTCGTCGATAACCCTGTCGAGCGTCTCTTGGTTGGTCTTGACCTGCCCGGTCTTTTCCGTCGCGACCAGACCCCCGATCTCCATTTCCCGCATCATCAGTCCCAGCTTCTGGGGGATGGTGACGTCGTAAACGTGGGGGAAGGACACAGTTTCGCGTTCCTTGGGGTTCCCGACCTTCTTGACCTCCTTGGGGATGGGGGGAAGGTCCAGCTCCGTGGTAGACGCAATCACGGAGTCCCGAACCTCGGTGAAAACCGGGTCCACCGTGTCGGGGTTGAACACCCTCCCCATTTCCTTGAACCATTCCGGCCTGACGTCCCTGCCCAGAATGTCGTTGGCGCTCTTGTACACGTCGGTGATGCACTCCCACCACTCGTGGTGCCCCAACCGGATAAGCGTTTCGAGTTTGTCCCGGTCGATGTAGATCTGGCACTCTTCCATCCAGAGGGTGGCCAACATGCAAGCCTTTTCGAGCTTGTAGATGGTCTTCTGGCTCCACCCGAATTCGTCCCTCTCCATGACAGAGTCACACAGACCGTGGTACAGGGCGAGGGTGTTGATGGCGTCAGGAGCGGCGTACCACACCACGGGTTCCCAGCCGGGGTCCAGCGTGGAGAAGTCCAGCTTCTTGGCTTTGACGGCCTTGGGCGGGAACAACTCCGTCAGCTCTATCATTTCCCGGTCAAGTTCAGACTTCGAAAGGTACTTCAGTCCCTTCCGCTTGTTCCGGGAGTCCCTGAGGTACGCCAGAATCATGGTGTCTTCGAAAGAAGCCTGAGAAGACCAGTCCCCGATCGGTCCGATGGGGTCGTACATCAGGAACTTGACGTCGAACTTGGAGTTGTGGAAGACCGCCACTGACCCCTTGGCTTGGATCTTCTCTATCATCTCCTTCACGAGTCGGACAGAAACGTTGTGGGAAGCCCCCTCTTCCTTGTGTCGAACCGGGATGTACCAGCCCTTGGTGGTGGAGGTGGACACACAGAATCCCACGATCTTGTCGTAGGTCTCCCGGCTCCCAGATTCCGTGACATAGGTTCTGGAGTCCAGCCCCGTCGTCTCCAGGTCGAGCCCAAAGTGGGACTCACACTCGGAGACAATCGTGTCAAGGTCACCCGCAGTGGCCAAACTCAGTTCGACCTTCTCCATCCAGGGTTTCTTCTTGATGGAAGGGAGGTTCATCTGCTTCATCTGCTCAAGAAAGTCCACCTATGACCCCTTCTTCTCTTGTTCCACGATTCTGGAGAACAGACTGTCCAGAAGCCCAGACACAACCTGAGGTTGGTGGGACCCAGAATCTTGGTAGTGCTTCACTTTGTCATACAGCGCCCAATACCCGGCGCACACCGCGTCTTCCGCAGACCCCTCCTCATATAGGATGGAGATCTTGGACTTTATCCTCGCGAACTTCTGGTCTATGCTCAGACCTTTGTTCGACGCCAAAGCGCTTTTGACCTCTTCTCTGATGGAGGGGGCTGAATCCTGGGATTCTCCGCTCCACGGAAGTGGCGGCAGGTCGTACTCCGCCTCTATCTTCTTGACTGCAGGCCAGAATTCCAGACCCTCTTTTTCCATGACGAGGGTTATGGCGTCTCTGGAGTGCCCACAGGCGAAGCAGTGAAAAGATGAGGAACCGGGATAGGCGCGAGCGGAAGGTTTGGAATCCGAGCCGTCACCGTGCAGGTCGCAGGAGAACTGTTGCTCCCTTTCCGTCCCATCCGGGTCCACTTCATAACCATAGTCGTACAGAACCCTGACCAAGGGCACCTCTGACCTGATTCTGTTGGCGGATTCTCTGGCTCTTCCCATGAAGTCATGATACCGCTCAGACCAGGGTAGACTAATCGTTAGGAAAGCTATAGGTTTCGGTTTGTAAGAGGTGAAGTATGTCTGTGGTCTTTACTCAGGGGGAAACACTTGGCCGAGGTGACCTCGACATCTATATGTCGAGTGCCAACGGCAACCCCGTGAACGTATTCGAGATAACCTACTCCATCTACTACGTGGATCCGGATACCTCCATGGAGGTGCTGATAGGCTCCAACGCCAGAACTCCGGTCAACCCGTCCGTGGGGGAGTACTACGCCTCCCTACAGATTCCAGCCAGCGCGGTGCCCGGAGACTACAGAATCCGGTGGCTGTTCAGAGAAACCTCGACAACCGCTCAGGAAGGAGCGGTGCAGGAATTCGGGGTCGTGACTCCGGCGTCCCAAACCACAGACAACACGTATTCAAACTGCGTGACGGACCTTATCCGCAAGATGCGGTTCCTGACTCGGGACAACAACCCCGACCGTAACTACCGCTTCATGCCCCCAGAGGGAGAGGGGCAGGTGGGTTGTTACAACCAGGTATTCGGATACATCTGGACCGACGAGGAATTCTACGAGTACCTCGAAATGGCTCTTTGGAAGTGGAACATGCACCCGCCAGAGACAGAGGAACTCAGGACTATAGACATGCTGTGCATGCGCAAGCCTTCTTGGAAGGCAGCACTGCTGTGGGGAGCACTCGTCAACGCGGCTCAGGCGCTCGTCTACAACTGGATCGCCAACGAATTCGACTACAGCATCGGCGGCATCAGCCTCTCTATAGAGAAGTCCAGCAAGTACGAGGGTATGAAGCAGAACGCCGAAGAGCAGTGGGATAAGTTGACTGAAGCCAAATCCAGGACCTTTAAGGTGATGCGCGGCTTGGCCCAGCCAAGGTTTGGCCGGGGCGTGAGAAGCGCCTTCGGCCCATACGTGGG
>Ga0070746_10002905_pt1 | contig 10193 bp, 23 predicted proteins | sample VirMetDEL_Mar_21_FD_77016 | JGI IMG/M metagenome (GOLD analysis project Ga0070746, IMG submission 77016) | Aqueous microbial communities from the Delaware River and Bay under freshwater to marine salinity gradient to study organic matter... | ecosystem: Environmental > Aquatic > Marine >... | reverse complement strand
GCTGAGTGGTCTTTAGTGCGTAAGGAGGGGTAGAGATGAGAGATAAAAAAGATTTTATTGTTAAGCCTAATCTATCGCTTGCTGAGATTAAGCAGGCCTATTCAAGTGAATACATGCTTAAAAGTTATCAGATTCAAGCTGCCAAGCAGGAAATGATTCAGCAAAGAAGGGCAAGCGAAATGATGCTGAGTGCTAAATAATGGAGCTAGTATTCAAAGCCATAGATGGAAAGCTAGAGCCTCACATTACTAACCTTGAGGCTTTTAACGCTGAGTTTAAAGATGGTGATTTAGTTGTATGTGACGTTAAGAAAGAGACACGCACAGGCGCACAGAATCGAGCTATACATGTTTTCTGTAATAAGTTAGCTAAAGCTCTTAATGAGGCGGGTTTATCGAAATTGGCCGTATTAGAGAAGTTTAAAAACGGCGCTTTGGTTGAATGGTCAATGGAAAGCGTAAAAGAAGATATCTGGCGACAAATTCAATTAGCGGTTATCAACAAGAAATCCACAACAAGCCTAGACACAAAAGAAGTGAGCGAGATTTACGAAAATGTAAACCGCTTTACTGCTACACGTTTGGGTGTGAGCGTGGAATTTCCAAGCCGCGAGAGTTTAAGCTATGAGAGTGAGAGATAATAAAAACAACAACGCCTAGCCTGCAACGTGCGTTGCTTGTAGGTGTTATAGATTAAAGAGGGTAGAGGTATGAGTGAGTACAAACAATTCGATGAAGATTTTGCATACGATAATTTTAGTGGTGGTTATGCAAAACACGTAAGCGCAATGACAGGCGAGAAGCTACATTCTAAAGCTGATATTGCATGGGAACTTGCCTACAGAGATTATCGCATAGAACAACTAGAGCGCGATCTAGCAGAGCTAAAAGCACAGCCATCGACCAGAGAGGTGATTGAAGACGTAATTGTAGGCGCTAGAAATTATATCAAAGGCGTGGGATCACCCGAACATCTTAACTATTTACAAGAACATGAATATGCTCTTAGGAAATACGCACAGTCATTAGGGGGGAGAGGATGAAATATCAATACAGAGAAATAGGCGAAGGCGGCTGGATGGATTGCTCAAGAGAGTGGTATGAGTACTGCCAGAATAGCCCTGAGCATGACACTAGAATTATAAAGCAATAACCACAAGCTCACTTGAGAGAAATGAATGATGAGTGAAACGAAGAATGATATGACGAATCCAGTGCAGCGACTTGTTAGCTGCAATCACAATGCGCGATGCAGATACACAGACGGGTTTTATTGTGAGGACTGTAAAATATTTTTTAACAAAGATAGCTCGACTTATCGAAGCGGAGAAATGCTTTCTTCAATATGGATGGTATTACATAACATTAATGTCGATAGGCATAGAAACAGCTTGCCTGAACTGAAGGATGTTGCCGAGATAAAAGAAGAGATAGGTGTGGGTAAAAGGCATGACAATTATGAGGATATTATTGCTCGTGCCGAAGTTGTTATGACTAAATACGGCAAAAACGCTGACTCGGCAGTAATGACGCTAGGCAGCTAACCCTGCTATTATGTGTGAATAATTGGAGATAGTGAAATGACTAGAGCAATTGGAGAAATTGGCAACTACTACGGATGCTTAGAAATTAAGCAAGAAGATGGTAAGTTTTATTGGGCGATAGAAGATTACGATGGCACAGACTGGGAGGAAATACCAGACTACTTGTATACCGCACTAAGTAAGTTTGAAGATGAAAGCAACACATAACAAAAACATATGCGACAGCTTGCCTGTTCGCATCATGTAAGGGTTATAGGAGAGAGTGATGAATAAAGAAGAGCAGATAGCAATAGGGTTGAATAATTTAGGAAGTCATATTGGTAGCGGATTTGGATGGCTTGGTTTTTGGTTAATGCTTGGCATGGCCTTTTCAGGCAATGACGCGCAAACAATTAAGGCGATTGATAGCTATGTGGTAAGCGAGTCAAGTGAAGTCGAATAAGCTACGCAATAGTGCAAGAGGGCAAGAGTGCCAGGTAAAAGTTTTAGATGTATGCAATTACAACCCTGAAACAACAATCTTAGCCCACTTGAATTTCAATGGCGGCAAGATGGGCGGCAAAGAGCATGATATGAGTGCGGCTTATGCTTGCAGTGAATGCCATGATTTTATCGATCGAAGAAAATACGCAGATCACCCCGAGCAGCTATACCGCGATAGATACATGGCTAGAGCATTAGCTAATACACATATCTTGATGTTTGATAATGGTGTTTTGAAGTGATTAAACTGCCAATTAAGCCTTTATCGGTAAATCAAGCTTTTAGGGCTGTAGGCTCTAAGATGCTCAAGTCTAGGGAGTATAACAATTATTCTAAAAAGCTCCCTTTGCTTTTGCCGCCTATGCATCAATTGCCGCCTGATGAACTGGTTTTAATCATAAAATTCTACTTCGCAACAAAGGCAAGTGACATTGATAACCCTATAAAGCCGATGCAAGACCTTATATGTGATTACTACGGCGTTAATGACAATAAGATATACATGCTGCTAGTCGAAAAGCATACAGGCCATAAGGGAAACGAGCGCATTGAATTTGAGTTTTTGCAATATTCGCCTGATATGTTCGATAAATGCAGGGAAGCGATAATTAATTGCGATTAATTTCATTGTTTTGCTAGACAATCCGCTAAACATTCACTATATTTAAACCATGAATTCAACAGAACGAACAAAAAAGTTTATTGCAGAGCGCAAGGCTAAAGGCATGAAAGAGCTTAGAGTTTGGGTTTATCCTGAATGCAAGCCAGCAGTTAAGCGCAAGGCTGAGATAGAAAACGAAAAAGCAGAAAAGCTAAGGAGTGAGCAAGGTGAATAACATTAAACAAATACCTATCCCAAAAGGCTGTAAATACATCCGCAAGGCAGGTGAAAAGAAAGTGCCAGTAATCATGCGGTGTACATGGGTTAGGCGATAACCCAAAGCTAAGCGGACGCGTAAGCGTTCCGATTTGAGCGCCTTGTTAGGCGCATTACGGAGTGAGAATTATGACTGATATGATTGTTGGTATGAGTGTTGATGAGCTTATTGACGTTAAACATAAGTTAGACATTGCTGGCGTAGAATTGAGTGATATAAAAGAGTTTCTTGATAGGGACAATATTCAGCTTCTTGCTGAAATGAAAAGCAAAATACGCATTCTTGAAAAGAAGCTTAAAGATGTGCGAATTGCTGCCGCCTAACAGGTATTAAACCGACAGCTTGCCTGTTCGGTTCTAATCAGTGTTATAAGAGAGGGTGGTATTATGAATAGACAGCAATACTTTGAAGATAAAATGGATGAGCTAGAGCAATACAGATTGCAGGGCCGATTCTTTATTGCTAAGAAGTCGCTGGATGAAATGTATGAAGATGTTTTGTATCTAGCTAGAGCGCATGATCGGTATTACCAGGAGATGAACCGACAGGCAAACAAAGAGCATTCTAAGCATATTCATTTTGACGAAAGAAATATTTTTTCAAACGATATTCAAAAGCTAATTACCCAATAAGGAGGGTTTTATGTGGTTTAAAAAGAATAGGGAGTTAAGACCTATAGAGATCCTTGTTATGTCGGGTGATAGTTTAAGTGATATATCTTCTGAGAAATTGATAGAGCTATATAATGATACGCATGTTACCAGCATGATATTTAATGAAATTCAGCAAGAAATTATTTTTAGAATTAGAAAAGGAAAAAATGATGGATAAAGTAAAATCAACAATTAGTACAGTAAAAGATGTAGCAATTATTATCACTTGCGTTTTTGTGGTAGAATTCATTTTTGAATGTTACACGTTTATGAGTCTAAGCCTTTGAATTTCGATGAATTAATTGATGAGGCCATTGATAAGCTTTCAAGCGAGTCGATAGCGGAAGGCATAGAAGCATTAGAGGGAATAGCTGACACCTTTGCAAAAGCAGGGTTTAAGCAAAAGCAGTTCCTTGAAATGCGAGAATACATCATAAGAACAGCAAAAGAGCGAGCGGTATCTAATGGAGTGCCGCTATTCTTTATTGAAGATAAAATTAAACAAGCAGAGAGAAAAGCCCATGAGCGAAGAACAGGCAAAGAGCCAGGACTCATCATCCTCCAATAAGAAGCCAAAGAAGGCTAAAAATGACGAACTTGCAAAGGCTTTAGAAGAAATAGATAATCTCAAAGCATGTTTGGCTAAGCTTGCTACCTTCACGGGTTATCAACGCATTGTCAAAGAATATAATTTAGAGCCTTACGAATATAAGGCAGATGAAGTTAAACGGAGAGCGTAATGGCATTAGGTGCAAAGAATCCTAAAAACCTCAAAGCAATGCTTGAGGCTGGTGAGATAACAAAAGAAGAATACGAAGACTTAATGAAAAAGCACAAAGAGCGTCTAGCTTCTAAAGGCAAGCGCAAAACCGGCTTAATCGAGATGCTTCGAGGCAAGTAAAAACTAACCCATAACCTTTAACGAGATACTTATGGCAGCAAGAAAAAACCGAATACAGCATGATGAAAACACACGTAAGAAGATACAAGCTAGTCAGCTTATAAATCGCCTTACAAATCATATACTTGCAGAAGATGATGAAATGTCTCAATCGCAAGTAAATGCTGCATTAGGTTTATTAAAGAAAACCCTTCCTGATTTAAAGCAAGTAGACCTATCTGGTGAGCTTGCTACACGTACCACAGTTATACGAAAAGACCTAAGTGGCAACGGTTGAATATATAACAAAACCTCAAGGCCCTGTTCTCGCTGAGTATATGTATTCATGGGAAAGGGTAGAGGCAATCATGGGGCCATTAGGTAGTGGAAAGACAGTACAGAGCTGTCAAAAGCTATTTGAGGGTATGTGTAGACAGGAGCCTAACTCTCAAAATATACGCCCCTCCCGATGGTATGCGGTGCGAAACACTTACTCCGATCTATTAACAACCACTATAAAGGACTGGCTAGAGCTATATTCTGAGCTAGGCAAGTATTCGGAAGGCAATAAGAAGCCTCCAACTCATACATTAGATTTTGATCTAGAAGATGGAACCACGGTAAACGCTGAGCTTGTGTTTATTGCGCTCGACAGACCGGACGCAGTAAAGAAGCTAAGGGGCGCACAAGTAACAGGCTTCTGGTTAAATGAGATGAAGGAGCTGCCTAAAGCAATTGTTGACATGGCTGATTTGAGACATGGCCGTTACCCATCAATGGCTGCAGGCGGAGTTAACTGTACATGGCATGGAATGATAGGCGATACAAATGCGCCTGATGATGATCACTGGTATTACGAGCTAGCGGAAGAGCTAAAACCAAAAGAATGGAGATTTCATAAGCAACCAGGGGGATTACTCAAAGATGGCGATGGCTACAAAGTAAACGAACACGCAGAAAACATACATAACTTGCCTAAAGACTATTACCTTAAAGGTATGGAGGGCAAGGCTAAAGACTGGATTAATGTTAATCTATGCAATGAGTATGGCGTGGTAATGAGCGGCAAGCCTGTCTATCCTGAGTATGTTGATAGCGTTCATTGTATGAAAGAAGAGTATAAGCCTAGAAAGGATTTGCCTATTATATTGGGCCAAGATTACGGCAGAACGCCTGCTTGCACGTTTATGCAGTTTGATCCTGCTATGGGTAGATATATTGGTTTTGATGAGTTTCTAGCGGAGAATATGAGTGCAGTATTGTTTGCCCCTGAGCTTAAAGCTTACATTGATAGAAATTATGCAGGCTTTGAGTTTGCTGTAGGCGGGGGCGATCCATCAGGTCAGTCAAAAGGGCAAGCAACCGAGCAAACGCCATTTAAGATAATGTGGAAGCATGGAATAAACGTGCAGCCTACACACACTAATGACCCTGACATAAGAAGGGCTAGCCTTGTTAATAATCTCACTCGTTTATGCATGGATGGCAAGCCTGCTTTCCTGATTAGCCCTAAGTGTAAGATGTGGCGGAAAGGATTAGCGGGTGGATTTTGTTATAAGCGCGTACAGGTAGCAGGGGATGAGAGATATAAGGATGAGCCTGATAAGAATAAATACTCACATGTATGCGAGGCTGGCGAGTATGGATTGATGTCAGCAGGTGAGGGCAGAAAGGCATTAGTTAACCCTGACCTTAACACTCAAACAGTTATAGCTAATCAAGAGTGGTCGCCTTTTGCTTAGTTTAATTATTAAGCTATAATGCCGATACTATTAAACGGGGAATAAAAATGGGACTGTTCAAGAAAATCAAAAAACAGACAGGCTTGGATAAGGCTAAAAAGATAAAAAAAGACTTAGGCATCAGGCAAGTTGAGAAGGGTGTTCGTGATGTGGCTGGCAAGGTTGAGCGAGCTGGCATGAAAGACACCACATGGAAGGCTGGAAAGCAGTGGCGTAAAGGAATGAAAGAGGGCCGTGATATATGGCAGGGAACAGCTGAGTCGATAAGCGGAAAAGGCCAAAGGGATATAGCAGAAAGCCAAGCTAAAGTAGCGAAAAAAGAACAGAAGCTAATCGAGGCACAGCGATCAAAAGAAGCTGCAGAGCTTAAAGAGGCTGAGCAGACGCGCAAGAAAAAACTTAAAGCAGCGCAGCAGGGTCGTAGGAGTTTATTAGGTGGGTGATATTAAAAATGTAATGCGCCGCATAAAGCAAGCTGAGTCTAACTGGGAGTTATGGCGTTCATTACATCAAGAGGCTATGGATTTCGCTGCACCTAACCGAGAGACTTTTAATGAGTACTCGCCAGGCATGAGAAAGAATCGCCATATCTATGACTCTACTGCCATTATAGGTGCTCAACAATTCTCTAACCGTATTCAAGGCTCAATGATGCCTGCATGGTCTCAGTGGATGGAGTTTGTAGCTGGTGATGAGATTGATGAGAAAGAGGCTGTCGAAGCTAATCAACTACTCGAGCAAATCACTAAGAAGTTCTTTGCCATATTAAACCATTCTAATTTCTATACTGAGCTAGCTCCTTCATTGATTGACCTTTCAATTGGTACAGGTGCAATTCTTATAGAAGAGAATGAGTTCGGCAAGACTGACCCTATAAGATTTACTAATGTTCCACTAGCTGAGCTATACCCTGAGAAGCCTGCAGCCGGTGCAATTGATTCTGTATGGCGTAAGCAGCAGATGAAACCTGAGCATATTAAACGTGTATGGCCTCAAGCTAAGCTTACTCCGAAACTAGAAGAGATGGCACAAAAGCCTGACGCTAAAGAAATCACGATATGGAATGGCCAATGCTATAACCCTGAAACCTCAATGTACGACCATAAAGTTGTGTATCTTGCTGAGAATGAGATTCTATTTGAGCAGAGCTTTAAGACTAAGCGGTTAATTGTCTTTAGATGGCATGTAACGCCAGGTGAGGTATTTGGTCGGGGGCCTGTCATTCAAATGCTGCCTGACATCCGCACTGCTAATATTATCCGTGAATACATGCTGAGAAACGCTGCTATTCAAATGAGTGGCATTTATACAGGTGTATCTGATGGGATATTTAATCCTCACACGGTACGCATAGCACCTGGGTCAATCATTCCTGTAGCCTCTAACTCTAATCAAAACCCATCACTCACACCTTTAACGCCTAGCGGTAATATTGGCTTAGGTGATGCAATGCTAGAGCAGACGCAGACTATCATCAGAAAGGCTTTGTTTGCTGATCCTATGGGTGAGTTAACTGACCCAGTGCGCTCAGCTACTGAGATGATGATAAGACAGCAAGAGATGCTTAAAGATGCTGGTGCATCGTTTGGGCGTTTAAAGACTGAGCTTATTGAGCCTTTAACAGCTGCAGTTATGGATATTCTTAGTGGTTTGGGTCAGGTTCCTGAGTTAAAGATAGATGGCAAAGAGGTTACTATTCGTCAGCAATCTCCACTTGCCAAGTCTGAAGCTTTAGAGGACTTTCAGAATATCCAAGTATGGAAGGGTGATCTAGCATCATTTATGCCGCCTGAGGCTATTATGGGTAGCGTTAAGATAGAGGATTATCCAAAGATAACAGCAGAGAAGCTAGGTGTTCCGCCTGAGTTAATCAGAAGCGAGGCGGAAAGACAGCAGTTAGCACAAGTAGCACAGCAATCAGTGGAGCAACTAGGTGGACAATCAACAGAATAACGCCTTTGATAATATCTTTCCCGCTAACTTTGGTATGCCTGAGCAGGAGACTGAAGAGGGTAAGCGGATTGATTATCTTATACATCAAGCTTTTTGTCAGAATGATGCGGGGGCTGAGTTAATCGCCTTATGGAAAGAGATATTAATAATGGAGCCTACTGTAGAGCCTGGTATTGATCCGGCTTTCAGTGCAATCAATGAAGGTAAGAAGCAATTTATTCGAAACATCCTATTAACTATAAAGAGAGTTGAAAATGAGTGAAGATACCCAAGTAGATACCAACGTAGACGCTGCACCGGAAACAAGTGCTGCTGACGATGTTGCCTCAATGGTAGAGAATAACTTTGATTTTGTATTAGATAAGTACAAAGCAGATGGCCGCACCATGGAAGAGTCTGCATTTGAACAAGCCAAAGCTTATGGTGAGCTTCAGGGCCGCTTTGGTTCGTTTACTGGCAAGCCTGATGAGTACGCAATAAATATATCTGAAACATTGGCAGAAAATGGCTTTGAGCTTGATAACGAGCATCCGCTGTATGAAGAGATAGTTAACTTTGCCGGTGATTCTAATATGAATCAGGAAGGCTTTGATAAAATGGTTGAGCTGTTTGGTATGGTTGAGCTATCCGAGCAGCAAGCCTATGAAGAGGCAAGGGCAGAAGAAATGGCCGCATTGGGTGATAATGCTACTGCTCGCCTTGAGAACCTATCGAAGTGGGCTAATGTTAACTTGCCGCCTGATATGATTGAGTCTTTTGAGGGTATGGCTGTATCTGCGGAATCTGTGCAGTTAATGGAAAAAATGATAGCAATGACACGTAGTGCACCGATGGAGCCTAATGCTGCTCCGGCTCCTGCGTTTGATGAGTCTGCGCTTAGAGATATGCAATTCGCATTGGATGATAACGGTAATCGTAGAATGGCTACCGATCCGGCCTATCGCAAGAAAGTACAAGAAGCGTTGGAAAGGGCTTATCCAGGTAATAATCAAACAATGATGGGATAAAAAATGTCTTTCGATCAACAGGGATTTGGGCCAATCGGGGGCGAGAATATGCTTGCCTCTGCAGTATGGTCTTACAGGACATCAGATACGCTAGCAGATATACAGGTTGCTAGCTATTTTGATGATAAGGTCTTTCAGATTGAGGATGGCGACTTTTTAGTTGTCACCTCTTCAGATGCTAGTGCTATCGGTTTCTTTAGTAATGATGGCAGCACAGTCAGCGTTACTATTATTGAAGGTAGTGAAGGTGTTGAGAATCCATGGCCTCCTTTTGTTTCTGTTGATGATACTGACAGCCCAGTTACTGTAAGCGGGAATGTTGCCTGTTATACAGCAGATACAACTAATGGCGATGTAATTTTTATTCTTCCTGCTACCTTGAAAGGGAATTTTGTATTTAAGAAAAATGACTCATCATTAAATCAGTTGATAATTGATGGCAATGGAAACAATGTTGATGGGTCTGCCACTAGAAACCTTACATCGCAATACGCCTCTTATACGATTAACCACAACGGAAGCGAGTGGACAAGACAATGACTTTTATACCGCACGACATTGAGCCTAGAACACTCTATATATCTAAAGCAGGCAACGACAAGGCAGGAGGCGATGAGTGCCCTATCTGCTTAAATACCTTTGAAGAGCTAGCCTCTCGGATAGCTAATCTTGATCCGCCTCCATCACAAGGCGACCAGGCTGCAGCAATATCTTTAGCGCGTGGTCGTTATGACCCTGTAAGCACTGTTGAATTTTCTGCATGGTGTCAGGTTGATATGCCTACAGTAACGGTTGCGGATGGCAATATGGCAAGCGGCCCTACTTATAAAGCTGCAAATACTTCAGGTGTAGTTATTCAGGGTGTGACTTCTTTGCTAGCGGGTGAGACCGCTTATAGCTTTGATGGTACATCTCGAAGCGGTATTGAGGCCGATGCTATTACATCGCTGTTTGGTGGTAATGCTCTAGAAATGATTAACGGTGCAGAAGGCTCATTCTGTGAAGTTGGACAGATTATCGGCGATGGCACTTGTGTTTATATTGACACTCAAGG
>Ga0070746_10002902_pt1 | contig 10194 bp, 10 predicted proteins | sample VirMetDEL_Mar_21_FD_77016 | JGI IMG/M metagenome (GOLD analysis project Ga0070746, IMG submission 77016) | Aqueous microbial communities from the Delaware River and Bay under freshwater to marine salinity gradient to study organic matter... | ecosystem: Environmental > Aquatic > Marine >... | reverse complement strand
TTCAAGTTTGGTGGGTGTGGGTGGTATACCCCTTGCATTTCTCATAAGTCCAGGCGCCCCTCCCATCACATAGCCAGCACATTTCAAAATAGCCCCCCAAAAAATACAAAGCATGGGATTTGAAAAGCCGAAGTCTTAGCCGCCTTTGCCTATTGGCACGGCTAGGCTAATGAGAGAAAAGGTATAGTGAAGCGAAAAATGCAGGGCTGTGCTCTTTTTGAAGCACAGTTGGTAGGAATTTGTAGGTTTTTTTCGCAAAAAAGGGCTTAGCTCAAAAAATAAGCAGCGAAAATTGGGGTTGAGCCGAAAAAGAAGCACAGAGATAGGCCAGAAAAACGCTAAAAAAGGTGTAATAAATGTTACATGACGCAAGCCTGCAAAAAAGGCGTAACCGTGACTGCTTGAATCAAGAAGCTTGAACTAATTCTACAAATGCTTTAGCTTAAAAACACTTTTAAATCTAAATTAAATGGATGGGGCCAATGAGAACACTGACTGCACAGGAATATTATGCCGAGATTGCAGAGTTTTATGATGAAGAGACCAAGTCTCCAATCATGCTTGCTGAAGATATTGTGCTTTTTGACTTCCTGGAAAATGAGGGATTGCTTCAAGGGGCCGTGCTGGATGCAGGATGCGGAACCGGACTCCTATTGGATCACTGTTATCGGCCCAACTGGGAGATCACTGAGTATAGAGGTTATGACTTCTCCAAGGAGATGCTGGATAAGATGAAGTCCAAGTGGCCTAGCTTCCGAGAGAGACTGAATCGTATGAGCTTTTTGGATGACCATGACAAAATCGGTGGCACCTTTGACGCTGTGCTTTCTCTTTATGCCGGATTGAACTGTTTGACTAGACCAGAGATGAGCCTTGCTTTCCATAATTTGTGGAAGAAGGTCAAAAAAGGCGGAACCATGTGCTTGATGACTTATGGGAATGTTGCGCCAGAAGATAGAGAGACGAGTTTGCACAATATTGTAACTGACAAAAAAGGCTACGCCTATACTATGATTGAAGAGTCTGTGCTTTATACCTGGCTCAGAGACCTGCCCAATAGTACCGATGTTAGAGTACTGCCCTTTTCCCAAGCCCAAGAAAAAGATGAGTCCGAACCGATGACCTCCTCTGATAATATGGAGTCCATTCTGTACCACCGGAATAGAATTGAGAATGACCTTGATGAAGCCACGCTGAGAGATAGCATGAAAGGCGGCACTAGATCACCAAGTTGTTCTTTTTTTCTATGCCTAGCCACCAAAACTACCACCTGAGAAAGAGATGCCCAGAAAAAAGACAGGAAATACAGTTTTAGATGAAGCCATTTCCAGAGTTGCTTGCCTCTATGAAGAAGGACATAGAATTGTAGTATCCTTTTCAACTGGCAAGGACTCCACTGTATTGTTGGAGATCTGCATAATGGCTGCCCAGATGACAGGAAGACTGCCTGTGGATGTTGTGCTTCGGGATGAGGAGTTGATGTTCCCTGGAACCTATGAGTTTGCTGAGAGAGTTGCTAATAGGCCAGAAGTGAATATGACTTGGTTGGTTGCACACCAGCCTGTGATAAATGTGTATGATCGCCAGAATCCTTACTTTTGGGTTATGGATAAGACGATGAGTCCTAGTGATTGGATGAGAGAACCCCCTAGTTGGGCCACTCACATTGATGAACAACACATTGAAGCCATGACTACACCTGACCGATTTCCATTGCAGACAGATCAGAAGTTATATGCTGCGATAGGACTGAGGACAGATGAGTCCAGACATCGACTCTATGGACTATTTACTTCTGGTGGATACATCACAAAACCGAATAGATATAAGGTTGCAAATATCCGTCCAATTTATGATTGGACATCCAAGGATGTATGGAAGTTAATAAAAGAGTTTAACTTGGACTATAATCGGGCCTACGATGTGATGTTACGAAATAGGATACCAAATCCTATTATGAGAATTGGGCCTCCTACTTCCAATCCTTATGGGATTGAGGCCTTGAGAATGGCCTCCTCTGCATGGCCTAAGTGGTTTGACAGGGCCTGTGAAAGATTAAGTGGTATAAGAACTGGAGTGAAGTTCGGGATGCATGCCTTGACACCTACAAGAAAGTATGGTGAAACATGGGAGCAGTGTTTTCATAGAACTTGTATTGATGAGGCCCCTGAGTGGATTCGTGAAAGGGCCTTAAAAACAAAAGAGATCTATATGAGGAGACACGCAAAACACTCGACAACTGAATTTCCAGAAGTACATCCATGTATGAGTTGTACAGGGAATATTGCTTCATGGAAAAAGATGGCAATGTCATTGTATAATGGAGACCCTTGGTCAACAAAGGCCTCCTTTTTACCTATGATTGAGCCTGAGTTCTTTAGGCCTGGTAGTGGGAAGTGGAACGGTAAACCAACTTTTTAATTTATGAATAGGAAAAATAGATGCCAGAAAAACCAGCAGAACAGAAAGCGGTAAATACAACTCCTGCAGAAACACAAATGCGTGTTACAGAGAAGGTTAAAAAGAAGGGAAAGAAGGCCGTTGATAAGAAGAACAAGGCCCTAGAAACTCTGAATATTGAATATATTCATGTAAACGATATTCATCCAAATGAGTGGAATCCAAATAGACAAAGTGACCATGACTTTGAACTTCTATTGAAGTCCATGTCCGAGGATGGATTTACTCAGCCTGTGGTTTGTATTAAGACAGAGGATGGAAGAGTAAAGATTGTTGATGGGGAACACCGTTGGAGAGCAGCACACTCTCTTGGGTTTGAAGAGATCCCTGTAGTGATCACTCCAATGACGGAAGAACAAGCAAAAATTGCGACACTTCGTCACAATCGTGCAAGAGGTTCGGAGGATATTGACTTAACTGCAGAATTGCTAAGGGATTTAGAGAAAGTTGGGGCTTTGGATTGGGCACAGGATTCTCTAATGTTGGATGATGCAGAATTGAATAAACTCTTGGAGGATATTGCGGCCCCCGATGCATTGGCAGGAGAGGATTGGACTGAGGCCTGGGAGCCATCCAATGACAGGGATGTTGAGGATGATGATGAGTTGGAGACAACAACAGAGACTAGAGAGATTCAGTCCGGTGGTGGAGGTACGGTTGCTGCGGCCTCTTCGATTGCAGCAGTGGAGCGTCAACGGGAACGTGAAAAACAATTGGCACAGGCCAAAACTGCAGAGGAACGTCAGGCCCTTCGGAAGGATCATGATATTTTTAGACTCTACCTTACCTTTACTGGGGATGAGGCCACTCTAGTAAAACAAGTTCTAGGGGATCATGCTGCAGAAAAAGTAATTGAAATGTGTAAGAAGGAAGAACAATCAGCGGAGGAGTAATTTGTCAGGAGCAAATACTAATCTAGATAATGTGAACCTTGGAAAGATGAAATCCCGCTGGGAAGCGGGGGATCGTGCAGAAGAGATTGCAGAAGAATTCAAGGTTCATCCGAATACTGTAAGATATCAGGCCAAACAGAGAGGTTGGGAGAGAGGATCAAAAAGAAATGACATCATCAGCAAAATGGCTGAAGTTGAAAAACAAACAGTTATTGCTGACAAGATAAATAGATCCGTTGAGGAATCGGAGAGATTCATTGGAGATGCAGACAGGTTGAGAACAATGGTTCTGAACTTTCAAGCTCGTCTCTTGAAGAATCGTGATCCGAATACAAATGAATTGATCATGGATAAGGATGATGCGGAGTTGGTGTTTCAGTATTTGAAGTGTTGCAAGATTGCAATGGAGACCTTATCTGTGGGGTATATTGCAAAAAGAAAGGCCTACGGCATGGATGAATCTCATGGAAGTGAGATCACAGTTCTTCCTTGGGAGGATTGATGCCACTTACTGCGGCACAAAGAGAGATTGCTGATTCTACGGCCCGTTTCAAGGTTGTGGCAGCAGGGAGGAGGTTTGGCAAAAGTTTTTTGAGCATGTCCTTGATGGCAAAAGTGGCCCGTTTCCCTTATTCTCAGGTATGGTACGTCACTACAACATATTCTGCTGCAAAGAATATCATGTGGTCATACCTCAAAGAGAAACTAAAGAAATTTGGATGGGCCAAATCCTTTCATGAGGTAGCACTACAGGCCAATCTAGTGAATGGTTCTGTAATATCTTTGAAAGGGGCCAACAACCCAGATAGTCTTCGTGGAATTGGTTTGGATTAGTTGGTGTTGGATGAGGCGGCCTATTTGGATGAAAGAGTTTGGACTGAAGTTTTGCGTCCTACTCTCTCTGATAAACAAGGTGGGGCCTTATTTATTTCAAGTCCATCTGGAAGAAATTGGTTTTACGACCTCTGGATTGCAGGACAGGATGATGAGGAAGAGTATTGGGATTCTTGGCAGTACACTACATTAGAAGGTGGAAATGTACCTCCAGAAGAAGTAGAAGCAGCAAGAAGAAATTTAGATACAAGAACATTTGAACAAGAATATGAAGCACGTTTTGTAACTTATACTGGTTTAGTATACTATGGTTTTGATTATGAAGAATCTGTTGTTAATCGTCCTTATGATGAAGGTGAACCTGTTTTAATAGGAATGGATTTTAATATTGATCCAATGACTGCAACAGTTTTTCAAATGGATGAAAATGACGGAACTTTATTTCTTGTGGATGAAATTGAAATATTTGGTTCTAATACTGATGAGATGGCTGAAGAAGTTTTATGTAGATATCCTTCTGCACAAATTACTGTTTATCCAGATCCGGCCTGTGTACAAACAAGAACTTCTGCTGGCGGAAGGACGGACTTATCTATTTTGCAAAGTTATGGATTTAAGTGTAAATTTCGCAGAAAACACCCTTTAATCAGAGATAGAATCAATGCAGTAAACTCTGTTTTGTGTACTGCTGATGGAACAAGAAGGTTGTTGATACATAAGGATTGTAAACGTTCAATTCATGCACTAGAAAGACACTCCTATAAGAAGGGTACAAACCTTCCAGAAAAAGGTGGAGATAATGACCTTTCGCACATTACAGATAGTATGGGGTATTTAGTTGAGTACTTATATCCTGTAAATAAACAGGAACCAGGTATAGTTGATATTCATGGAATCTAAAGGGAGAAATGTACTACTATAATACGACAAATCATTCATCAAAAGTTCAATTTGATGCGGAACATCCTGAGTATCGTGAGTATTTGGATCTCTGGGAAAAATGTAGGGATTGCTATAAGGGTGAGGAGTCCGTAAAGCAAAAAAATCAGCGCTACCTTCCATTTCTTTCCATGCAGGAATCCAGTGAATATTACAATTATAAGAATAGGGCCATATTCCTAAATGTAATGCGCAGAACAATACATGGATTAGTAGGTGCGGCCTTGCGTAAAACTCCCATCATTAAGGTTCCTGCAAGAATGGAGTCCTATCTGGAGGATATGGATCTTCATGGGATGAGTTTTACAGAATTGATGCAGAAGATTTTAACAGAATTATTGGTTACAGGTAGAATCTGTGTAGTAGTGGATCGTTTGGAAAACAGTAGATGTTATGCAACATGTTATGGAGCAGAATCCAATATCAATTGGAGATATGATAAGAATGTTCCAATCATGTCAGTATTCGCAGAAGAGATAGATACTACAGAGGATGGATTTTCTCATGAACTAAGTAATCAATATCGTGTTTACGATTTTGATGAAAATGGCAACCTTCGGGTTCGTGTTGCAATGGAGAGATTGCCGAAGGAGGATGAGGATCTAAATAAGGACAGTGATGAGGATTACACTTTTGAGATTGTTCATGAAGTATACCCTTCCTATAGAGGTGAGGGACTAAGGGAACTGCCTGTTTTTGTTTTTAATTCTGGTGGATTGGGGATGGATAACCTATCTCCTCCTCCATTGATCGACCTTGCAAATATCTCTCTTTCTCATTATCGTACTTCTGCTGATTTAGAAAACGGTAGGCACTTCACATCTTTGCCACAGGCCTGGATCACTGGAGTGGATGCGGATGATTTCCGTCATGGGTTACATGTTGGCGGAAGTACTGCATGGATATTGCCTAATGAGAATACGAGGTTGGGATATCTTGAGTTTTCTGGTCAGGGCTTGGGTTCACTGGAGAATGCTTTAAAGGAAAAAGAAGCAATGATGGCAGTTGTTGGTGCCAGACTCCTTGAATCGAAAAAGGGTGTGGAAAGCGCAGAGACATCTAGAATCCGTCAAAATATAGAGACAAGTGTTCTATCGCATATTGCAGTTACTATTCAAAATGGTCTTCGTAAAGTACTGAAGTACATGGCCCGTTGGGAAGGTCTAAACGAAAACGAAGTCCATGTTGAACTCAATATGGATTTTGTAGATGTTCGTATTCCTCACCAAGAGATCATTGCACTTGTACAAGCGTACCAAATGGGTGGTATCTCCATGAATACTTTGCTGTATAATTTGAAGCAGGGAGAAGTGATTCCAAATGATGTCTCTATTGATGATGAACGTGAAAAAATAGAGATGGATCATGGAAGCAGTGATGAAGGCCCAGAGGACAACCGGAGTGAGGTATTACGAGATTCCGAGCAAGAGAAACTCAGAAAGTCCCTTTCCGACTCAGGAAGAGGTGATTGATTCAATACTAAAGAGACATATTCGTATTCTTAAATACTCAAACCATGTGGCAAATGCAGTAAACGTGGAGTTTTATGGATTCAGAAATGAATTGGTGAGTGATCTCTTATTGGATGTAAGGGATTCGATGTTTGAGGATTCAGTGAGCAGGGTTGATAAATTTATTGAGAAGATGCATGTTAAGTTTTATCAGCTTAGAAAGAGAATAGAATATGTTTTGGATTCTAATATATCTGGTTTGATTCATAATGAGATTTCATTTTTGGAAGGTGTTTTTCCTGGTTTGAATTTTGACAAATCCAAGTATCCTGTACATGAATTATTTGGTGTAAGTTATATTGATCATTTTAATTCTATTTTTCTTTCCTTGAGAAAGGATGTTATTTCAAATTATAAAGTATCAATATCATTAAATCACCCAGATTCTTTTCTTCTTGAGAAATTTAGAGGAACTAGAGAATTTAACTACAAAAACAGCATCTTTTCTCAATACCATAATAAACTCAAGAGTTTAGTAAAAAGTATTATTTGTTCCTATTCATCTGAACTTAGGTTTTTCTTTTATTTTAAACATCAGAAAAAATTTCCATTTTTTGCTGAATCCCTCCCTATTTCTGAATCAAAATCTAAAAAATCTAAAACAAAATTAGGAACTTACAAAACTGAAGACTTCTCTCCACAAAAGGGTTCTGAATCATGGAAAGGATGTCTCCCTCATTTCAATTCGACAGTGACGCAAATTCCCTTGTATTCTTTGGATGAGTCCGATAAACATGATCTTAGGGATTGGTTCTTTAATAGAAGCAAAACTTATCAGCAGGAAGTAGTTGGTGAAAATAGATTTAGGATCATGGAGTCTGGGGATTATGTTCATTCTCAGATTTTTGATTTCTCCAAGACAAGTATCACTATAGCAAATTTATGATTCATACCATTCAATCAATTAGAGATAAAAAGCAAAATGGATTTAGTTATTGTCGCCCTAGCCGCATTTATAACAATAATAGTGATTCGTTAATATCTTCCACATTAGAAGGATCTAATTATTCAATTACTCCAAATAGAAATCACGCATTTTTCCTAGATAGTGTTTTTGATGTGGATAGTAATCTAGAAAATTCATTATCATCTCTATGGGAAGGTGTAAAATTTGGAGAAGAGCAGGACGTTATTACAGTTAGAATCCATTAGGGATCGCTCTAAGCGCTTTGACCCGCTTTCTGAGGCCATTCGGTTATCAGAGGAGGTTAAGAAGAAAGGGGCCGTTCTGAAGGATTATGAGAACTCTGAGAGGGCCAATAAGGTTGCAGAATATCTGGAGTCCCTGTTGGCCTATTCTTTGGAAGAATCTCAGAATTATGGTGTTCTGGTTGTCAGAAACACTGAAGTTAATGTTTTCTCTTACTGGAATCCTATTTCAGAAGAAGAGGAGAACGAAATCCTAGAAAGGAGAAAGAGAGAGTTATGGAACAAGCACAGCAAGAAGCAGCCAGCATGGTACAAGAAGTACAGGCAACAGCAGGAGGAGAAGCGCAAGCAGGAGTCGAAGTACCGAAAGTAGACCTTGGGGATGCGGATAGTTTTAGTCGGGATCAAGTGCAGGAGATTGTCAATAACGCCTTGAAGAGTGAGATCTTAGGCCTAAAGTCGAATAACCAGGCCTTGAAGGATGAGAAGAAAAAGGCACAGGATCGCATTCGTGAATATACTGATATTCTTAGTAGTTTTGGTGGTCAAGAAGGATTGAATCAATTACAGGCCTTGAAACAAAAGATTGAACAGGATGAGGAGTTGCGCCTTTTTACCTCTGGGGATCGTGAAAAGTATAATGATCGTATTCTCAATCGTGCTCGTCAGGATCATGCAAATCAATTGAAGATCATGCAGGAGGAGCGAGACAAGTGGAAAGGCCAAACGGAGAATTACATTAAGAAGTATCAGCAAAGAGAGATTGAAAAGTCCATTGTGGATGGTTGTGCTGATGCAGGTGTAAATCCAAGGTATTATCGTGCGATGACTGCGCAGGTTCGTGATGACATTGTTTTTGATGAAGAGACGGATCGTGTGATTGTCAAGGACAACGATGGTGGTCTTCGTTATGGCAAAGATGGTCAACCTATGCGTGTTAATGAGTTGATTGAAACACTGCGTGAGGATCAATCCGAACTATTCCTTCAATCCACAGGTGGTGGTGCTGTTGGCGCAACAGGCAGTGGTGTTCGTAGATATACTGGGGTTACTCAGGATGAGATTAGAACGATGTCTGTTGGGGATTACAAGAAGTTGAGGGAACAAGGAGTGATTCGCTAATGGTTTGCAGTGATGTTGAACTGATTAAGTTGCAATACCAGGGATACATTCCAGAGGGTGTCCACATTGGGCCTTCCAGTGTGGATCTTACTCTCTCTGATTCATTCTGCACATTATCTCTTTTTAAGGATGAGGTGGTGGATGTGATGGATGAATTGGACTTTATTGAGTGGAAGGAAAGAGAGTTGGTGATGAAGCCAAATGATTTTCTCTTGGCCTCTACTCAAGAAGAGATTGAAGTTCCTAATGGATATGCGGCCTTTGTTGCAGGGAGATCCTCTGTAGGTAGAGTCGGTATTCAAGTTCAGAATGCTGGATTTGTTGATGCTGGTTTTAAAGGTCAGATTACTCTTGAACTTCAAAATCAATCACATAGAAGCATTCGTCTTCATAAGGGCATGAGAATATGTCAATTGATTTATATGAAGATGGATTCTGAATGCGTAAATCCTTATCAAGGTAAATATCAAAATCAGAAAGGCGCTACCTTTTCTAGAATATTTAAAGATGATGAGTTTATGAGGAATTCTATGTAGAATTTCTTGACATATATAATTTGTTATATTAAAGTGTTTTTACTTGTTTCCAGAGGAAACATATAAGTAGATACCCCAAAGTTCAGCCTTTCTACGCAGGAGCGCAGTGGCCTTTAGATAAGGGGCCTCCTGTATGGAGTGATCCCCACCCAATTGATTACTCTATTATAGATAGGATAGAACAATGGCGACTAGTTACGGTACGCAGAATACTTTTCTTACCCCCGATGTAATTGCACGGGAAGCCCTCCTAATTCTTGAAGACAACATTGTTGCTCCTCAGATGATGTCCACATCAGCAACTGCTGATTTCACTGGAGCAAAAGTTGGAGATACAATTCGTATCCGAAGACCTGCCTTCTTTGGTGTTGATGATTATTCTGGCTCTGCCAACATTAAGATCCAAGATGCTGTTGAAAACAGTGTAAATCTGCAGATTGAGAAGCAATTTGATGTTTCTTTTGAAGTATCTTCTGCAGAATTGGCCTTTGCTGTTGATGAATTCAACGAGCGACTACTGAAGCCAGCCATGAGTGCGTTGGCCCAGAAGATTGATCAATATGCGCTAACCAAGATTGCAAATCTAGGTGGACTCTACGGTGTTCCTACTACTTATGCGGCTCCAAGTTCATTGAATCATGTGGCCTCTATTGTAGAAAAAATGAACAACCAGAATATTCCAATGACAAATCGTAAATTCCTGGTGTCTCCTGCCATGCAGACAGCACTATATGGAATTACCGAGTTTGT
>Ga0070746_10002898_pt1 | contig 10200 bp, 9 predicted proteins | sample VirMetDEL_Mar_21_FD_77016 | JGI IMG/M metagenome (GOLD analysis project Ga0070746, IMG submission 77016) | Aqueous microbial communities from the Delaware River and Bay under freshwater to marine salinity gradient to study organic matter... | ecosystem: Environmental > Aquatic > Marine > Coastal... | reverse complement strand
TCTCTGCGCGAGATGCTCCTATTTCTGATTGACTGTAAAAGTTGTCATAACTATCAGAGCCCAAAAGGTATCCCGCATTTGTAATATCCCCTGAAGACACCTCATTCATGTAAATAACATTGCCCTGCTGATAAAGACTAAATGCAATGCCTTTCCCTGAAGTGAGGTTGAATGTCGAGCCTGACTTTAGCTGAGTAACACATGAGTAGTTTCCACCATCAATTGATGCTGTATCATTTACGAACCTAGCGCAATTTGACTCAGTGCTGCTTGCCGTACCCTCAAACTCCACAACAACATCTCTAAGCTTAAGTATTTCTATTGTGCCATAAGAACTAATTCTATTGCCCCTAAAGTCTCTGTAGTAAGGAGGAGAGCCTGAAGCACCCGCGTTTCTAGAATCAAAAGCAACAGTTATTTCAGTTATATTATCTCCACTAGCTGTATACCCAACGACTCTATAAAAACCATTGAACTCATTCCAACTAATCTCAGCCTGATTAGTATCCACGAAATCATATACCCTACACCAAACATCATTCGTGTCAATGTATGCGCTATCAGGAAGACCTGTCGTGGTTATCCCCGCATCAACAGCAAGAGTTACCGTAGTTCCTCCCCTTGAAACGAGAGATGTAGCAGCAGCAGATTCTCTAACACTTCCCAAAACAGGCCCTTCAATAGTCGTCGCGCTTGTGAAGTTTTTTGCTATGTAATGAGAATTGATGGGGTCAAATGTTGAACCTGAAAGCTCTCTACCTAAAAGAGATGTTCTTTCAATCTCATGGTACTCTTCATTTTGAGACACACATAAAAGGTAAAGGGTAGTGTTTGCCGGAATAGTTACCAATCCATTTGTGCCTACACCCGAAAGCGTACCTACAGAAATATTTTCAAGAAGCCTAGTAAAAGAATTTGCATTACTCCCTTGGTCTCCTGTTTCAATAGTTGTTTCTTCAAAAAAGTCAACCCTGTAAATCTCTCCTACCTCACCACCTGAAACATACATCCCCCCAAGTGAGTTATCCCCTTGAACCTTAAACAGCCTGTTGTCAGTAACATCAGCGCTAAGGTTTATAGCTGCATCAGAGCCTGAGTCAAATGTATTGTCATAAGCCTCGGAGTTTCCTGTAAGGACAACCCTTGAGTCAAGATTGTTACGCGAGCCTGTGCCATCTCCCCTATCATCAAGAGAAGGAGTTGTGCAAAAGACAATAGGATAGTTTGAGCGTCCACGCTTGTCTCTGTATCGAACATGGTCTTTAGCCCTCTCAATAAACGTAAGCTGACGCAGAGGAGTCTGAGCAACCCTAGCATCGTTTACCCCTGCCTGCATCACAAACATATTCCAATCCAAAGAATAAAGGCCGTTGCGCAAAGCGTACCACTGCTCTTGAATCATCTTCGAGCCACCGAAGCCTTTATTCACCAATCGAATATCTTCTCCCTTACTTTCCCTCAATGCGTTAATCAACCTGAACGAAGCAAGTTGGTCTCCAAAGTTTTCAGGAAAGTCAGCACTTGAGTAAGAAAGATTCTGCGTTTGGTCATGCGGTCTCCAATCGCCCATCAATGACCATGATATTGAGTCACCTGTGTAGACCAATCTTTTCTTGGCTTTAAAATTTAGGTCATTAGTAAACTCAATGCCCATAATCTTTATAGCCATGTTCGGGTCTAGATACTCCCCCGTTTCATCAATCTGAGCATTTCTACTTGCTCTAAAAGTCATGCTAAACCTAAAGAACTCGCCATAGATAGCTCCTACAGGAATAGATACCGCGCCTCCAATAGTAGCTACTTGAAAAGAATCTTCAAGCGAAGCACCTATCCATGTACCTGCATTGCTTCTGCTAAAAGAGCCGTATATCATTCCTGCAATGTCGGTGCTTACAAGAATGCTTTCAATGTATACAGCACGCCCCGGGTCAATAACAATGTCACCGCCTGCTACTGTGTCAGATAAAGAAACAGGGTCTCCTGAAGAGGCTTTAGCTTTAACCAAGCTAATAGGTCTGCTTTCTTCCAAAAGCATATTTCTTATTTCTTGACTCAGCATGGTCGTACTACTTGATGAAGGATAAGCAAATTGAGATGTGGCCCCTGACGCATCAGAGCCTAGCAGATTTGCGCCATCAGTAGAACTCGAGATAGGGTATGTAGATATTTTAGCCATACCACAAAGATAGCTATTTGCTAATCTCCCTAGCCATCGTAACTATTGCGTTGGTCGATAGAATAGTGGTCGCCACGCTCACAGCATTCTCAAATGCACAGCGCGTAACTTTCGCGGGGTCAATGACCCCCATCTCATACAGGTTGCCGTACTCAGATGTCTTGACATTGAACCCCTCGTTTGCAAAAAACTCCTCGGAGTAAATCTCGTCGAAGTCAAAGCCCGCGTTGTCCAAGATTGTAATCAGGGGAGACTGCATAGCTAAGGCCATGGTCCGCTTAGCCCAATGCAACTCAAGACTGTCTTCTTCAAACGACATAAGCTCAGGCATGGTGTTGGACAGGTGGTACAGTGCCTTTCCACCTCCGGGCAGCACGCCCTCTTCCAAGGCAGAGCGCACAGCACAGACAGCATCATCAACCCTGTCGTACAGCTCCTTCTGCTCGATGTCTGTCTTGCCGCCCACATAGATGACACCCACACCTCCTGCGAGGTTAGCGATGCGTGTGCCAATAAAGTCACGGTCGGCCTTCCGTGTCGCCTCCTGCTGCTGAACCCTGAGCTGTGATATCAGCTCATCAACCTCGTCCTGATTGGTGCGCTCGTCTGAGTTGACAATCACAGTGTGACTCTGTCCGGCAACAACCTTAGACGCATGACCGAGGTCGACGTATGTGAGCAGGCTCATGTCGTCGCCTGTCTTCTCGGAGTAGTATGTCGCACCAACAGATGTCGCGATGTCCTGCATCTCCTCATGCTGCTTGTAGCCAAAGTTGGGCGGCTGAATGACGCAGACCTTCAGACCATTCTTGACCTTGTTGGCTGCTAATGTGTTCAAGACGTTTGTGCTGCATGGGGCGATAATCAGCAGCCTCTTATTTTCTTGAATGATGACCTTGAGTATCTGCTCTATCTGCAAGATGTTGTGAATCTCTGCATCGGACACCATCACCATAACGTCCTCCATGATGCACTCGTCGCGCTTCTGATTATTGACGAACAGATTGGATGAGTATCCCCTGTTCACCTTAAAGCCCTTGGTGGTCTCGTAGTATGTCTCAGATGTCTTAGAGTTCTCGACAGTCACGATGCCATCGGTCCCCACATCCTTGTAAACGTCAGAGATAATTTTGCCAATCGACCTGTCATTGTTTGCTGAGATGGTCGCGACATCAATAAGCATCTTCTTGGTTACACGCTTGGACATCTTCTTCAGCGCAGCAACAACCTTCTCGGTCAAGAGATTCATGTTGCGGATGAAGACAGTCTTGTTGAACTGCTTACCCTTCAGCTCCTCGTTCTTGATTGTAGAGTTCACAATAGCCTCCGTAAGAACAATGGCTGTGGTCGTACCATCACCCGCCTCCAATGCTGTCTTCTCAGATGCCTGCTTCATCATGCGGACCGCGAGGTCCTCGACAGGGTCAATGAGCGACACGCTCTTGGCGACAGTAACACCATCTTTGGTGACTGTCATGCTCGACAAGTGTTCAGGTGATTCAATCAGAACCGTGTTGCCTCTCGGTCCTAATGTGCTTTTGACAGCTCTTGCAATCTTGGTGATGCCATTGACAAGTGCGTACTGTGCTTGAGTTCCGAAGTGAAGGTCCTTCGGTACATAACCTTGGTTCATTGAATTTGATTTTGAGCAAATGTATATCAAATACAACAGATGGCGCAATGCGCGTTTCAGCTTCCTCTATATATATATATATTATTTACCTCCTTTTATTATTATTATTAATTACAGTCCTTAAATAAAATCAACATAATTAACACTAGTATTGATAATCAGATAGTTAAGTCTAAGATTCCAACACTAAAACCGACGTTACTACGTCAATAGTAGACATAAAAAAAGGGAGCCGAAGCTCCCTTAAGTAAAACATCTAACTCTTTATGGAGCCCATGCCCCGTTAGGGATAATGCTTGTAATAGCAATAGGTGGTTCAAAGTCAATAACATTGTCTCTCCAATGATAACCTGAAACCTTCATCCAAACATCCTGAAGAGCCTTAGTCATTTGACCCATGCTACTAGCAGTTGTAATAACGTAGCTTGCAGAATTACCAATAGCAGCTCCAACCACAAGTGTAGTTGCGTTTGTGACAGAGGTGACTGTAGTTGTTACTGAATTAGCACCGTCAAGAAGAACAACCGTGTCACCGGCAGCAACTCCATTATTTACAAAGTCTCCACTCGCATCAACAAGAGCTGTGCCTGTATTTCCTGAAGCGTCAGTTGTATTAGGAGTACCTGCTGTGCCAACCTTAGTGTCTCCCACATCAAAAGCATGAGTAATAGCTACATACTGCAAATCAGCGTGACTACTTGAATCATCGGTACTCTTATACCAAACAAGTGTTTGGTCATAACCAAGAGTCGTTTCAGCATTTTCTCCTGCCATTTCAATACTGAAAATATTGTCAGCACTAATAGGGAAGTTTTGAAAGTTTGCGTCAGTTGTACCTTCCGCACCTGCGGGAACATTATTCCCAACAAATTTGATATACTTTTTCATTATGGTTGAGCAACTTTAATGTTAGTAACAGGACCAAGAGACGTAGGAAGAGCATAGTTTTCAAAAACTTCTGTGTAAGTTTTTCTCTCAACATCAATAACCTTGTTAAAGAAATCTACACCAATAGCATTTGCCACGATATTGTGATTCGCTCCAACAGAGGTAGTGAACTCCATTTGAATAACTCCTTTTTCAAAGAAGAACTCAGTCAGTTTGTTTCCTGTCTTTTTAAAAGAACAGAGACCTTGAACATTTACTACGCGGTCTCCCACATAGTCAGATGCCACTACGGGCACTTTGATAAATTTTGCCATATGAAAAAAATTTAGGCGTTAAACATATAGCAAAGATAGAAAAACAAAAGGGGCCGTGAGGCCCCTAATGAAAACAACAAACACACACACCAACAGTGATACGCAAAGATAATAAAATTTGTCAGATGTGCGGGGGTTTAGGGTTATTATAGCTTGTGTGCGCGTGTTGCCCGATGCGAAAGTCGATGTCCAAATCAATGGGGGGGTGTCATCCGCTGAGCGCCCCTCGGATTTTTTGCCGTTTCTGTGGCGGCCTCTTCATGGCGCGGACGTTTACCCCTATGCGCTAGGGGTGAACGTTCACCCCTATTGGCGCAGCCCATGCAGCGCAGGCCCGCGGCCACAGGGCTGCACAGGCCCGACCACAGGCAGTAAATTAATTTTCTCCCGTCCTTTGATATATCAAATGCTTTTGTATATTTGTCGAACAATTCAGCCACACGGGCTGAGTGCAATTCATCAAAACACACACCGATGAAAAAAGTATCAACCACCAAAGGAGCAGCTGCAAAGGCTGCGGCAACTGCAAAGGCCACCACAAAGCGCAGCGCAAAGGCTGCGGGTTCAAAAGCCTTTGACAAGGCACAGACGCTGAGCGCAGCAGAGGCCAAAGCCCAAAAGGCTGAGAACAAAGCGCAGGCCATTGTAGCACTAGTAAAGGGGTTCAACTTCGATGCACAGGACAAGGCCATAGGCGTAGCGCAGAAAGACCTGTTCATGGAGCGGACGTTGCCTTTGGCCCGCAAGATGGCCAATCTTGAAAAGCAGATTAAGGCCGTGACGAATAAGCAGCGCGTGGCCTTTGCTGAGTGGGAGCCGTTCGGAGTTACTGAGCAGCACATGAAGACCAAGTTAGTAGGCAAGTATTGCCGTGTCGGTCGAGGCCTAGCAAACGACACACAGGTAAAAGCGTTTGAAGCGTGGTGCAGAAAGGAAAACTGCAACCCGACGTTGGTAAACGCTGACAAGTACCTAGGCGGCAAAAAGCCCGCGCCGAAAGGCTCAGATAGCTTGGTAAAAATTGCCGTGAACGCAAAGGAACTCGGCACTGAAAAGGGCGCAACTGCAACGAAGACTGCCAAAGGTTGGGACTCCAACCTATCCAAGGCTGAGCTTCGCAACCTGTTCCTCGCATGGGCTGAGGAACTCAAGTAAGCCTAACAAAGGGATTCAAATAGGGGTGAACGTTCACCCCTATTCCCTTTTAATCTTCTGTATTGTGGTGTGTACCATAACTGACGATTCCAAAAGGATGAAACAGAAATTTAATTTTAACCAACCGACTGATCTAGCCATGGCGTATCAAATTGACCAACTAAGCAAGCAACTTTTCAACCTCAAGCCCGAGGCCAAGCGTATTGAGAAGAGGCAGCACACTAAGCAGATGCGTAGGCAGCGCAAAAATATTGAGATGCCCAACCCGCAGCACAACAGATACGAGGGCTTCATTGCATGAACCAATTAGGGGTGAACGATTACCCCTATTATTCACCATAAACACCAACACCAACACACACATGAAAAATACACGCATCATACTAGTAGCCATCGCGCAACTGATTTGCATCATCGGATTCTTCACCTTCACATGGGCAGCCCATGATTTCTATATGAGTCATGACCCCTCGTCCTTTGGCTTCGACAACACATTCAGAACATTCTTCTGCCTGTATTGCTCGGGCGCATTTGGATTCATCGGAACGCAACTCACCAACCTTTACAAAAAACAATAAACCATGTCTGAGCAGACCGCCATCATCATCGCCAATATCTTCATGCCCATTTTCATATTCGTAATGGCCTACTTGGACGAACGGAACAACTAATCATAAACACCAACACACACACCATGCAGAAAGCAGCCCCGAATACCATCAGCACGATGGACGAGTACATGAAAAATTTTGATGCATTCCTCTTTAGGGATGCGCTAATCGAAGCCATACAGGATGCCGAGTCAGCACCTGTTCAAAGTGTCGAGCGCACATTGAAGCGGGTCAAAGATGCATTCGAGAAAGATGGGAAGGCTCCATTGGAACCCGAGAACTATACGCTGATGGACAACCCCGAACACCCGAGCGACCCGCTCTGCGGATATTATTTCGCTATCGAATGGCTCATGGGTATGCTAGAACATAACCCCGAATTGGGTATGGCTTCCCTTGCCGATGGCACGAATCGCGGGATTCCGAGTAACATATTTTTCAAGTCTTGCCCGAGCGCAGACTTCATCGAGTGGGATGTATTGGATGAACTATTCAATGGGTTCTATTGGAACGCAGCTAGTACGCTGATTCAAATGATGGTCGAACAGGGAATTGCTCCCAAGAAATAAATCGTAATCAACAGGGGTGAACGATTACCCCTAATCATAAACACCTAAACACCAACACGCATGAAAGTCTTTTTCAAAGATTCAAAATACCCACAGGGGTACTTGCCAAAGATTGCATACCACCTTGCGAGGGGTAACGATTCCAAAGTAGAATACTTCACCGAGCGTCAGCTTGAGCAGTACGGAGATGTGACCGATGCGCACAGGGAGTTTGTTCGGCTGAGGCGGATAATGACCGAGCAAGCCATGGAGACAAAGAACAAAACTTATTACGAGTTCTATCTCGATGCGCTCCGTACCGCATTCAATGTGACCACATACTTGGATGGGTATGTTGTCGATGATGAACAATGGGATGAGTGCGCCATGCGTTCGGATGCGCCACCTGTCGGGGAGTATCACAACTTCTCAGTCGGACTATACCGCAACGGAAGGCAGAGAAAAGAGTGCCTCCATGTACAGGTCTTCGGAGTGAAATTCGGGTACGAACTGAATTTCTATATCAACTAGGGGTGAACGATTACCCCTATTCGTAAAGCAGCAAGTGTTGGCGACTGATATTTGTTTGCTTAGTACAATAGTCGTATATTAGCAGAGTAATTAACAACAACCCTAAAAAACACACCATGAAAAAAGGGAAGATTGATTGGGAAGCCGTAACCGAAACACATACGGCAAAAGCACAGGAGGCAGTCAGCACTCTTATGCAGCACATTATGGCTGAGATGGACGAGGAGGGAATAGGCTCCGCTCTTTCAGAAGAGCAACTGCAAGAGATGACCAACTTGATATGCGCTCGGCTCGATGATACCATGCGGGACAACATCGCACCCCTAGCGATAAAGTTGTCGGAACTCAAAGAGCGGGTCGAAGAAAAGGCCGAGGCTCAAGAGATAGTGGTAACACTTCAGACAGGCAAGCGAAAGCAGACCACGCTCAAAGATGAGCCTGTCCACTACCGATTCAAAGATTTGATGACCATGCTTCAAGCGGGCGTGAACATCGCGCTGATTGGCGAAGCGGGTTCGGGCAAGACGTTCGGGGCAGAGCAAGCTGCGCGGGCACTCAAGTTGGAATGCTACATGATGTCATTCCACGCGAAGATGACACCGACAGACCTACGCGGGTACTGCAATGCGCATGGGGACTACATCGAATCTCCGATATACAAAGCCTATAAGAATGGCGGGGTGCTAGTGCTAGATGAGTTCGACCGCTCCAATACTGAGGTGGTCGTGTCGCTAAACAACTTACTTGCGGGCGGGTCGTATACATTCCCGAACGCTGAGAAGGTGGCGAAGCACAAAGACTTCCTAGTCATAGCGTGCATGAACACGACAGGCAACGGCTCGTCCAAGCAGTACAGGTCGGCATCGGCACAGGATGCATCCACGCTCAACCGATTCTGTAAGATAGCTTGGGACATTGACGAGCATTTGGAGTTCAATGTGGCGGGCGATACGCCATGCACTCGGGCGGTACAGGCCATACGCAGAAATGCAAGGGAGTGTGCGATGACCGATATGATTATCAGTCCGAGGCAGTCCATTGATGTAAACAAGTTGTGCGCTGCGGGTATGTCGCTGAAAGATGCGGTCGATGCTGCGATACTCTGCGGGTTGGCTGAGGACAAGCAACACAGATTGTTGAACGGAGTAACTCTGTAAGGATGGAATACGATATCAACGGAAAACTGATGAAGACGCGCTCAACATTTCAAGAGTTTCTTGATGTGTCGGCTGAGTGCGCAGAGTTATCAGAGCAGTCGGGGGCGGGGGACAATGGTTCGCTTGAGGTTTGCTCAGAACCCGATAGCTTCTACGGAGATGCTCTGACCTATGAAGAGATGCTCGGATTCTGTTATAGCGGGTACAATGCCCGAGCCATACAGGACATGGGCGACAGGGTGGACGAGCATCTCACGACCATACAGGATGACGATGAGTTGTCTGTCGATGGCGAGTCGTTGGATGTGGGCACATTCTTGAGCGGGTCTGACAAATGCTTTTGGCGGGAGTCAGACGAGAGGCCAAAGCGTGCGCAGATACACATCGTCTTCTCGTCCAACGCTACTGCGGGGCATGGCTCTGATGCGTTCCTAGTGCATGGAGGCACGCTCGTAGCATTGGCCAATGCACTCGATGCTCAGTACGATGTGAAGGTGTCGGGCTACTTCACCAACACAGGTGTATTCACAGGCAAGGGGTGTCAAGTCTTCGAGATAAAAGACTACCCCGAGGCTATGGACTGCGCACGATTGGGTGCGGTAACGCATCCGAGTTGGTTCAGACGAATAGGGTTCGCCATGTTTGAATCGCTAGGCAAGTTCCTCGGTGAGTCCGAGTGCCGTACAGGGTATGGTCGGTCTATTACTGACAGGGACAGGGCACAGGTGGTCGATGACTCTGAGTTCGCTGAGTGGTGTCGCATTGACGAGGATGAGATTGTCGTGGACTTCCCCGCACCAAGTCGGCATCAGTTCGCACACGGCCCCGCCAAGGCAGCCGAGTGGTTGGAGCGTGAGATTGAAAAAATCAAATCCAAGGTGGAGGCGGGCGAGCAGCACATCAAAATGTTTGACGAGTAAAGAAGATTACTAACCCCTAAAAACAACAGACAATGGGACTTGATATGTATCTATATAAGAAAACCAACCTCGGAAGTTCGAGGTGGTCAGAAGGCAAGACCGACTCAGCAATCGTAATCCGAAACGGCAAGGTCGATGACACGATAAAGCCCGACCGAGTTGTGGAGGTCACGGAGGAGATTATGTATTGGCGCAAGGCCAACCACATACATCGTTGGTTCATTCAGTGGTGTGCTGAGGGCGTAGACGAGTGTCAAGAGGTCTATG
>Ga0070746_10002896_pt1 | contig 10201 bp, 9 predicted proteins | sample VirMetDEL_Mar_21_FD_77016 | JGI IMG/M metagenome (GOLD analysis project Ga0070746, IMG submission 77016) | Aqueous microbial communities from the Delaware River and Bay under freshwater to marine salinity gradient to study organic matter... | ecosystem: Environmental > Aquatic > Marine > Coastal... | reverse complement strand
TTACACCGCCCACTGGACCACTAACTACAATTAGTGGTACAACTTTGCTTACTTGTCATCTTCCGTATATTGCAGACGGATCAACTGATGGTCATGCGATTACAGTCAATGGTAATCCATCAACAAAAAGATTTGGTCCATATGATTATCTCGGTTATACAAAAACTAATCACCTCGGTTCTGTATATTTTGATGGCACTGGGGATTGGTTAACAATTGCTAATGGTAGCGAACAAATGGTACCAGAAGCCGGAGATTTTACAGTAGAATTTTGGTTTTACACTTCAAATGCTAGCACTCGCCAGGATCCATGGTCAAGTTATACTTCGTCAACTGGGTGGGCTGTTGCATTTAGCCTTACTACTGCAGGTGATATTACACCTTATTACGGTAATTCAACTCCGCATCAAACCGCTGGTGGACAATTTGAAGCAAATGTTTGGAATCATTTTGCCATGGCTAGAAGTGGAACATCTTTAAAAATATTCATGAACGGTAAAACCATTTATACAGATGCTAGCGACACTAGAGATTACAGCGGCACATCTACTCTTTATATTGGTGCAGCAGGAAATGAAACAAACCCATTTAATGGTTATATAAGTGATGCAAGATTCGTAAAAGGCTCTGCCGTTTATACTGCTGATTTTACACCACCGACTGAGCCATTAACTGCAATTACAAATACTCAATTACTCACTTGTACAAATAAGAATGATATTTGGAATGCCGCTGAGGGAAAACAAATTATCAAATCGGGCAGTGATGCAAGTAATACACAAAGAAAATTCGCAACTTCAAGTGCAATATATTTTGATGGAACTTCTGGTTTAAAATATGATCCTGGTGTCGATAATCTATTATACAATTTTTCTACAGATGATTGGACAATTGAATTTTGGTTTAGACCAAATAATGGTGCGGCGACTTATACGTTATTAAGCATGATTAAAAATAATAGTGGTGGTTTATATAATACACCGCATATTTATATGTCATCAAGCAATTTGTATTATTACACAGATACTAATAATAGAATAATTGGAGGAACACCTGTATCTAATACTTGGCACCACTTTGCACTAACTCGATCAGGAAATGATCATAAAATGTTTTTAGATGGTACACAAGTAGGTTCAACGTGGACAAATGCATATACCTATGCACAAGGTAGACTAACATTAGGTAATTATTACCAAAGTTTAGACACTCTTAATCCTAGTAATATTTTTGCCGGTTATATGCAAGATATTAGAATCACAAAAGGTCTTGCAAGATATACTGCTGCATTTACTCCTCCAACTGCAGAATTTGACGGATAGTTTAATTCAAAAAACATATAAATAGTCAAAAGAATTTTTTCATCGGAGACTATTTTATGGCACCACCTAATTCCAGAGATACGCTAATCGATTATTGTAAGCGTCGTCTGGGTGATCCAGTACTGGAAATCAATGTTGATGAGGACCAGATTGAGGATCGCGTAGACGAAGCACTACAGTATTATCAAGAGTATCATTCAGATGCTACCGTGCGCACATATATGAAACATCAGATAACAGCTACTGATGTCACCAATGAATATATTCCGATATCTTCTGACATTCTCTATATCTCGAAAGTATTTCCTCTGTCAAGTTCATTTAATAGCTCATTTAATTTTTTCGATATTAAATATCAAATGATGCTGAATGATATTGCAGACCTTGCTCACTTTGCAGGCGGTCTTGCATATTATGAACAAATGCAACAGTATCTTTCTCTTCTAGATATGAAACTTAATGGACATACACAAACTCAGTGGTCTCGTCATCAAGATAGATTACATATCTTTGGTGATTTTAACGATGATGATATTCAAGTCGGTGAATATATTGTAGCTGAAGTTTATACTCTCATTGATCCAGATACTCATACATCTATTTACAATGATATGTGGTTAAAAGAATATACAACAGCCCTTATCAAACAACAATGGGGCATGAACCTTATTAAGTTCGAAGGAGTGCAGTTACCGGGTGGAGTCGTACTGAACGGGCGACAGCTATATGATGACGCAACAACAGAAATAGAAAACTTAAGGCAGAGAATCAGAGAAGAACACGAATTTCCGGCTGACTTTTTTGTAGGTTAATATGGCACGTAATTTTTATTTCTCGGAGAAAGTCAGGTCTGAAATTAACCTGTACGAAGACCTCATTGTTGAGGCACTTAAGATATATGGACAAGATGTTTATTATCTTCCGAGAACAATTGTAAATGAAGATACTCTCCTAGGAGATGACCCAGCTTCTCAGTTTACAGCATCTCATAAGATTGAAATGTACATTGAGAATGTTGAAGGCTTTGATGGAGAAGGAGATCTCTTTACAAGATTTGGTGTCGAGATACGTGATGAAGCTACATTTGTAGTATCTAAAAATAGATGGTCAACTCAGGTTGCTCGAGCAGATAATGCTATTCAGGGTGATAGACCTACAGAAGGAGATCTGATTTATCTTCCTCTGAGTAAGTCTATGTTCGAAATACGTCATGTGGAACATGAACAACCATTCTATCAAATTGAAAATGTTCCTGTGTATAAAATGCGTTGTACTCTCTTCGAGTACTCAAACGAAGACTTCGATACAGGTACAACTACTATTGATGAGATTGAAAGAGATTACGCATATCAATATATCATTGGCTTAAAATCTCCACAGAAAGCAGAAGCATCTGTAACAGTCAATGAGGCATATACAAGCGCTGGTGTATTTGATTCTGCATATTCGCTTGGTGGAAATCTTACTAGCATTACTCTTACTGGGGGTGGCAGATATTATACTTATCCGCCAACTATACAGTTTATTGGTGGTGATCCAGATGATAGTGCAATCGCAGTTGCAACAATTGATTCTGCGACTGGTACTGTAAATGGAATCACTATTATCGATTCAGGATATGGTTATACTTCCGCTCCTACAATTCAGTTTGTAAGAGGCAGTGCGATCGATAGTAACTATGAAGTTGGTGATAATATACAACAGACTCTGTCATCTGGTGTTCTTATGACAGGTGAGGTACAAAGATATCAGCTTGATTCTGCTGGTGATTCAAACAGATATCTCTATTTGGCACATGTTGGTGCCAATGATGGAGTACTTCGAACATTCAGTACTGGTATTCAGTTAGTCAATACTACATTAAATCATTCAACAGGTCTGCTTGTTAATTCTGTAAGTGAAGTCAATAAACTTTCTGAAACAGAACAAAATGCAGAATTCACATCTACCTATGTAGATGACTTCCTTGATTTTAGCGAGAATAACCCGTTCGGTGATCCAGAAAATCAGTAGAAAAAAATATAAATAGTGTAAACTAATAGGAAAAAGAAATGGCAATTACATATAGAGGAGTAAAAGGCAGTAAACTCACTATTGCCGAAATAGATAGCAACTTTTCTTATTTAGACGCTAGGGATAGTGCGCTAAGTAATAGGATTGATGCATTACCCGATTCATCACAAGTTTCCGGAATCATTCTAAATGATGTAGATTCTGCTTACGTGCAGGCACGGCAGATTACATATGATTTCTTAGACTCATCTGAAGTTATTGCTCTTGTAGATTCTGCCTATGTACAAGCTCGTCAACTTACATTTGATTTTATGGATTCGGCAGAAGTTATTGCTCTTGTAGATTCTGCCTATGTACAAGCAAGACAAGACTATGCATACGGTTCACTTACTGGAACTCCATACATACCAACTTTTGGTAATGATTATGTTGATTCAGATACAGTTGTAGCAATTATATCAAGCGAAGGATTAGATTCTGATCTTGTTACAAAATTAGTTGACTCAGCATATATCCAGCTTCGTGATAGATTCCAAGATTCATCACTTGTGACATCAACAGTTGATAGTTCATACGTTCAAATTAGAGTACCAGAATCATACTTGTCTACAATAATCGATTCAGATTATGTCGAAGCAAGAGTTAATTGGCATGATGTTAATGAAAGCATTGTTCCTGCTTTAGATAGTACTTATGATCTTGGAACACCGACATTAAAATGGAAGGATCTCTATCTTTCAGGAAATACCATTTATCTTGGCGGTGTAAAACTGAGAGCAGAGCAAGGTAATACTGCACTCAAAGTATATGATTCAAATGAATCTGAAATTTCGTTCGGTGGTTTAAACCAAGAACAAGTTGATACTCGTATCGCTTTGAATTCACAAGGATTTGCAACTGTAGATTCTGCAGGTACTCTTGCTGATAGTGCAGCAAATGCCTTAGTACCTTTAGGTCAAGCTGGCGAAATGCTTCTCTATAATACAAATAATACTCGTGACTTTAAGAGAACATCTCTTTTTGAAGTTAACGATAAGTTTGTAGAATTTTACGATGAACTTCTAGAAGAACAATCAGATGCTCCTACACTTGCAGATGTCTTTAACACTTGGAGAAGATTCTCTCATAACACAGGTGGCACATATCCTGCAAACGCATCTGAAATGAATGCTTGGGTTTATAACTCAGGTCCAAATACGATATCTCAACCACAAAATACCAGCACCGCAACTGGCTTCTATTCCTTTGAAAAATACGAAGACTATACACATAGCGCAAGATTTACATCTACAGACGGAGACAATGATATTGGATTTATGGTCATTGCCTTCGTAATTGATGGAGGAATAGAACATACACTTTCTGCGGTAAGACAGTCTAACGGTGGTATTGGTGGTATTGGGACATGGGCTCTTGTTTATAATATTGGTCAAACAAGCCAAGCAATATTAGTTAATAACTCGGCAACAGCACCAGGATCTGGCGGCTGGAGCCAATGGGGTAATGGTACTACGATCTCTGCTAGAAAGCTTGGTAAAGATCTTACAATTACAACTTCTCAGTTTAATAATACAACACTTGACAATTCTACAGATATCACATTCGATCTATCATCAGATTCACGTACAGTAAGATTTGTAGGTCCTGTGCCATACGGCTATGGCGCATGGAGTCAAGGTGGTATGACAATATCGCAGATTCAATTTGATCCTGATAATCCAGAAAGATTGTATTGGTTAGATAGCAGTGGAACAACTGTCTATGAATATAACGGTACTACAGTAACTTGGGATCTTAATGCAGCTGCAGGACTTGATTCTGCGACTGGACAGATATTCCATAACTCTAAAAACGGTCGTACTTATTATATTGATGGTGATTCGGCATACGCTATTGGTACTATACGTCAGTTTAATGATGTTATCTACCAAAGACCTGTAAATCGATTACCAGATTCTGCCATGATCGGAGATCTCGGTCTCAGAGCTGGAATGTTTGCAACAGCAGATGGTGTTAATTGGGATCCAGCAAGTAAAGGTGGATCCGTTCCATACCCAGTCTTCTGGGATGGTTCAACATGGAATGCGTTATACTAAATGTTCGACAATTATTTTTATCATGAAAGAATTAGAAAGTCAGTCGCTCTTTTCGGCCGGCTTTTTAATAACATATATGTAGTTCGGAAGAACTCAAGTGGTGGTGTGCTTAATCAATTAAAGGTTCCATTGGCATATGCACCACGACAAAAATACTTAGAAAGGATACGTGAAAATCCAAGTCTTGAAGATGACACAAGAGTAGCAATTAAACTACCTCGTATGTCATTTGAAATTACTGACATATCATATGACCTTACAAGACAATTAACAAAGGTGAGTAACTTCAATACGAAGGGAACATCTGTAGAAAAAAGACAGAAGTTTTATTCTCCAGTACCTTACACTATTGGATTTTCACTCAGTATATACGCCAAGAATCAGGATGATGCATTACAAATTGTAGAGCAAATATTACCTACGTTTAATCCACAATATACACTTACAATTTATCCTTTTAAAAGTATTTACCCTAACTTTGTAGAAGATGTGCCGATTGCAATTACTGGTGTTACATTTGAAGATGATTATCAGAGCACATTAGAACAAAGAAGAACTATTATATACAATCTTACTTTTGAAATGAAAGTACAGTTTTATGGTGATATTGAGAACAAAGAAATTATTCGTGAAGCTGAAGCTAGAATATTTGAAATGAATGCTGGACTGAATAATGATTCAGATATATATTTAGAAAGAGTAACTGTTACTCCTAATCCAACAAGTGTAATTGGTTTGCCGGATAGCGATTTTGGATTTAACGAAGAGATAGTTTTAGCAGGAGATAGTATCTAATGCCAATAGTATTACGACTGATAAAAGGCGCAGAACTCACCTTTGCAGAGCTTGACGGCAACTTTACTGATCTTGATGACAGATTAGATGATATTGAGCAAGCTAATCTTATTTCAAGAGTAACACGCCTAGAACAAGCCGGTACTCCGATTTATTTTGACTCTGATGATGTCATGGTAATGCTGGATTCTATTTGGGGTGGTTCTCCTAATACGTTTTTAGCCACTATTGATAGTATTGGATTAGCATCTTTTGATTCGGCAAGATTTTCTGTAGATAGCGGGCATGTATCTTGGATTGAAAGACTAGCTTCTATTAATAGTGATGGAACCGCTTCATTTGATTCAGAAGATTTTATAGTTTTAAACGGACATGTATCAATTAATCCGAACAGTCCTGGTGGTAGAGTGGCTGGTATTACGCCAATAGATTCGACTGGCGTTGCATCATTTGCAGATGCAGATTTTAATGTAACAACTGATGGTCATGTAACACTTACTGATTCAGCAGTTCGTACAAGAATTAGTGCTGTTGATGCGAGTGGAGATGGATCATTCACTTATGATGCATTGACCGGAACATTTACATATACTGGTCCTAGTGCATCTGAAGTAAGAGCACATTTTTCTGCAGGTAGTGGTATTAGTATTTCAAACGGTGTTATTGCAACAACAGGCGGTAGCGGTATACCAGTAAGTAGCGGTGTTAATGTTGTAGGTTCTATAATGTTTTTACAAACAACTGGTATGTCAAATGGTGAGGTATATGCACCAGGTTCTAGTGTACCAGGAAGTAAGCTAGGATACGGAACAAATACTAATTATCCGACAGGATTTTCATTTAGAAAATTACAGAATACGGGAAATTCTAGTCAGGATGGCCTAGTATCAATTGGTACTATGAATCAAGGACCTTATACTGGAAGTTCTTTTGCAGGTGTGTCAGGAACATGGAGAAATTTAGGACCTGGTATAGTAGGTTATAAAAGTGGTTGGCACACTGTGACCGGTCAAACTGGCAGTACCGGCTATGCATTATTTCAGAGGATATCATAATGGCAATTACATGGACAGAAGTTAGAAATTTACAGTGGTCTGACGGATCATATACAGATATTGATATGGAAGTTAATTTTGATCATATAAATGAGCAATGGATTCCATTCACAGCAAGTGCAAATGATGATGAACCACATGGTAGAGATTTGCACGCAAGAGCTATGAATGGAGAATTTGGCGCTGTTTCTCCACCACCTGAAGGGAGTTAGAAATGCCTATCGTACTAAGACTGATAAAAGGTTCCGAACTTACCTTTGCAGAACTTGATGGCAATTTTACCAATCTTGACGATAGATTAGATGAGATCGAAGCAGCTAACCTTATTAGTCGTGTTACACGCCTCGAACAAGCCGGCACACCAATATATTTTGACTCTGATGATGTTATGGTTATGCTCGACTCAATATGGGGTGGCGGCAGAGATAATAACTTCCTTGCTAGTATAGATAGTATTGGACTGGCATCTTTCGACTCAGCCAGATTCTCCGTAGATAGTGGTCACGTATCTTGGATTGAACGATTAGCTTCCATTAATAGCGATGGAACGGCATCGTTTGACAGTGAAGATTTTGTAGTTTTAAATGGTCACGTATCGATTAATCCTAATAGTCCTGGCGGTAGAGTTGCTGGAAAAATAGAAATAGATTCAACAGGTGTAGCATCCTTTGATTCTGATGATTTTAATGTAAATACAAACGGACATGTAACACTTACTGATTCTGCAGTACGTACAAGAATTAGTGCAATCGATAATGGTGGTGCAGGTTCATTTACATATAACGAAACATTAGGAACATTCGTTTATACTGGTGCACCTGATGCATCGACTAGTACAAAAGGTATAGCATCATTTAATTCATCCGACTTTACTGTATCATCCGGAGTTGTATCACTTGCATCAAGCGGTGCAGCATTTAGTACATCGTTTGGTACTGTCGGATCATTAGGATTTTTTATAGTTAGTGGAGGATCGGCAGCAGTTGGAGGTAATATTGCAGGATCAAATCTGAAATATGGTACTGTTAATAGTGACGGATCGGGGCATAGAGTAAATCAAATTGCAGTAAATCAAAGCGCACTCTACAATGATGGAGTCGGGCAGCAGACTCAGTTTACTGCTATGTCATTTAAAAGGGTCACTGGCAGTAGCGAAGCATCACCAGGTGGAACATGGAAAAATCTTGGACCGGGATATGCCGCCAATGGTGGACAAAAACCTTATCAAGGTCATGGTTTAAATTTATTTGTAAGGGTATCTTAAAATGGCAATAACATGGACAACAGTAGCAAATCCTAGATGGGCAGACAGTGATCAAACTATGATTAATTTGGATGTGAATTTTACTCATTTACCAGAAGAAACAGCAGAATTTACTGCATCACAAAATGATCCCGAATTACACGGACAACAACTTTATAATAATGCAATTAATGGAGATTACGGCGCAATAGCCGCATATAGTAATGAGTGATGATAATAAAAATATACAATCTGACTATGACTATTCGCGACAAACATATTACGAACTAATAGAAAAAGGTCGTGAGTCATTAGAAGATATGATTGAAGTTGCTCGTGCTTCTGAGCATCCGCGAGCATATGAAGTTTTATCTGGTATGATTAAGAATATATCAGACGTGAATGATAAGTTAATGGATCTGAATAAGAAACAAAAAGATATAAACAAAAAAGAAGATGAGCCGAAACAATTAGGTAATACAACCAATAATGTTTTCCTAGGTTCAACAGCAGATCTACAAAAATTATTGCAACAGGATGAAAATATAATTGATGTTACACCAAATGGAGAGCTACCTCGGAAATCCTAATGTAAAACGCGATGGTGTTTTACAAGCATGGGATGAGCCTCTCGTTCAAGAGTATGCAAGGTGTATGAAATCACCATCATACTTTGCTAAAAAGTATTGTAAGATTATTTCTCTTGATAAAGGTTTAGTACCATTCGAGTTATATCCTTATCAGGAAAAAATGTTTGGAGCTTTTAATGAGCATCGGTTTAACATTGTCCTTGCTTGCCGGCAATCCGGAAAAACAATATCGGCGTGTGCGTACCTCTTGTGGTTTGCACTCTTTCATTCGGAAAAGACAATTGCGGTTCTTGCGAATAAAGGGGCAACTGCTCGGGAAATGCTATCTCGCATTACGCTTATGCTTGAGAATATTCCGTTCTTTTTGCAGCCGGGATGCAAGGCACTTAATAAAGGCTCGATTGAGTTCTCAAATAACAGCAGAATTTTGGCGGCGGCTACGTCTGGCTCTTCTATTCGCGGTCTTTCTGTTAGTCTTCTCTATCTCGATGAGTTTGCTTTTGTTGAAAGAGCTGCTGAGTTTTACACCTCTACTTACCCCGTAATTTCATCAGGTACAGAAACTAAAGTTATTGTTACCTCTACTGCTAATGGTATTGGTAATCAATTCCATAAGATATGGGAAGGTGCTGTACAAGGAGTAAATGAATTTAAATCATTTCGTGTTGATTGGTGGGACGTACCGGGTCGTGATGAGGGTTGGAAGAAGCAAACGATTGCAAATACCAGTCAATTACAATTTGATCAAGAATTTGGTAATACATTCTTTGGCACAGGTGATACGCTTATCAATGCCGAAACCTTATTAGGTTTTCGAGCACAACCTTATATTGATATTCTCGAGAACGGGGATCTTAAAGTATATAAAAAGCCTGTCGAAAAACATGACTATATAATGACCGTAGATGTTGGGAAGGGAAGAGGACAGGACTATTCAACTTTTACTTTAATCGATATTAGCGTCAGACCATTTGAACAGGTGGCTGTATATCGGAACAACACTATCTCTCCATTACTCTTCCCTAATATTATATATAAGTACGCGAAATCCTACAACAATGCCTATGTAGTAATTGAATCAAATGAT
>Ga0070746_10002894_pt1 | contig 10204 bp, 28 predicted proteins | sample VirMetDEL_Mar_21_FD_77016 | JGI IMG/M metagenome (GOLD analysis project Ga0070746, IMG submission 77016) | Aqueous microbial communities from the Delaware River and Bay under freshwater to marine salinity gradient to study organic matter... | ecosystem: Environmental > Aquatic > Marine >... | reverse complement strand
TCCATCAATAAAACTAAATAGCTGGCAAATGTAATATTCGTCAGTTACTTTTCCCTCAACACACCCTTGATTTTCTATTTCTAATTGATTAGTTTCATTGTCATATTTATAAGTGTGAAAATACTGTCCAACTAATTTTTGTACTTTAAAATTATTCATTTTTTTATCTCCTTTATTAATGGCTCATCACGACTGTCAAAACAATCATCACGAGTTTTAACGAAAACAAAACTATCAGGCGTTGCACTTTTAAATAGTTTTCCTTTTTTACATTCATAATTATGTTTATCAGTATTAATAAAAACATAACCATAAAAACACATACTTAATATTATTACTGTATAGCTTCCTATTGCAATAATACATTTCATAAGTAAATTCCTTTTTTAATACATTTCATTAGGTCTCACTCATACAAATACTCTTTACCAATACACTAAATTTTTGTACAATTTAGCTACACTTCAAGTTGGACTTGTGCTTACTCTCCAACGATTTAGTGAATCAACTTATGAAAGGAGATACACTATGTGGACAACACCATCAGCAACTGAGATGCGTTTTGGCTTTGAAGTTACAATGTATGTAATGAATAAGTAATTAAAGAAAAGGGGAACTTATCGTTCCCCTTTTTTCTTTGCTTTCTTCAACTTCTTCATAAGCTCTAACCACCCTTCATGTGAAAAAGCATCAGGCTCTGTTTGTACTAACTCTAACAAAACCTTATCTCCTGCTTTAATATACTTTTTCTGTTCCTGTGGCGACAATAAATCCCAAGAGTCACCATTTTCAGAACCACTAGCAGCGGCTTTTAATTTTGCTTGTGCTTGTTTACTAAACATAATTTCTCCTAAAAAGGTATATCATCTTCCATCTTATCTATATCATTAGACGGTTTAGATTTATTGTTAGTTTCATTATCAGGTTTAAACAAGGAAACCATAACATTATCATTGTCTCCACGATTAAACCCTGCTAAATTAATATGTGGCTCCAGTAAAGCAAAAGCCCCACCATCGTCTGTTGCCATAACCACACCAATATTGACGTACCTGTTTTTAGACTCGCCACTTGCATTGGTGTAAACTCCAGACTTTACAGCCATATTATATAATTTCTTAGCCATGTTACTGCACTCCTTTATTTAAAAATTTTACTGTGTCATCTACTTCTACCAAAAACTTCTTGACTTCAGTTTCTAACATATTAATGATATTGTCATCTCTGTCAACCCTTTTTACAAACATTTTTAAATGTTCTGGGAACACAGGACAATAACTTACATAATCAACCCATTTCCTGCCTGTACAAGCCAACTGCCATTGCATTTGGTTAATGTATTGGCTGGGCACTTGTTGGCTTATAAGCGTTTCAGTATGGTTATGCGGTAATCTGCATTTGACTTCAATTAAACCGTCTTCCCCACCTGTAAGCCCGTCAGGACTTGCACCTGACATTTCAATAGTAGGATGTGTATAAAAACCACACTCCTCTACTAAATCTCTTTGAAAGATGTAAAAGTTTCTAGCTTCATCTTCCGTATCTATTCCATGTTGCATTGCATCATTTACAAATGTTTTAGTAGGTAAGCCCGTAAGTCTTTCAGTTACTAATTGCGTTCTGTAACCTCTTCGACTTGCAGACTCACCTCCACTTTTAATTGTTGCAATAACATCGTTTAAACGACTTGCTGTTACTTTGCCTAGTCTTGCTTGAAACCACTCATCACTTCTCTGTTCCATCATTATTCTCCCTAAGTTTTCTAATAAATTCTTCACACTCTTTTCTATCTTCCACAGACATACGGTTATACAAAGCTCTTGCTCCAGTAATACCTTGCTCTGCATGTGTTTTTTCTATAAGCTCTAAAGGAGAGCCTAATGGTATATCTTCGTTCTGATAAACATATAAACCAATACCTTGAAGAGCAATGGCTTTGGCAAGACAGCGTTGCATAGCTGTATTTATCTGCATTGAGTCGGGAGATTTTATCGCTTGATTGCGAAAGTTCAATACAGGTAAATGAGCTGTCATTGTCTTACCGAAAGCCGTTACACTACAAAACACCATAAAGGTGTCGTTGTAATTAACAGGTTCACGATACTCCCATGTCGCTGATGGGTCATGTTGCAGCAAAACATCTACTGCGTGTGCCCAACTTAAATAATTAAACCCGTTTTTTGATTCTATGTGTTGCGATACATCAATCTTGCGTAATTCATTATATTTACTCATAATTCTCCCCATTATTAAGTAATCTATTTTTGTTATAAAATTGTAAGTCAGCTACTTCTCTAGCCTTTACAATCTTATCTTGTTTATCTAATTCTTTGTTTAAATTATCTAAATCATTTGTTATTTTTGTTAATTCAAAAATAATATAATCTATTTTGTCATTTAATGCACTCATAATAATCTCCTAAAAATATATGACAATCTAATATTAACCCTAATTAAAACATTTGTCTAATTTGTTTTACTTATCACGTCTTTTAATGTTTAAACGCTTTACAGCAGAATCCCAATTGTTCGATTTAAAAATTCTGCCATCTTTTGCTTTTACTCTATACGCTATTTCTTTACCAAAAACTTCTTTAATACTTTTCACAAAATCATTCATTGTTGTCATGGTCTTTCCTTATATCGTAATGACTTTTTGTCATACCAAAAATTAATTATTGCTTCACTATTCTCCCCAATATAATTTCTTTGTTTCTGAATACAAAGTTTAGCATCAGGAATAATACGCATCTCCTCATCAGTCAACTCATTGTTTGCCATACGTCTTTCTTTATGCTTGTTACGCCATATAGCAACAACATTATCTGATAAATTACGGATGTGTGAAGAGCCCAAAATATGATTCGCTTCAGGAACATCAAAATCCTCTGATAACTTTTTTGTATGGCAGACTAAGAAAATGTGCACACCTAAATCTCTCGCCATTACAGCTAACCTGTCTACAAAGTTCTTTTGCTTATCATAATTATCTTCATTAATATCAGACATCTTCATCAAACTGTCTATAACAAAAACGTCAATACCTAGTACGTGTTTTCCATAAGATACAACTGCTTCCATATCATATGATGTGGTCGTTCCCTCTTGGTCATAAATAAATAACTTTTCATTTGCCCTGTCTAGAATTTCATGCATATAACTTTCTGTGGGCTCACACGTTTTTGCTGTCTGTGTTACAAATCTATGCAAGGTAAGTACAGGTCGCATTTCAAGCGAGGCTATCATTACCTTTTTAGTGCCTAATAAATACATAGTCACCTGTGATAACCACATTGTTTTGCCGCTACCTGATACCCCTTGCACAATCGTAAGCTCACCCATTCTTACCCTAAAATAGTCATCTGTCTTACTCCACCCTAAACTAAGCCCCTGATTAAATTCGCCATTATAATACTTTAGCAAATCGTCAGCATATTCTAAGGTAGTTTTTATTTTAAAGTCTGTGACGTGCTCACCTGTCCATTCGTCTACATCAGACTTGGTAATAGTAAGTCTTTTCATAACATCTCCCACACTCATTGCACTCACTATATTCCCCCTAATTGCCATTTAGAATGGCTGTCGTCTATCATTGTCCATCGTTCTTGAGTAATGTAAGTCGTAGCTAACGGAATGAATTGCGGATTTCTCCATTGCTCACTTTCTATCATTTCTTTTAAATGCTTTATTATTTCTTCAATTTTGTCATCACATTTTTTAACAGCCCATGTTTTTAAACATTTGTCTCTTGCGTTACGTCTTACAGCAGGGTAAATATGCCAAAACCTATCAAACTGTGTTGAGTCTATAACTTTTTTCTGTCGCACAGTTATTGGTTTACTTTCCCAGCGTTTAAACGCACTTTGCTTTGCTTTCTCACTTCGCTCATAAACTTTTTGTAACTCTTCGTCTATACGCTTGTGATGATACCCATCATCTTCTTCTACAAAAAATAATGATAAGATGTCTGAGACTTCTATTTCATCACATACACACTTACGTGCTAACAATGAAATATCTAAGGGTAAAGGCTGTTCTGTGTCATAATAAAGCCAAATTAACTCAAGGTAGATAGAGCGTTTTTTATGGCATAAGAAACTTGTGTCTCTTTTAAAATCACCGATATGATGATTATAATACTGCATAATACTCTCCCTAAAATAAACATGGTTTTTCTTTATTAAAATCTATAGTTTGCTTTTTAATCTTGCACTCATGACGATTGCTAGTAAAATACTTAGCTTCCTCATATGTACTAAACCAACGGATTGGTTCATTCATAAAATCAAATACTAGATACCCGCTTGCGTAGTACATTTTTAATCCCCTCTATATCATTTTTTTCAGCCAATAACCATACTTGTCTTATTAAAGGCAACTCCCCCTTCTTAACCCAAATATTAACTGCCTGTCTTGATACATTTAAGGCTCTTGCTAGTTCACTCTGTGAATTACTGTGCATTGCTAAAACATCTGATATTTTCATATAATTTCCTCAAAAAATTGAATAACCATTATAATCACAGTTATTTAAATTGTCAACATAACTTTCTAATCAGTTTTATCATAATTTTTGAAATAGTCGTATAGACCATCTTCATACTTTAATTTTTGTTCTTCTCGCTCCTCTTGAAGTTCATTTTCGTCTCCAAAATATTCATTCGTTCCCTTCATTTGCTTTCTCTCTTTCTTGTTTTTGTAAATTGATTGCGTATTGCCTAGTAGCTTCTCGTTCTTGTTCCGTAGGGTATCTGCCATGATAGTCCCATGTCAGAGTTAATTCTTTCTGTGTAATAGGATTTATTATTATTTCAGTAGTTTTATACTTACCTTTGTGTTGCTCGTCTATTATGTATTGATTATAATTTTTACCCATCAAATTTTCCTTTATTAATTAAATCTTCCCGTATACATCTATAACCATCGTACTTATCTTTACCACGATAGAAAGTCTCGTAGAATGTTGCGGCTTCAGCACAGGTACTAAAAGAGCCTTCGATAGTCTCATGATTACCAAAGGCTGTTACATTGCTCACGATTAGAATAAACTCAACAATCATGGCTATTTTACCTCCCCTATCCAATATTCAAGAACATCCCAATTAATACCAACATTACAGTCATGGTTACGTTCAGCAAGTCGTAGAACCTGCCATGCTTGTTTATTAGTTAATGTAGGCTCTAATTTTTTTACGTCTTGAATCCCCCATGTAATAGCTATGTTTTTATTCATGTTGCCTCCCCTTTATTGACAATATCATAAGCAATATTAAAAGCATTATAAAATTCAGCTTCAGTAAAAAGATTTTCTTCTTCACCATCTTCTAAAAACTCAATCCAAAAACTTTCATGTGAATTATCAAGAGCTTCTTTATCTGTTGCATGATTTTCTTCCCACATATCACAATTTTCATGTGAAAAAGAAATGATTTGTTTTGCTAACTCTGTTATTTTTGTTTTATTCATGCTATTTCCTCCCTTTTTGCATACATATTTAATACTTGATACGACATTTTTCCTGATTGCTTCATAGTCAACCCAAATTTTTTCTCAATGACAGCTTCAGTATCCCAAATATCAATTAATGATATGCGATTATTTTTTTTCTTGGCAATTTTACTAAACTCACTCGCAAATGATTTAATTATTGTTTGTCTATTTTTTGGATTTCGTAAGTCCATTTTTTTCTCCCTGTTTAAACAATTTTATTTAATAAAACAATTTTTTTGTTGCTGTTTCATATTATTAGCACAATTTTTTTTTCTGTCAACCAATATTTCAAAAACGAATAAAAACGGGTATTTAACCGTTATTTTTTAAACGCTCGTATAAAGTTTATTTATGCGAACGCAATGCGAACGCTATGCGAACGCAATGCCAATGCAATGCGAACGGTATGCTACCCAATACCCAACACCCAATACCCAATATATATATAAAAAATACTTGACAAGATAAATTTACAATGTCATACTGAAATTGTGACTTTCATTTGGGAGATTAATATGAGAATTTATGTAATTAAATATTGTAATCAAACTAACAATTATCGTTTGCAGAAAACTTACATAAAAGCAGAAAACGATTTTAAAGCAATAAGAAAATGGATTGACGGAAATGAGTGGAGGTCTAGAAAAAATATAGTTTCAGTAGCGTGGGTTGGTAATGCTTAATTTTTTTAGTATGGGAGATTATTATGAAAAGTTTAATGTATGAATTATGTCAATTGCTGTTTAAACATGGTTACGATGTTATGGTTGCTAGTGATGATAATATTTACATTGAGCAAACAAACAAAATAACAGAAGCACGAATTAAAAAAATGTATCAAGAGTGGGATATAGGTGAATGTTCTGTTATGGCTATTGATAAAGATTATATTATACCTGTTATTAGAGACAAAAAAGTAAAGGGTTATCAGTCAAAATTTGAACCATATATTGATTTTGATAATTTAGATACAGATAAATATAGTTATGTTATGTGGAATGAGTATTCATGCAGTCCTGAAACGAGAATACATGATATAGAGAAAGAATTAGATAAAATTATCAATGTCAGTGCATTACAAGACAAATGGGCTGAATTTTATAAATATTTATAGGGAGATTTTATGTTTTTATTTTTATGGATAATTTTTTGGTGCATTGCAATTTATTTTTTAAATAAATATCATTAATTTTTTTTGGGAGATTTTTTATGGAAACCGATTTTTTTACATTGAATGAATATCATTTATTATTTGGTTTATTAGATAGCAAAATAAAGCGAATGGCTTACGATGATGATAACAGGAACGCTTATAGATTGATTAGAAAAAAATTACTTATGAATGAAATAAAAACTATTGATAATAAATATTTCGTAAAAAACGCTTGACAGCGTTTAAACGATATGCCTATAATGTAATTGTAAGTTTAATTTTACATGGAGATTATATTATGAATAGGGAGACGTATTTAAATACAATGATAGATAAGGCTGTGCCTTTGTTTGATAAAAACGGTTTTATGTTATCAGAGATAAGAGACAAGTTAAAAGTATCATGTAGTTTTATCAAAGGTGTAAGAGGTAGTAAAAATAAAACGGTTGGTGTGCATTATAACCCTGTGTTATCTAAAAACGGTTTTCATGAGATGATGATTGAGCCTTCTATTGATGACAGCATTGAAGCCGTTGGTATTTTGATTCATGAATTGACTCATGCGATTCAAAGGCACATGTTTGGAGATACAGTTAAGGCACATGGCAAAGAGTTTAAAAAAATTGCTACAGCCGTTGGGTTGACTGGCAAAATGACAGCAACGGTTGTGAGTGATGACTTAAAGGCTACTATTCAAACATGGATAGATGAAATTGGAAAATATCCACATTCAAGCCTTAATTTATCAGAGCGTAAAAAGCAAAGCACACGCATGATAAAATTATTTTGCGATAACGGTTTTATTGCAAGGGCTTCACGCACAGCAATTGAAAATTATGGAGTACCATATTGTGCGTGTTGTAACGAACCAATGCAAGTAGGTTAATTTTTTTTTAGCGGTTGATATTTTTTTATTGACCGCTAATTTTTTTATTTTTTATTTTATTTTTTTTGGAGATTTTAAAATGAAAGTTTTTAATTTTATTCATGATGCTGGACACGGTTGGATTAAAGTTGATAAAAATTTTTTTAATAGTTTAAACATTTTAAATAAAATTTCATCTTACTCTTATCAAGATGAAGATAATTATTTTTTAGAAGAGGATTGTGATGCTTATGTTTTTGTAGAGGCTTTAAAAAATAAAAATATCAATTTTAGTTTTAATGAAAGAATTTTTAATGGTTATTGTTTCGTCCGTAATTTGCAAAGCGTAAAATAATTATTGACAGCGTTTAAACATCATGTAATAATTTTTATTAGCTAGTTTAATTTTATTTTATTTTTTTACGGGAGATTTTAAAATGCAAGTTAAAAACATGACAAGTAACAAAGGAAATTTAGTAACTAATCAATTTATAATTTATGATGATGACGGTAATAGTTTTTTCCAAAGTTATGACTCAATCATCGTTAAAATATCAAACGGTAAAATATACCTTGATGAGAAAACATGGAATTACTCAAATACCACAGCAAAATATAGGCGTGATTTTTTAAACGAGGGGATAGATTCAACAAGGGCAAAAATAAAAAGCGGTGAGTATATTTTAACAAATTTAAATTAATTTTTTTGCAATTAATAAAGGGCGGATTTTTTCCGCCTTTTTTTTTATCTTTTTTTTACGTTTTTCTATTCACTCCAATTTAAAAAAATGTTAGAATTAAAGCGTTCCAAAAACCCCTCTTAAAGTCAATCTAAATTAACTTATTATTCAATACAATTTCGTAGGACGCGTTATAAGCGTTTTTATTGCAAAGTAATGGTAATGTATCAAAAGAAAATAAAAATGCAATACAGAGCGATTGTGAGCGTTCTAGAGGTATATTTAACATTGAGCATTGATTGACTAATTAAAGGCTTAAATTGCAATTCTTAGGGATTATAAGACTAGAAAAGAAAAAAGCCCGTAAAAACGGGCTTCTCTCTGTTATGTGATGTGATTAGATACGATTTAAAAAGAGCGTGTCATCTTTGCAGCGTTGGCAGCTTACTCTCCAATCATCGCGTAAAGCGTCTTTAATTTGGTCATTTAGCTTAGGGTTTGGATAGATACGGATTAATTGACCGTTTTCATAAGTAAAGCCAATAGGCAATAATTGTTTCATGGTTACTCTCCTTTTAAATTATAGTCATTATCGAATAAGAAAAGAGATTTTAAGGGCTTTCCTGTAATGTTTGAAGCATTTAAAACATCTATGATGACGCCTTTATCTGTCTCTTTAATGCGGATTTGATAATCTTTAATATGTAAGCCATAAACTTGATTGGCATTAATTAATTCATCGTAAACTGTTTGCATTTTAATATCTCCGTTAAGTTATAAAAACAGGTGTTTAAACACCATGCACGAATAATAATATATGTTAACTAAGATTGTCAACAATTATTTTAAACAAAGATAAAAATAAATATATGAATGAAAAAATAATAGACAGTGGCAAGATAAACATAGTGGTAGATGCGAATGAGAATCATTCTCAATTAGAGGGGAGCAAAGTAGGTCGACCCGCACACCTTCCAACAGCGACCACCCGAACGACAGTCTATGAATTATCTAAAGTAGGTACTAGGCATGAAGATATAGCTTATATGTTGTCAATATCTGATGACACCCTACGCAAATACTATAAACCTGAGCTAGAAAAGGGTCGTATTGAGGCTAACGCTGTCATTGCTGGGACATTGTATGAGAAAGCTAAGCAAGGTGACACCGCTTCTATGATGTTCTGGCTTAAAACCCGTGCACAATGGTCAGAAAAACATACCACAGAATTAACAGGCGAAGGGGGTGCACCCATTAATATCAAAGTTGTTACAGGAATAGAATAGTAAACGTCAGTACCCAAATTTTTTGCGGTACTATTTTTAGAGTAAAACAAATTTTACATAGCTTGCAATAAACATAAAAGCAAAAAAGGTTACGGTAAAAAGGGGAAATAATTATGTATGGAGCAAATAAAAAACCAACACTTATAGATGTAGTAAATATGATTCGTGGACAATCACCTACAGGCGGAGCTTTTGGTAATTTAAGCAATAACGAATTAATGATGATGCAACAATTTGCCCCAACAAATTCAGGTTTAGGCAATGTTTCTAATTCAGAAATGAATATGTTTAAATCATTACTTGCATCTAATAATGAATCTGTGCCGATGGGTAATGTATCTGATGCAGAAATGGCTGCATTTAAAGCTCGTGAACAAGTAATGGACAACTATAATTCAGCGTTAGGCATTGTTAATAATACACAATTACCACCAGAAGTAAGAAACGAAGCTGCTAAACAAATCCAACTCATCAAAGAAGCATACCCACAATTATTGACAGGACAATAATATGGCATTAACACAAGATACGTTAAACCAATTTTCTGAATACCTAAACAAACCTAAAGCAAAGCAAGATAAAACAACAGCAAAAACATTGTTAAAAACAGGCACAAAAAAATTACCGAAAAAGGGAAAATAAATGTCTAAAGGTTTATACGCCAATATAAATGCCCGTAAGAAAAAAGGCATTTCTCGCTCTAAAAAGAAAAGTACAATTTCTAAAGAAG